>Ga0209651_1000005_pt1 | contig 89566 bp, 107 predicted proteins | sample LauGreFBDMM110SN_2_FD_188216 | JGI IMG/M metagenome (GOLD analysis project Ga0209651, IMG submission 188216) | Freshwater lake microbial communities from Lake Michigan, USA - Fa13.BD.MM110.SN (SPAdes) (version 2) | ecosystem: Environmental > Aquatic > Freshwater > Lake | place: Lake Michigan... | reverse complement strand
ATATTTAATCATAGTATTAAGTGTTATGTGAATATAGCAATCACAATCATCTGATGTATCTCTGTCATCAAAATGTGCCAAGTTGTCATCATACATATAATCAATTAGTTCTTGTGATGTAATCATTCTGCCTTATCCGTTCTCATTGTTTGGGTCATGTATTAATTATCGCAGAGATTGGGGGAAATGTCAAGTCGTTCGTAAAGATTTTTAAGTTTGACATTTTTTGGGGGATTTGTAATTATCTTCGTAAAGATTTTTTAAGTTGACATTTTTTGAAAGTTGTGACCGCCCCATTTTCCTTGCGATTCCAACGGGACTTGAACCCGTAGCCTCTACCGTGACAGGGTAGCGATCTAACCAATTGATCTATGGAACCTTGCGAGCAGTTTTAATTCTTGCTCAGGAATTTTTTTAGTTATGCAATCTGCAAAACATTTTGCACAACTTTTAGCAAACGATTTTTTTCTGCGTTGATAGCAGGGTCAAATCCTGATGCTGATGCGAGAATGGACTCGTTAGAACCACCACGAGCAGAACGATGCCAGTCAAGGCGTTCAGTAAGTGCATTGAAAGCACCCCACGCATTACCCGCAATCATTCCGTTAAACTCGCCTGTGTAAATGTCGTTGATAACATCTACCTTGTTTTCCCACTTCTTGAAAGCACCCTTAGCATCTGCTTCTGGCTTTGGGTATGCAGCAAGAATGATTTTGTTAAAGTCAATCGCTGTAATTTCTTTTTCAATCATAGCCTTAGCCATAAGGTCAAAAGAGTCCATGTACTTATGAGCCATGCCAAGAGTCTCACGAGCAACGGCAACCTTGCCTGATGCAGTCTGCGTGTGACGAATCTTGAATGATTGCTTAACGCCATTTTTCTTTTTGGTTGTGTTAAGTGCAAGATTGAGAGTGTTAGCACAAACAACACGAACAGGTGTGATGCTTGCTTGAATTGCGATAGAACCATCGTGTGATGTGTTGATGAGCAAATAAGTTTTTACAACATCTGCAACACCGTTAGGGTCAAGAATTGTTTCACGCTCTAATGCTAATGCACCGAACACGACACGTCCACCCTTGATTGAGCCAGCCGTCTCCCAACGTCCACCACCATCGAGAATGTTGTCACCGAATGAAAACAAATCTTCATTCTGCATAACATGATAACGTTCACCTACGACACCAAGAATGTCTGTCTGTGTTGTATCTGTTGGGTTAGTACGCAAAACGTACTGATAGTTTTTGTCACTTGTTAAGTGTGTAGGGGTTTCCAAATCTTCAAGACGAACATTCCAACCATCAAGATTTGCTAGTGATAACATTTCTGATGTTGTTTTTTCTTCTGTGAATACGGTACCCAATCCATGCCAAGCAGGCTCACGGAAAGATGCGAATGATGCTTTTCCGTTTTGCGTTTCTAGTTCATGTGCCATGAGTTTATTTCCTTTTCTGTTGTTGTTAATCTAAGTATACATTGCGGGACTGACAAAGTCAAATCGTATAAGTAATCATGGGGCAATTCGGACATATCGTAACCCTTTTGTGATATTGATCACACGGGGCGGTCCGCATTTAGCAGGGGACAGAGGAGCAGTTTTAAAACATGCTCAGGTTATTATTAGTAGCCCCCTACTAAATATCTATACGGTCAACGCTTGCTGATAACCATGAAATATTCTCATCGTTATAACTTACAGTATCAAAATCAATATCATGAACTGCATTCTGTGCAGACTCTTCATCTCGTGCATTGATTGTCATCGAGTACAGAACTGTTACTTCAACTTCGAATTCTTTTGTTAATTCAAATCCACATATGTCTGCAATTTGTTGTGCAGTGTCTTCTGATATGGTACCGTCATCAGTTGCTTCCAAGGTCCACTCTTGCATTTCATTACGCATACGGGTGCGTTCTGCTGATTCTGTGTATGAACGCTGAGTTACTTTTTGAATGTGGTCTTCAAGTTGAGTAATACGCTCATCCTTTTGGATGATTTGATTCTTAAGAAAATCTTCTGTTGTGTTCATGTCTGTGATTGATGCTGGTATTGCTTGGTCCATTGGGGGGCCTCTTTCTGTTTGTTGGTTAATTCAATTGTACTGGGCACCACTGACATTTGTCAAGGGCCCTTGCGGGGAGCAGTTTTGATACATACTCAGGTAGTTACACTTCTTGCAGTTGGTGTGAACTGGCTCTATAGTATTTCTGTGATCGCCCTAATCAGCCTGGCGAATTGGAGTGGGGCTTTTACACCCCACCCAACTTTGCTTAGAGGTACTGTGCTACTGCGTTGTATGTGGAAGTATTAACTACTTCCTCATCTGTCATCTTGAGCAGACGAATAGCGTTTGAGATTTCTTTCTTTGACTCACGATAAGTGCTGATGTGAATTGTCTCGAAATCTTTTTCAGGCTCTACTGGGAAAGATGCTTCATCTACTACCAAGTCGTAGTCAATGTTAAGTGTCTTGTTCCATGAACGATAGTTAGTACGGAAGTTTTCTGCCTTTAAGATGTTAGCAACTGCGAACTCGCTAACTGCTTTCTGCCATGCCTTGCGAGCAATTTCGTACTGTGCTTCTTTTGCTTCTTGTGATGCGTAGTCTGCTTCTAGTGTAGCAAGTGCTTGCTCTAGTCCTGCGATTACTCGTACTGTGGGGATTTTTACATTTATTGCTTTTGCTCTAGCCATCTGTTTATCTCTTTTCTGTTTGGGTGTTAGTTGGGGGTGTTGAGCCTTTTGTATTCATGCTCAGGAATTAGTAATTAGATTACTTAGCCGTCCAAGTTGTGTAACGAGTTGCCCCATTGACATCTAACTTAACACGAACACTCTGACCATTTGGGTTAGGTGTGATTTCTTGGATAACGCCTGTTACCTTTGACTTCTGTGTTGTGTAGGTATCTCCTACTTTGTATGTTGCTGTTGCTACTGACATTATTTTCTCTTTTCTGTTTAGGGGTTGTTATTTAGTTATACCTAAGTATAACATTTTGGTTGTAAAAATGTCAAATCGAAACCTGACATTTCTCACATTGTGAGATTACTTAGAGGTCTTAACCATAGCCAAACGGCGTGAGCCATTTGACAAGACTAGAGAAACTCTAGTAACCTTATTAGACATTGACTCAAAACCTGCGATACGACCTGTAACGCCTGTCTTGCTTGTTGTGAATAAATCACCGATTTGGTAAGTGTATCCTGATAGTGTCATTTGGGTCTTGCCTTTCTGTTGTGGGGGTTAATTGCTTATAGTATAATTTTAGCAGAAAAATGTCATAAATACCAATTTTGGGGGGGTTTTATGGTGTGTGCTTAATCACATCTTAAAGGCGTGTCGTAACTTGACAAACCCGAAGTTGGGGGCCGCCCCATTTCTGCAGGGAATTTACTGATAAAGAAATAACATTAAGAACATCCACACAAGGAATATGATTTGTGTTTTACTCACAGTGTCTCATTTCTTAGTAGCAGAAAAAATTATGTCACTCTTAGAGTATACACACAATGAACAAGAAACGCAAGCCGAGCCATTAGTAGAGATAAGTGGAATCTGTTTATTATTTTCAGGACACTTAGCAGCAGGACGGCCAATCATTTCTTTTACATCGGCTTGACCAATAGCAAAAGTTTTAGCAAGGTATGCCATGCGAACACCACTATTAATTTTTAGATCAACGGCAACTTTTACATTCTCGCTATCTGCAGAGAAGTACAATGATAGATTAGATACATCCTTAAGAATAAGTGCTGCACTCTTCACACGTGTGTATACCCAGAATTGAATGTCAAGATTATTAGTTATGACATTCTTCCATGCATTGGTGTAAGTATCATTGAAGAAGTCCCCGTCCCAATGAATACGAAATAGCATAGGGGCGTCTTTCTTTATACAATCAGCCTTGAAGTCTGCAATCATCTCAGAGAGCAATGCTTCCATGGTTTCTTGATCAGAATCCTTAAGCAGGTCCCAATTGTGTAACAGGTTAGCCTTTACTCCCTTGAATAGTTTCTCAAGTTTTCCTGCGTAGCATACGCTTTCACATACGCTAGTGGCACCAGGACACGAGAAAGCCTTTCCAGCAGGGAGGCCGAAGGTATTTGCAATTGCTGCTTGCTTTCCATTTTTTGTGACAAGGTTAGCCACCTTTCTATCGTTAGAGCGTTTTAGTTTAGTCATGAGGGCCTCTTTCTTTCTTTAATTCTAACATAAGGGACTGACATTTCTTTCTGTCATAGTTTTTTTTATTGGGTACGGCAGAGGCTGCATTGCTACGGCGTAATTCCATAAGCCTGCGTAATTCCTCTTTACTTTTCTTCATAAACTAATCTTAGCAGACAGGGGGAAAAATGTCAACTAACGTAATTGGGATATTCTGTACAATTCGGACATTGCCACCGCCCCGCATTTTTATGCAGGGGATTGATTAATTATTCTTCATCAATAAAAACATAAAGAGGAATTAAATCAGTATAAGAATACTGTGTAACTTCTTTCTCACCAAATTCGTTTTGTGTTTGTATGTCATAGTTATCTCCAGTAGAATCACTTTCAATAAAAAGAACTTCAACGATGTCATCACTAACTTTAATTAAATCACCAAGCATAACCTGGTCTGGTGTTAAATTATCTGCGTGGATCAATTCCATGTTTACCATTGTATCAGACATTATTCTAATCCCAACCCTAACTCATAGCCTGCATCTTCTTCACCATAGTATTCATCGTTTGGCAACCATGCATGCAAGTGGTGTTGTTCAACAATTGCACTGGCTGGGGCATGGCTCATTCCCTTATAGAATACGCCTTCAGGCATAGCAATAAATCGATCATAGTCCTCATCATAGAAAGCATCTATTGCATCTATGCAAGGTTGCACCATAGAAAGTGGAACGGGTGGGTAATGATTACCCTGTAAGTGATAACCAATAGCCTGTTCAAGTGTTATGTCAATGTTTTCTGCTAATTCTGTTGCGAAGTTGCTTCCCATTATCGTGTTACCACCATTCCTGTTTTGTAGAAAGTTTTTGTGTGCATCTTACCTGAAGGCTCAGATAAGTTAATTGTTGCATACTCATTAGCAAATCCATGGTCAATGAATTTTTGAAAAGTTTCAACGGCAGATAGAGCATCACTATAACGACCAACCCACTTAGGGGTAGGCTCAGAGTCATAGGTGCAAGTTACAGAGTATAGATAGTCATTCATTATTCATTCTCCTTATAGAATTCGTTCATTACTGTACTAGCGTACCATTCAGCGTATTGACCTGCAAGTGACACGCCCTTGTTGCATTCACAAAATTCTGAGTCGTATTCGCCTCCTGAGTTTCCCCAAAAGATTACGCCCTCATCATGGCAATCAACACAATCAACCAAAAATTCAATTAAGTTACCCATTTATTTATTCTCCTGTTTCTATTGCTACTGTTGCCCAAAAATCATTTATGCCACGAGTGGGGCTTACTCGTACTGCATAGGCTTGCAGGTTTTCACCATACCAAATTGCATCACGCTTTTCTGCGTAGTTAATAATTCCCTCATCATGACGAGAGATTGAACGATAGTATTTTCCTACTAATAGGTTATCTACTGAGTATTTTCTTGCTGACATAGTGTCACTTCCTTTTTTGTTATTAAATCTATCCTACCATTAGGGTCTGACAAATCTCGGTTATTTATTTTTTCTTACTATGTAAGTCTAGCCTATTAGTCATAAATTATCAACCTACTAGCGAGTAGTCTTAAATAATGAGACGCTCAAGTCGTGTGATAAAACTCACATACTTAATCCACATCTTATCCACAGACACGCCCGAACGCGGGGCGGTCCCAAAATTGAGCAGTTTTAGATCATGCTCAGGATTTTGTTTTACATTTTCCAAATTAACTTTTTGTTAATTTTCTTGCAAGTAAAAGTTGCTCCACCTGCTATTTTTGTAGAGCCTAACTTTTTGCAAGCAGTTCCATTAACTAAATCTCTTTTTGCTTGCATTGCCTTTAACTCTGCTTCTTTTTGTACTAATTCCTTTTTGGTAACTTCTGCCCAAAGATTTTTACAAAAAATATCTGAATCTGCCCCATTCATTAGTGGAACAGTTTTATTATAGGTGTCAAAATAATACTGATTAAGGTCTGCTCTACATGTCCAAGTTACGGCTTCATACTTTGCTTTTGTTTCTGCTTCTACTTTTGCTTTTTGTTCTGCAAGAAACTTATCATACTCAGCCTTTTTATCTGCCTCTGCTTTAGCCTTTGCTTCTGCATCAGCCTTTGCTTTTGCTTCTGCTTCTTGCTTAGCCTTTAGTTCTGCTTCTACCTTTGCTTTAGCCTCTGCTTCTGCTTTGGCTTTAGCATCAGCAATCGCTTTTTCTGCTGCTAATCTGTCTGCTTCTGCTTTGGCTTTTGCATCTGCTTCCGCAGTATCAACTTTGTTTAGTTTAACATTTAGTGGATAGTAAAATGTTTGTAGAGTTATTGGAGAAGTGTGTACAAATTCAAACTCTGCTTTAAGTTTTAGTGGTAAGACTAATTTAACAGATGGAAGTATGTCTAGATTGATGTTTTTTACTAAAAGCAAATCTAATCCATGACCATAAGAAGAAAATCTTTGGTCAAAAATAGTAACTTTTCTTCCGTCATTGTCTACTATAGAAAAGGTTGCTTTCCTTGCATCCACTCCACATATTGCCATCCAACCAATATTGCCTGACCTACATATAGAAACACCTAAAGAAACTTTTGTATAGTCTGCTCTTGAATCCCACCCACTGTATTTTTGCCATGCTGGGGCTAACTCTATATCGTTACCACTTACTATTTTTACAAAAGTACTAGGAATATCATTGTCTGCACTAGCAGACGGAATAGGAATAAGTAAAGAGATTAGTATAAGGGCTATTAGTTTCTTCATTATGCTAATAAAGTTTCTTTAACGCAAGCGTCATAGAATTTGTCTTCATTAAATCTTGGATTGTCTGCACTAAACCATTCACTAAATTCAAAAACTAAATCAGTGAATGAATGTGAGTCCATAGTATCTGAAAACTGATTTAGAATTTTTGCAGTTTCAATGTAGTCTTTTCGTGTCATCATTATTCTGCCACTTTAAGAATTGCGTAAGAGCCTCGTGCATTTATTTCTTCAAGTGTTGAAGCAATTGCAGGCACTAACAATTCTTTTAGCATTCCTTCAAGCATTTCTACTAAAACTGAATGAGGCATAGAAAGTGCTTGTAGTGCTACTGGATGAGTTTCATCAAATTCAGTTACGAATTTTAGAGAGTGTTCTATTTTAGTCATTTATAGACCTCGGCTTCCTCGTAGTGTACCTGTAACGCCTAGTGCGTCACATGATACTTTAACAGATACGCCAACAGGTAATTGTGTTGGGTAGGTTGAGATGAATTGAGCAACTGCACCCTTAGAGGCTAGGTTGATTTTTTTTGTAGAACCTGAAAAGGTTTCTAGTGTTACAGTGTATGACATGGATGTCATCCTTTCGTTAAGTTGATAAGACTATCTTATCTTAGGGGGCTGACAAATTGGGCACTTATTTGCTTAGGCTCGCTGTGATTTAGGTCACATTTATTTGCTAAGGCTCATTGCTTAATTAGTCATTATTTAATTGTTATACTAGAAGTATAGCAAAGAAATGTCAAAAAGTCAAGTCTTAACACGGCGTGTCGCATGTGATGTCCGTCACAGGGGGGCGGTCCCATTTTTCAACGGGATCTATTTAATTAAAGCGAATAAAGAAAACCAAATACCATCATTGCAATACATACAACTAACAATTTATTTTTCCTCAATTTCATCTAGTAGTTCCCATAGTACTGGCTCTAGTACTAGGGCTACTGCATCTAACTTATCTTGAAGTGTTGTCATTACTTAACTCCCTTGTATAGGTAGTCCCATGCACTACGACACATGAGAATAGATTTACAATTATCGCAACACACGACATTGTTATTTAACTCTAAGTCATACATGTCAATAGATGTAGAGGACTTACCACATACAGAGGTAACAGTTACATAGGTACTCATTATTTATTCTCACAATTCTCATGTCTTGTTTTAGGTGCAAGGACTACTTGTCCACACACACATACATTCATTAACCCTATTGGGTAGTTATGTATTGTAGCCATAGGCTCAAAAATTCTATTTGTCATTTAGTGACACTCCAATCTGACCACATAGGTAGTCGTTCCATTCCAAAGTCTAACCAGAACCTATCTATGTTCTGCTCACAATCTTGGCAGAAGGTGTATTGGAAATCATTAACCTCCGAGATAGCCGAGAAGTAAGGGTTATGCTCTACGCATACTGTTGTTTTATCTAATGTAGTCATTTGAGACCACCTTTCTTTAAGGGATTTCTTTACCCTTGTTTTTCTTTATACTGTAAGTGTAGCAGGGGGGACTGACAAATAAGCCTGTTTCTCGGGCGTGTCTGCAAAGTATTTTTGTGATAAGGGTCACATAGGTTATCCACATAGTTATCCACAGGGAGCGGTCAATGTGTCGCACATCACATCCCCTATACGGCGTGTCGCCTTGACTTTTCGCAGGGTATGTGATAGGATACTCCTATACAATTAAATAACAGGCTAAGTAAGTGTGGTACAAATCACATAGACACACCCCCCAAAAGGGGTAAAAATGTCAGTGGTAGGTGTTATACTTCTAGTATAAGAAAAATTAAATAGTAACACAAATCCTAGTGAGCCCTACTAAGTAGGCAAATAACCTAGGTCAGCAAAAAGGTTAGCAAATCGCTAACAGTTAAAAACGAAAGGTGTTCACAATGAATACACTAAACAGAATACTAGCAGAGCAGACAGTTGCTCGCCATGAAGCCCATGAAAAGGCTATTGCTAAATCCCCATGGATACGAGAGAGCGTAGAGGCTTATCGTTCTGCTGATGAAGCACAAATCGCTACTGTCGAAGCAATTCGCAAGAAGTGGTATGGTTTCTAAGATGACAATCACATACTCACTATGGGACGGCGCACAATTACTAGGCGCAGGACTTACTGCTAACTCAGCAGATGAAATGAATAAGGTAGTAGCAGACCTACAAAAGGTTTCTGTCAATGTAGTAGCCCACATGCGAAAGGTATCACAATGAACGGAATGTATGCACACACATGCGAGACATGTGGAGACACAGGTATCATCATTTTCTCTGACAATGAGACCCGCATAGACCCTTGCAAGTGTTAAGAGTTTAAGCAGGTACCAGTGCAAGAGATAGTGTGCTAATGGGCGCACTATTTTTTTGCCTGTATTTTATTTATAGTACGTATCATACATCTGGACAAAATATTCAGATTTTAGGCTATTTAGGTTTTACAAAATTTTTCAGATTTTGCTGTGATACAATTGACATAATATGAAAATATACTTAGATTCTTTAGAAAGAAGCGGTAGTACATTTTTTGCTTTTGCCATATCCATGTCAACTGGAATAGATGTTGTTAGAAAGACAAACCACATGCTAAGCACGTTAGAAGAGTATGATGAAGAATATCCATTCATAGTTGCTCTAAGAGATGCTCTTCCTTCAATTGCATCTTCAAAAATATACAGAGACTATATGTATAACAATAAGTTACATGGATCACACGATATGGAAAGCACACTTTTAGAAACCATAGTAGGTAGATATAAAGAGTACACTCAATATCTTTTAGACAATCCTAAATTTTTTATAGCACCCTTTCAGGAGTTTACAAAAGATCACAATAAGGTTATAAGCGTAATAGCATATACATATCCTAGTATAGAAAATGTAAAACAAGTAACCTACAAAGAAATTTCCGAAAGAGCAGCCTTCCTAATAGATACAATCTATGAACCAGAAATAGGAAATCTTCCAAGAAAGACAAATGCAGTAAAAAATGAAATTGAAGATATTTTATTAAAAAATTATTCAGAAGACGTGTATATTCTACGGTCAAACATAAATAAACTGTATAATAGATATTATGCTCTAGAGTTAGAGTACAACAAGCACATGACAGGAGATAAAAAATAAATGGGAATATTGGATAATCTAGAAAATGCCTGGGATATGAATGATGAGCCTGAATTAGAATCAAAGCCTATGAAAGAAATAGATAACATGGGTAGAGAAAAATTTTGGGAAGACATGGGAAGACCAGAAGAGCCTAACCTGGCTGTAAAAATATTTTCAGAAACCTACTGCAGCAACTGTTCTTGCAAGTAAGTTTTAATTACCAACGCTTAGGGTGTTTAGTATGATCATATTTTCGGTATATCCTAAAATCGTTTAAAGCATCTATAATAACTTTTCTATCAACATTACACATTTGTGCAAGAGTGTCAATAGATTTTTCCTGATCCACATACTGACGTTCAAGCCAGTCTTTGTCTTTGTGATTCATATTAGGATACGGCGGACAGAAGGTTAACCTTCACTGGCCAATTCCCACATACGTATATCAACAAACCCATATCTAGAAAGATCAGCCAATTCCTCAGTATCTGCCTCAATAACAAGTCTTACATTTGACTCAATATCAAACCCAGGAATATATTCCTTTTTAGCATTTTGTAAATATAGTTCTTGAACTTTTTCCAAAATTGGCTTGTAATAAAACTTAGGCAATTACTCCACTTTCCTTTAACTTCTGGTATATGTTCGAAACCATAAAGATTAGTGCTGGCTGGCTCTGATCTATTTGAGTGTTTGCTTCTTCATCGCTCATTCCAGAGTTTCTACATATATCTCTGTTATCTGAATTAATGCTCTCTAGCATTAGGTCAATAATATCTTCTTTTGTCATTCCCATTCCTTTTCTTGATCGTAGGTTACAGAGTACTCCCCTGTAAATATCTCTGCATAAGATATGATATCTCTATTATACCTTATAAGGGTTTCTATGCCAACTTTGTCGCATATGTACTTCTTACCCTTGGTAAGTGGTTTAAACTTCATCCCCTGCGCTTCTAGGGCTGTATTAAGGGTATCTATGTAACGTGTCTTGCCATAACGTTTTGATGTAAATGATTGATCAACATAATCAAACCTTGCTTGTGCATCATCTTTTCTTGCAATGTCCGAATTGTCTATTATGTAACGAACTGCAGGATGATCCATCCTATCAGACCAGTTTCGCATGTTAGGCTCATACTTCTCCATGTTCTTGAGAGTTGAATCAGCAAATGCCATGCGTATAAGGTCTGCAGGTGAGGTTTGAACCTCTGTTGCGAAACTTATCAAAAAAGCGGTTGCGAAAGGAAACTTGTCGCTATATGTCGAAACGCCGAAGTGCACATTCGGATTAAACGACTCGACGGACATATTATCTTCTAAGAGTCGCATATGATTGCCGAGAGATACAAACTCTTGTCGATTCATATCGCAGTCGACGAACAAACATTCCGACGGATCTATATCATCGGCGAGACATAAAATATTTTTGTCGTAAGAACCTACTATTTGCGAACCGTTAAAACGCTCCAATAATTTTGCAGTCATGAACCCATCCATGTCAGGGGATATAATAAGATTCTTAGAATACTCCAGTGTATTAAGTATCTCTGTTTTCATTTGTTGAATATACCCCTTATAATAATGTTATTATGACAATACAAGACTGGGCTTCATTATTAGTAGCCATTCTTACAATTGTATCATCAATCGGTCTTGGAATCAAGTGGATGGTTAAGCATTATCTCAGCGAACTTAAAACCAATGGCGGATCTTCGGTAAAAGATCAAATTAATAGATTAGAAAGTGCTCTTGAGGATCAGAGAATAGATTCAGAAAGATCCAGAGATAGACAAGAAAAGAAACTTGACCAAATGTATCAAATTCTAATTAAGCACATTGCTTCTAATGATAAATAATTTGCTATATACTATATATAAAGATAGTTTTTAAAACTATAAAGATAGTTCTTTTCTCTTATATATATTTAGTATACACTATCGCATACATGGTCAAAATAGACTTATGGTAACAAATTGGACATTGTCTATTATAACAATCTTATAACTTTAAATGTTATGTCCGTTTTGCCTATTATGGTATAATTTTATTACTGGCTAATACCTTGGTTTGTCCTATACCCACCAATCAAGGTATTAGTCTTTTTTGTGGTATAATCACATTATGACTATGCATGGACCAGAGGTTTTTGGAGCAGATCCAGCCAGAATTAAATGGCAAATTGTTAGAGGAGACACCTCACCACTTCGTGTTGAATTTTTACAAGATGACGAAGTAACATATTTTGATACCTCTGATTGGACCTTTGAGGCTACTACTTATGATCCTCAGTCTGATTTTCTTGATACCCTGGAAGTTACGGCTGGAAGTGGATATGTAGATATTATGGCTCCAGCCTCTATTACTGAATTTTGGGGTACTGGTTATAAATCAGTTGTAACAGAATTAACTTTTGACCTTCAAGTAACTATTGACGGAGAAACAATTTGGACACCTTTGATTGGAACTATATCAGTCCTTGGGGATATTACAGGTAGTCTATAATGGCTATAGTAAAAGTTACAACTCCAAGACCTGAGTTGCCTTCAGTAATTAGAATTAAAAACAAAACCTTTAAAGTAAAATAGGTGGTACAATCTAAGTATGACACTACATGCCCTCGTAACCCTTAATAGCACAACTGCTACCCGATTAACTCCAAACGGAATGCATTCTGGAATGGATATTACAATTCAAAATATTCACGCATCAGCATATGTATATATTGGCGGAGAAGGAGTAACAGCATCTGATTACGGATATCGTATTGCTCCAGAATCAGCATTTTCTGTTGAACTACCTGGAACAAATGCTCTATATGCAATAACAAATGTTAATGGTTCAGCAGTTGCAGTTCTTAAGACAGGTCTTGAATAATAATGGCACGTTTTACTACAACAGGTGGTAGCGGAAGTGGAACTCCAGGTGCGCCAGGTACAAATGGTACAAATGGTACAAATGGTACAAATGGTGCAGATGGTGCAGACGGTCAATACCCAAACTACTTAGGCGAATATAACAACGGTGTCTCATATGCAATTGGCGAAATTGTAAGTATTCCAGTTGGAAGCCCTTATGGAAGCCCAGGACAATTATTTATAAGATCTAGTAACCCAGGTAATCCAGGGTATCCACCAGGAACTGCATCTTGGACACTTTACACAAATGGCCTTGTAGTTGCAGGTCTTCCAGCATTTCTACCATTAACGGCTTCTAGTGGTGCAGGAAATTACTTGGTACCTTACGAACATTTTAATTATGGTGCATACGGAGATACAATTGCAATTGCAAGAACTCCACAAGTAGATGCATATATGAATTACGCTATATCTATAGGGATTCCTCAAATGTGGACATTCAAACATTTTCAGTCTTCTGAAATGAATTTAAGTTTTTATATGGAATTAGGTTTTCCAACTCCAAACGTAGAAATTGGTGGAACAGGTAAAGAAATTTGGACATTGTCATACACTGCTTCTGAGTGGAATAGCACTCAATCTGGACTTGCGGCTACTTACCCAGCAGCAACTTTTAATGGAACTGAATACGGTTTATTCTTAGCAAAAACTGGTGCGCTTTCTATAGAAACTTAATTAGTAACAATATAGACATACCCAATACTTTAAAACTTGTGAGATAATGTATCCATGGCTACTTCTAAATCTATGGACTTTCCAGGTGCAAAAAAATCTTCCTACGCTGCACAAGTAGAACAAAGCCAGACCTCTCCATACCAAGATAATTCACTTTCTTTTGTTCCAGTACCTGGACCAGAAGGACCTCCAGGCCCAGCAGGTAAAAATGGATCTCAGGGACCAGAAGGAAAAATGGGACCACAAGGACCCGCAGGGCCAACTGGCAAAGATGGTAAAAGTTCTGTTTCTGCTTCAGGACAACAGCCAGGCTGGGCTTCATATACAAACACTATTGACAAACCAACAAAACTTGGAATCTCAGAAGGAGATGATGGATGGGTAACTCTTATCTTGGACACAAAAGATAAAACCCAAAATGAAACCTACCTTCCAAAAGGTTGTACCAGTCTTTGGAATAGCCACCAGAGAGCCCTAAACTTTCACGGTATAAAAGAAGGTTCCCAAGTATCCGTAACATATAACTTTGAACTAACAACATATACCTCAAACACAGAGATTTGGCTAAGAACTTATTTTGCAAGCAATGATCAGGAGTTTGTTCAGTTTGTAGGTTCTCTTAAGTATCAAAATACCTATAGCCTTTCAGTTACCCAGAATATATTTATTGAAGACCAAGCAATGTGGGGTAATGGAGCAGTCCCACAGATTAGAACAGACTTTGATGCATCAGTAATCTTCAATTCTGTATACGTCAGCGTGGTATAATAAAACCATGGCATTTCCAGCAATCTATGACTTTAATTACTATAAGGGTGATACCTTTGAGTTTCGTATCTACCCGAAAAAGAACGATGGAACGGTTTTTGATTTAAGCACATTTGACATAGATTCAAACTTTGCAAATAATCCAGATGACGTAAATGATTCATATGCACCATATGATAGTGCTCAATTTACAATCTCCAATGTTCGTGGATCTTCTGGTATTGCTACAGACATGCCTCTTAGATGTTTTGCTAGAGTATCAGATGACGATACGTATGTTCAGTGTGCTATAAGGCCAGAAGAGGGAGTCAAGATGCTTGCTGGAACAGAATACGTTTATGACGTTGAGGTAAGAAAGCCTTCTGGAGCAGCAGGTAGTGGGCAATATGACATTATTCAAACTTTGCTTACTGGAAAGATTACGGTTACAGATCAAGTTACAGGTTCTACATCTACAACACTTTATTCAGAACCATTTGCATCTGTTGGTGGAATTACTGTTCCAGTTAAGGGGAATACCCCTATTGCAGCCTTTACGGCACTAAATGGATATAAAGGAACTGTTGCATGGTCTGGTAATTTGACAACTGATGGAAAGTTTGCAGCGTCAACTGCTTATACAGCAACAATTACTCTAGATCTTTATGGATATAATAAAAATTCAATTACAGCAAACTTCTTCCAAGTACAAGGCGCAACATCTTCAGCCAACCCTCTTAAATCAGGAGTAATTACTGCTGTGTTCCCTGCGACAGGGGCTTAAAAATGGCAGATATCTTAGTATCAAATGAAGACTTAACCGTATTTGGTGGACCAGAAAAAATTAGTCTTGATTTAGATATAGGACCACAAGGTGATCGTGGAAGCATTATCTTGGCATCAGACGGTAATCCACAAGACGCTAGTGTTCATGCTGGTTTGATGAATATGCCAGAAGGAATTGAAGCGCTAGATATTGCAATTGACTATAACCCATATTCAGATACATACAAAACAGTATTTCAAAGAATAGCGACAACAACTGGAACACAGTGGACTGAAATGCTTAGTTTAAAGACAAATTTTTATTCTGCTGTAAAAGATGTTACGGCTGTTGCAGGTGCCAATGGAATTGGAACAATCACAATACCACCAATTAATGTAACAGAAATTGCAAGCGATGTAAACCTTACATCTGCAAGTTTTAGTATTCAATATTCAATTTCATCTCCAGATACTGCAGGAGTCTTGGCAACAAACCTTATAGTAAAAAATGTTGTAGATAATGGAAGCATTAGAGCATTACCACTTGAAATAGAGGGTGTAGAATATGATGGAACAACCTGGGGACCAATAACTGGTCTTAAGCGTGTCCACCTATTTATTACGGTGGTATAATGAAAAAGGGTGATTTATAGTGGCAGCAGAGAATATTGACAATACGCCTAACGGTGCTGGACTTTTCAATACTAAAATACCTGGCCTTTCAGATGCAGCCGATATTCAGGCAGCCTTAAGACTATATCACTATGGATCTGATACATACGATGGAGCAAACACAATAACTGGACTTCTTCCTAATCCATCAATCGCAAAGCACCTACAGAATCTTGTAGATACAGATGCAACAAAAGCACCTCTTGCAAATGCAAACTTTACGACTGCAATTACCACACCAAATAACACAGGTAGTAGAATTTCTTTTTATTATGCAAATGTGGCTTCATTCCCAGCAGCAAGCACTGCTCATGGAGCAATAGCACATGCACATGATACAGGAAAGATTTATTTTGCACATTCTGGCCAATGGGTTGAATTAACAACAAAGAGTTATGTTGATACAGAAATAGCAGATGCAATCCTTGGATCAGAAGTAGATCAGGCAGCCCTTGCGGGCCTTGGTCTAGATTGGAATGCAGGAACTAACAAATTTGACCTTGAGCCACAACTACTAAATAATAATACTGTAATAACTAAGACATCTGGATTTACTTTAGATCCCGTCGATGTTAATAAAACTATTTTGCTATCTACATCGTCTTCAATGAATTTAACTATTCCGCTAAATTCTGCTGTAAGCATTCCAATAGGCTATAAATATACAGTAATTGAAATGGGAACTGGAGTTACAACTTTTGTTCCAACATCTGGAGTTACAATTAATAGCAAAAATTCTCAATTATTTATTGATACAAGATATGGTCATGCTGTTTTGATAAAAATTGATACAGATGCATGGGTTGCATACGGAGATATTTATGAAGGTGCTTCTACACCAACCCCAACACCTGTTACTCCAACACCTGTTACTCCAACACCTGTTACTCCAACACCAGTTACTCCTACTCCCGTAACACCTGTTACTCCTACACCAGTAACTCCTACACCAGTTACTCCTGTAACACCAGTTACTCCTGTAACACCAGTTACTCCTACACCTGTAACACCAACACCAACCCCACCAGGATACTGCACAATGCCTAACGTCGTAGGTCAATCACAATCTGCAGCAGGTGCTGCAATTAATGCTGCAGGACTTCTTTATGAATTTACAACTTATACATCAGTAGGGGCTACTGCAGAAAATAATCAAACCGTTCAGTCTCAAGACCCTTCAGCAGGAACTTCTGTATTGTGTAATAGCAACACTGGATTAACTATTTATCAGTACAGTGGTACACCAACACCAGTTACGCCAGTTACTCCAACACCTGTAACACCAGTAACTCCAACACCAGTAACTCCAACACCAGTAACTCCAACACCAGTTACTCCTACACCTGTAACACCAACACCAACACCACCAGTAAACTGCACAATGCCTAGCGTAGTAGGCTTGTCAGAAAGTGCAGCAGCAAGTGCAATAAACTCTGCAGGACTTCTTTATGAATCTGCTACTGAGACATCGGTAGGTGCAACTGCACAAAACAATGGAACTGTTAAATCTCAAAGTCCATCAGCAGGAACCTCTGTAGCCTGTGGAAGCAATACTGGACTAACCATTTATGTATATACAGCACCAGCACCTGTTACACCTACCCCAGTTACACCTACCCCAGTAGCACCTACCCCAGTAGCACCTACCCCAGTAGCACCTACCCCAGTAGCACCTGTTACTCCTACTCCTGTAGCACCTGTTACACCAACACCTGTTACCCCTACTCCTGAACCTACCCCAACTCCAACACCTACTCCAGCACCTGGTGTAACTCTATGTTGCTTTGGAGAATGTGCTTGCGAATGTCAAAATTTCCCAGCGGGAACTGAATATGAAGATCACTGCTAACAGATAGGAATAGGTATATGCAAAAAAAAGAAGTTGCTCCAGGAATAGTTATCTATGATGATGTAATTGAAGACTTTGAAACACTTGTAAAAGATATTGAAGAAGGCATGGAGTCGGCAAGCATAGAATGGCAAGATGCATATGTAAAAAATGATTCAGGTGTATCGCTTGATAAAAAAATTAGAGATGTAAAAAGTATAGGAATTGAAAAATCAGAAACTGGATTTCAAAATCCTAAAAAAGAGTCTTTCTATAATAATTTGTTTAGAATATTTGACGATGGTTTTTCTGTGATAGAAAATGATTATAAAAATACTTATGGGGTACAAACATTTTGGCATGATAAGTATCAAATATTAAAGTATGGAAAAGATCAGCATTTTAGCAACCATATTGATGACAATCCAACCTATCACAGAAGGATCTCTACGCTATACTATTTAAACGACAACTATTTAGGAGGAGAAATAAATTTCCCAAGATTTAACTTAACAATAAAGCCTTTGGCAAATCAGATGATACTTTTTCCATCTACATATGTTTATAATCATTCAGTTTCTCCAGTTCTTGAAGGTGAAAGATATGCAGTTGTAAGTTGGCTAAGATGAAAGATCCACAAGTAATAAAGGATTTATTTGATACACCTGATTTTTTATTTTTAAAAAATACTATGTTTAATTCTCCAAAAGATAAAAACAATTATGACAAAGGTTTTGGAAGATATTATGTAAATCATGAAATACTTCAAGAATACACCGAAAAGGTTTTGCCTATTGCTAGAGAGTGTTTTAAAAGCAAAACTCTTTTGCCATCTTATACATTGTTTGCACACTATGAAGGACAAGATCCTGCACCAAGTTTGTATAAGCACAAAGATGATAATGCATGTACATATACACTAGACTTATGTGTTTACCAGAATGAACCATGGGACTTATGGGTAGAAGACAAGAACTACACACTATCTCCAAATCAAGCACTTGCTTATTATGGAAATGATCAAAAGCACTGGAGAGAAAAGTTTCCAAACCCAGAAACAAATAATGTTGCAATGATATTTTTTCATTTTGTAGAGCCAGAGCATTGGTGGTTTACTAAGTCTCCAACTTATATTGATGTAATTAGAGGCAAGGTTTCAGAAGATGCATGGAAAACCCAAAATGGAAGAAAGTAGCATAGGTTTAAACGAAGTTATAGTTATAAATAAATACTTTAACGAAGACTATTCTTGGAACAATTTTATTAACTGTATTAACGATGCCTATGATTTAAATGATTCAAATAATAGAATAGAAGGATCTAAAGAGGTAATTGGAAAGGTAAACTTCTGGCAAAAACTAACAATGACATTAGACAACATAGATAGTAAAAATTTTCCAGGAATTGAAAATAAACTAGAAAAACTAAAAAACTTACATCTTAGCATAAAAGGCTCAAGCAAATGCACAGGTTACTTTGGTGCCGTCAGTCTTACAAACAAGGAGCCAACAACTGGAAAACATAGCGATCCAATAGATGTTATCTATTGTCAATTTGTTGGGTCAGTAACATGGACCATATTTGATGAAAATAAAAGTAATGTTTTTATACTAAATCCAGGAGATATTATATATGTTCCAAGATCTGTTGTTCATGAGGTAAAATCTTCAAATCCAAGAGCAGCAATATCTTTTATGTTTGAGGCATCATGAAGAATGCAATAGTTTACTCATTTCATCTTAGATCAGGAATTCTTAAAAATTTACACTGCTACAAACAACTAAGATATTCAATAGACACTTTAAGAAAATTCAATATTAATATTCCAGTTTACGTATATATATCTCCATCAAATATAGAAACATCTAATTTAGGGTTTGATAAAAATGTAAACATTGTAAAGTTTGATGTTGAAGATGACGGTGGATGGCCAGAAGACTGGGTTAAGCGTGGATATCTAGAATTTCTAAAACATAGATGGGAAAATGCAATTGATTCAATACACGCATATGGCTTAGACAATATTCTTTATTTAGATACAGATACAGTATTTCACGGAGATCCTGAAGTATTATTTGCAAAGCATGGATCAACAAAACACATGTGGGCAAAGCCAGACAACAGCAATGATTTGATGACTAAAGTTGAGGTTTGGCCAGGGATGAATGATGGACAGTTTATTTTAAGTAAAGAGTTGGCTAACAAAGACATGCTATCCCATATGAAGTTTTATGTAAACCATATACTGTCTAGACATAAAGAAAAACTTACAGATCAAGAATATGGAGATCTTTGCTGGGTTTCTACTCAGTATTCTGTTTGGGATTTTTTCCAAAACCACAACAACCCAGTAAAGCATTTTGACGAAAATGAAGTGATGCTTCATCAAGAGCCAGAGTACAAAGATACAAGCAGGCTTATCGTTCATCATTATTATAATGGAAACACTAAAAAATTTGTACCAAAGGAATATTTATGAAAAGTTTAAAGATTATTTCTCAAAGTTTAAACTATCCAAGTGATAAAGACACAGTCCATAACTATTTGCCAATTTATCAAGAAGAGTTTGACAAAATAGAAAATATAAAAATATTAGAATTAGGAGTTTGCTACGGAGGGTCTTTAATACTTTGGCAAGATTTTTTTGTTAATTCAGAAATTCACGGAATAGACAATGTAAAGTATACAGAAGAACAAATTCCTGGCATACTTCACTTTGGTAAATATGAAGACCTGCACACCAATTTTGAAAATAACTATTTTGATTATATTGTAAATGACTCAATGCATTATGCAAAGGAACAAATAGATGCTTTTAGACTCTACTATTCAAAATTAAAGCCAGGAGGTAAATTTTTTATGGAAGACATTCCAGATATGGAAAATGTCTTAGAAATTATAAAAACTCTTCAAGGGTACACATTTAAAGTTTACAATATGAACAATAGTTCTATTTCTCAAGATAGTATAATTCTGGTAGTCTATAAGCCATGAAAGTTTTAATAACTGGGGTAGCAGGCTTTATGGGTAGCCATCTTGCAGACGAATTCATAAGTCGTGGTCATACGGTAACTGGTATCGATAATCTTATTGGTGGGTATTATAAAAATGTTCCAACTGGGGTTAAGTTTTATGAAAAAGATCTTGGAAACTTTGAAGAAATTGAGGGACATTTTGAAGGTATTGATCTTGTAGTTCATACAGCCTGCACAGCCTATGAAGGATTGTCTGTGTTTTCCCCTGCGCTAGTAACTAGAAATACTTCTCACATAACAACAGTTGCTCTTAGTGCATCAGTCAAGCACAATGTAAAAAAGTTTGTTTATATGTCTTCTATGGCTAGATATGGTACACAAGAGACTGTGCCTTTTACTGAAGACATGACTCCTAAACCACAAGACCCATATGGTATTGCTAAATATGCATCAGAGTTGCTAATTAAAAATATTTGTGAAACACACGGAATGAAGTATGCAATCCTCGTCCCGCATAACATCATTGGCCCCCGCCAAAAATATGATGATCCTTATCGAAATGTTGCATCAATTATGATTAATAGAATGCTTCAAGGAAATCAGCCAATTATTTATGGAGATGGTTCTCAAATGAGATGTTTTTCGTTTATGCAGGATGTTGTTGACCCCCTAATGCTTGTGTGTGAGACCGATGTTGCTGATGGAATGATTATTAATATAGGGCCAGATGAAGAGTTTATAACAATAAACGAACTTGCTAAAAAAATTGCCACAATCCTTAAGTTTGATTTAGACCCTGTTTATATGCCAGGAAGACCACAAGAAGTTATAAATGCAAACTGTTCTGCAGATCTTGCAAGAAGTGTTTTAGGGTATAAAACAAAAAAATCTTTAGAGTCTGGATTAGTAGATCTTTGTTCTTGGATTCAATCTCAAGGGGCTAAAGATTTTTCCTACCACCTGCCCTTGGAGTTCGTAACAGACAAAACTCCAAGGACATGGGTAGAGCATATTATTTAGGAAACTTATTCATCCACATTCTGGTCTTAGGGGTAATACCCTTCCAAGAAGACCAATCGTCTCCACCCTTTGTCATGTAGTATGCAATCTCTGCATTTTTGACGGGATTGAATAGTTCAGCATTTGATTCAAGATCAAACTTGGTTCTACGATCAGGACCAAGTGTATCAATCATATTAATTTGGAACATTCCATAAGACGAGTCACCAGTCTTGTGGTTTCCATTGAATGCTAATGGGCGACCATTAGACTCTTTCTTAGCAACTGCCCAAGCCACAACAAGGTCTTTGCCCTTGAAGCCAACTAGTGATAACAGTTCCTTAAGTTCTAAATCAGTCAGAGAAACCTTATTCTCAAAACTCTCTAACTTTTTTGCCTTAGAAACCAAAAAAACCTCTTTCGAGGTGGTTTCCGATGTCTGAGCCTGTTCAAGGCTAAGATTGTTCTTAGTATCTAGTTCTGGGGTAGCATTAGCGACATTCGAAAATACAGTCACAACTAATACGATACTGAGTGTGCTAATGATCTCTTTGTTTCTTTCGATAAATTTAATCATAGTTTCCTCCTTAGAAAACAATAACACCTTGGTAGGTGTTACTACCAAGTATAACATAATTTTCATCCAAAAGTCAAATCTAGGTGTATAATAAAGATTATGGCTACAGGCGTATCATCTAATTATCCTACTATGAAGTATCCACTTGCTTCTGATCCCGTGAACGTACACGGAGACATTAAAGTACTTGTTGATGCTTTAAATGATATTTTGCCACCACTAGGAATGACTAGTGTTTCTTCACCAGTTAGAAATAATACTAGTTCTGTTTTGTCTGCTGGAACTCCCGTTTATATTACAGGAAATGTTTCACATAGCGGACAAATGAAAACAACTGTAGAAAGATATAACCCATCAGCAAGTAATCATAACCAAGATTCACCAATACTTGGTTTGATACAGACAGGAGTCGCTGCATTAAGTGATGGTGTTGCCGTAGTATCTGGAGTTTTGCAAATGAACACATCTGGAATTGGTGTACCTGGAACAAAAGTTTACATTAATTCAAGTGGGGAACTTGTTGGAGGAAGACCATTAACTGGCCCAGCAAGATATGTTGCAGTTGTTGCAGTTCAGGGCACACAAGGATTAATTGTTGTTCAGACAAAAGGCAACGGTACTTGGGGAGCACTCAAAGACGGATTGTCGTGATATAATAACATCATGGCAACTCTAAGAGGATCTCAATCACTATACAATATAGGCAACCCACCTCCAACTGTAATTTGGACTGTTGTCCGTGGAGATACTTCTGGCTTTAAGGTTTATGTAACAGATGATGCAAAGGTACCGCTAATTTTAAAGGGTGCTGGATCTCAATGGACTATTGCTATGAAGATTAAGAGACCTACTTCAACCCCTGGAATTATTACAGACGCTGCAACATTAGTTTTAAACTTATACCCAGTTGCAGATGAAGATGACTTGGTTGGAGAGTTTACGGTTTATCTTACAGCAGCACAATCAGTACAACTTCAAACAGGAGACATCTTTGATATACAAGTGTCAGACCCAACAAGAGTTTGGACGGTTGCTCAGGGTAGCCTAAAAATTCTTGAAGATGTAACAGATTAATGGCCACAGCATTAATACTTGATGAACTTAACGGTAAAACAAAAAAAATTTTTCCTATTGACTATCCGTTAATTCAGGTAGAAGACTTTACAAGAAACACTTTGATCACAGAGATACTTCCTTTTAGAGTTAAGTTTACAGCCATTCAGATACAGGCTATTGGTTTGGGTAATACCCCAGGTATTGGGCTTCAAGTTATTGGCTATAGCAACTACATTCTATAAAAATATCATTAAAACGCATGTTACAATTACCACATGGCTAAGATATCAATCGCAAGTGTAAAATCCCTGTTTCAGACAGGTGACAGACCTACTCAAGAAAATTATGTAGATCTAATCGATACCGCAACTGCTCAATCAACAGATTTGGGTTCTGCAGGTAATAACGAAGTTACAGTCAACGGAATTGAAAACGTAACTGTTGTTGATAACTTTGATGCTACAGAGTGGCGCATGGTTAAGTATATTATTTCAATAGCAAAAACCACTGCAGGAGCCAACAAGTACTATTCAACCGAATTAACAATTCTTGTTGATGGAATAAACATAAATGTTACAGAATATGCAACAATCGACAATGATGGGAATATTGGCACCATTAATGTCTCCCGCACTGGAAATACCGTGGCTTTATCAGTCACTCCAGTAAGCGGTATTACACCTATAACAGTTCGTTACGCACGAATTGGTTTAAAGGCTTAAGGAGATATAAAAAATGGCAACAGTAAATAAAAATTTCAAGATCAAACAAGGTCTTGTCGTTGAAGGTACAACAGGTACAATCAACGGTTTCAACATTCTTACAGAGAATCAGGCTTCAGAAGATTACATCGTTGGTATTGTCGGAGGAACTACACTTGTTACCTCCGTTGAATCAACACAGATGGAAGTTACTGCTGGCGAACTAAATATTAAATCAGGAGTATTTGATGTATCAGGTGCTGCAGCAGCAGCACAGTCTGCAGCAATCTCTGCAGCAGCATCAGACGCTACTACTAAGGCTAACGCTGCACAATCTGCAGCGACAACCGCAGCAGCAACAGATGCTACTACTAAGGCTAACAACGCTAAGTCAGGTGCAGAAGCAACAGCCTCTGCGGATGCAACTTCAAAGGCTAACGCTGCAGTATCAACAGCATCAGCAGATGCAACATCTAAGGCAAATGCTGCACAAGCAGCAGCAATCTCAGCAGCAGCAAGTGATGCAACTACTAAGGCAAATGCTGCACAGGCTGCAGCAGAAGCAACAGCAGCATCAGCACTTACATCTGCAATTAACACAGAGGTTGCAAACCGCAACACAGCAATTGGAACCGCAGTAGATAATCTTGTTGATGGTGCACCAGCACTTCTTAATACATTAAATGAATTAGCAGCAGCGATTAATGATGACGCTAATTACACAACAACTATTACAACTGCACTTGGAACAAAAGCACCACTTGCTTCTCCAGCACTTACTGGAGTCCCAACAGCACCTACTGCAGCAGCAAATACTGATACAACTCAGATTGCAACTACAGCATTTGCTAAGGCAGAAGCAGATGCAGCACAGTCTGCAGCAGAAGCAACAGCCTCTGCAGATGCAACATCTAAGGCAAATGCTGCACAATCAGCAGCCTCTGCAGACGCTACTTCAAAGGCTAACGCTGCAGTATCAACAGCATCAGCAGACGCTACTTCAAAGGCAAATGCAGCACAGGCTGCAGCAATTGCACACGCAGATGCTCTTACAACATCTGATGTAGCAGAAGGAAGTTCACAATACTTCACAGATGCTCGTTCTAAGGCTTCAGCAGCAGATCTTTTGACTGGTGCTACAAAGACTAACATTACAATTACAGGTTCAGGTTCAGGTCTTGTTATTACCGCAGAAAACGGTGTAGCAGATTCTACAACAACTGATCTTGCAGAAGGTACAAACCTTTACTTTACAAATGCTCGTGCAATCTCTGCAACAGCAGCATCATATGATGTTCTTGGAGCAGCAGCAGCAGCAAAGACTGCAGCAGAGGCTACAGCCTCAGCAGATGCAACAAGCAAGGCCAATTCTGCAAAGACTGCAGCAGAGGCTACTGCTTCAGCAGATGCTACAAGCAAGGCTAACGCAGCACAGGCTGCAGCACAATCATTTGCTACTTCAGCAGACACAGCACTTCTTGGAACAGTAACAACAAATATTGCAACTGCTAAATCTGCAGCCGAAGCAACTGCAGCAGCAGACGCTACTTCAAAGGTTGCTGCAGAAGCAGCACTTAGAGTATCTGCAGACACAGCAGCAATTGCAACCGCAGCATCAGATGCAACCACTAAGGTTGCTGCAGAAGCAGCACTTAGAGTATCAGGAGATTCAGCATCAGTTGCGACAGCAGCAGGAGACGCTACTACAAAGGCTGACGCAGCCCAAGCAGCAGCAATCTCCGCAGCAGCAACAGATGCAACTACAAAGGCTAACACAGCAATTTCTACAGCAGCATCAGATGCAACTACAAAGGCTAACGCTGCACAAGCAGCAGCAGCAACAGATGCAACTACAAAGGCTAACGCTGCATTAACAAGTGCAAATTCTTATACAGATGCTGGAATTTCAGCGCTTGTAGGTGGAGCACCAGCACTTCTCAATACTCTTAATGAGTTGGCAGATGCAATTGGTGACGACGCTAACTTTGCTACAACACTAACAACATCCGTTGGCACAAAGGTTTCAAAGGCTGGCGACACAATGACAGGTGCTTTGACACTTTCAGGTGCACCAACATCAGGACTACACGCAGCAACAAAGACTTACGCAGATGGAATTGGAAGCACTGCAGCAGCAGATGCTACTTCAAAGGCTGACGCAGCAGAAGCAGATGCTATTGCAGCAGCAGCATCAGACGCTACTTCAAAGGTTGCTGCAGAAGCAACACTTAGAGTATCAGGCGATGCAGCCTCAGTATCAACTGCATCAGCAGATGCAACTACAAAGGCTAACGCTGCACAAGCAGCAGCAGCATCAGATGCTACTACTAAGGCAAATGCTGCACAAGCAGCAGCAATCTCAGCAGCAGCAACAGATGCTACTACAAAAGCAAATGCTGCACTAACTTCAGCACAAACTTATGCAGATGCACTTACAACAGCAGACGTAGCAGAAGTTACAAACTTATACTTTACAGATGCCCGTGCTCGTGCTGCGGTAGATGGAACAAATCGTTCATTTACATCAGTTGAGTTAAACTCAGTTGCTAAGCAAGTTGCAGCAACTCTATCAGCACCAACAGCAGGAGTTCAAACAGCCTACTCATGGGCAAAGGCTGACTTCCGTTCAGCAGAATTCCTTGTAAGAGTTGGTGCAGGAGCAAACACTGAAATGTCAAAGGTTCTTTTAACACTTGACACTGCAGACAACATCGCAATTACAGAGTACGGAATTGTTGCAACAAATGTTGCACTAGCAGGAGTCTCAGCAGCAATATCAGGAAGCAATGTTGAACTACGGGTAACAACTCTAAACAACACTTCAGTAATTACTGTTATGGGAACATTGATCAAGTAATAAAAAATAAAAATAGTTGGAAGAGGGAGCAATAAATGGCAACAGAGAACAAAGACTTTAAAGTCAAGAATGGATTAGCCGTAGCAAACGGCGGTACATTCGGAGGTGCAGTAACAGTAGGAACTCCTACTATTAACGCACACGCAGCAACCAAGGAGTATGTAGATTCCCTAACAGCAATGGCTGTATCATCAACTGCTCCCTCTTCACCAACTAATGGTAAACAATGGTTAGACACTTCAACAAACAGAGTTAATTTCTATTACAATGGTTCTTGGTATACCCAAGCAACTATTGATGATACAAATAATTTACCACAGCATATTCACGATACCGCAATTGATGGAACTGGTTTCATAGTATCTCAGTTCTATGAAGGTGGATCATTCAACAGCCCATTGGGTGTAGGTTTGGATGCAGGTAGCCCCTCTACAACAGAGTGGACAGTTGTATTCGATGGCGGTAGTGTAGTAGATAACTTCAATTAAAATATTGATGTTATAATAAGATAAGTAAATGGGCAGCCCCCATAAAGGAGAAATAAAATATGGCAACAAGAATGCAACAGCGCAGAGGAACTGCAGCACAATGGACGGCTGCAAACCCTGTTTTAGCAGCAGGTGAAATCGGATTCGAAACCGACACAAATAAGTTTAAGATGGGTAACGGTTCATCAGCATGGACAGCCCTGACATATTTTGCTAATTCATCAGAACTAGCAGCACTAATTACTGGAGCACCAGGAACACTTGATACTCTTAATGAGTTAGCAGCAGCAATCAATGATGATCCAAACTTCTTTACAAGCGTTTCAAATCAGATTGCAGATGCAATCGCTGGTGTAGAAGCAGACTACGCATCCCTTGCTGGTGCAGGAATCGACTGGAATGCAGGACAATCAAGATTTGATATAGACTCAACAGTTGCAACAACTTCTCATGTTTCAAGTGCAATCCAAGATCATAGCCAGGACACATCTTCAGTACACGGAATTACAGACACACTTTCTCTTGTTACCTTGACAGGATCTCAATCTTTGACAAACAAGACATTACAATATCCAGCAATAACCAGTCCTACTGGTTTAGTTAAAAACGATGTTGGTCTACCAGAAGTAGATAATACTTCAGATGCAAACAAGCCTCTATCTAACACAGCAGTTGCTGCTCTACAGTTAAAGGCTAACCTTGCAGGGCCAACTTTCACAGGAACAGTAACACTTCCTTCAACAACAATTATTGGAGATGTTAACTATTCAGAGTTAAGCATTCTTAATGGTGCAACCATCACTACTACAGAACTTAATCATGTAGATGGAGTTACATCTGCAATTCAAACACAGATAGACACTAAGGCTCCTATAGCATCACCTACATTTACTGGCACAGTTGCTGGTATCACAAAGGCAATGGTAGGACTTGGAAATGTTGATGATACAGCAGACTCAGCAAAGCCAGTTTCAACAGCACAGGCTACAGCAATTGCAACTGCTAAGTCAGAAGCAATCGCAGATGCAACATCACAGGTAAATGCAGTAATCGCATCAGCCCCAGCAGCACTAAATACTCTTGACGAATTAGCAGCAGCACTTGGTGATGATGCAAACTATGCAGCAACAATAACAAATGCACTTGCTTTAAAGGCACCAATAGCAAGCCCAACATTTACTGGTACAGTATCTGGTGTAACAGCGACAATGGTAGGACTTGGTAGCGTAGATAATACTTCAGATGCCAATAAGCCAGTATCGACTGCAACACAAACTGCTCTTAATCTTAAGGCAAATCTTGCTTCACCTACATTTACAGGAACTGTTGCAGGAATTACTTCTACAATGGTTGGTCTAGGTAACGTAGACAATACATCAGATGCTAATAAGCCAGTATCAACAGCAACTCAAACAGCGCTTAACCTAAAGGCATCTGTTGGAACACCAACATTTACAGGAGTCGTAACAGTTGCTGCACAGGGTATAGCGTTCACAGACGGAACACAGACAATGGAAGGCGTTCCTTCACGGACACCTATTATCCAAAAGACAGATTCCTACACTCTTTCAGCACTTTCAGAAAGAGATTCACTTATTGAAATGAATAAGGCAACAGCAGTAACAGTAACTATACCGTTAAATGCAACTGTTGCTTACCCAGTAGGGTCATCTATTGATATCCTACAGACTGGTGCAGGTCAGGTAACTATCGCTGCAGCATCAGGAGTAACTATTAATGCTACTCCAGGATTTAAACTACGTACACAGTGGTCTTCTGCAACTCTTATGAAGAGAGCAACTAACACATGGGTAATCGTAGGAGACCTAACAGCATAAAAAAATAAGAAAAGAAATTGGAGAAAAAAAATGGCAAAGAAAGAATTAGGATCGAAGTCTCTACAACAGAATGACTTCTTAGAACCAAAAGCGCCAACAGGCGTTACAGCAACAGACGTAGGAACTGCTCGCTCATTCAATAATGGAGCAGCAACAGTTTCTTTTTCTTTGCCAGCAGATTCTCCAGCAGCAACATCTTATACAGTTACATCTTCTCCAGGAGGATATACTGGAACAGGTTCAGGATCACCAATAACTGTTGCAGCACTTTTATCTAATACATCTTACACATTTACAGTTACAGCAACAAATGCTTCAGGAACATCTGCAGCATCTGCTGCATCTGCTGCAATAACAGCAACAACTGTTCCAGCCACACCTGCTGCACCAACTGCAACAACAGCAGTCAACTTAGATACAGTTACTTGGGTAGCACCTGCAAACGGTGGAAAAGCAATCACTAACTATACTTGGGCATCTTCTGATAGTAAGGGTGCAACACTTAATGCAACCTCTACAACAGTAACCCAAGAAGGAAGTACTGCTCAGACATATACCGTTTATGCAACAAATGCTAACGGTAACTCTACAGTATCTGCAGCATCTAACAGCGTTACAACAACACCACCATTCTTCCCACCATTCTTCCCACCATTCTTCCCACCATCATTCCCATTCTTCCCACCATCATTCTGTCCGTTCTTCCCACCGTTCTTCCCAGGATTTTGTCCATCATTTTGTCCATCATTTTGTCCATCATTCTGTCCGTTCTTCCCAGGATTCTGCCCATCATTTGGACCAAGTTTCCAGACATTCTGTTGTCCAAATTGTTTCTCAGTACCAGCAAGTGCAAATTATGAGGACTACTGCTAAATATGAATAAAATAAAAGGAGAAAAAAATGAATAATTCTACAGTATACACAGTTAGCATATCATTCGGAGAAAAATCATCTTCTCTTGATATGGATAAGCAGATTCATGATTTGCTATTCTACAAGAACTACACAGAAGATCCAGAGTTTACAACAAGCAATGGTGGCATTCTTATTAAGTTTATTAAAGATGGTCAGTCATACTTTTGGAAAGTAGATCAGAATACATCTGAAATTTTAAAAGAAGAATATTCTTTAGATATTTTAGATAAAAAAGAAGTAGAAACAGAAGATCGTATATAAACACTTTTATGGTACAATTGTTTTGTAGATAGTACCAATAAGGAGATTTATAAATGAATTTTGAAAAACATTACTACTTTGACCTAGACGGAGACAAGGTTTTGTTTTACAAGTTAATGCTAGATGAAAACAAAAACCCTTATGAAGGATATGAGGGAAAAATGTTTGGTCTAGAAAACAATCCTTTAATTTTAGATATAACTAGTTTAGGATATATACCAAAAAGAGGAAGTATTTGGGATGGAAAAACTTTTAAATTAGACGGAGTTGACAATCTCAATCTTGACACACAAAAAATACATCTTACTTGCAGTGACTATACTTCTATTTCATTTTTAGTAAATAACACTGTAACTGGTTGTATGTCTTGGTGTCATGGCTCTTCAGACAATGATGTAATAATTGCAGCAGCAAAAAGCAATCCAAAAATTATTTACAAAGAAGTGGAAGTTGAATAGAAAATGTCAGAAGAATTAACTCCTTGGCAGCAATATAAAAAAAATCTAGGGGAAACAAGACCTTGGGATTTTTTAGATTCAAACACTGAGTATGTCTCAGAAGAAGAAAAAAACACAAGAATTGACATTTGTAGGTCATGTCCTGAATTTATAAAACTAACAACCACATGTAAAAAGTGCGGTTGCTTTATGGCAGCAAAAACAAAGTTACAAGATGCCTCTTGCCCTATAGGAAAATGGTAAAAATGAAAAATGATATAAGTTGGATAGACTTGCCAAGAGTTGAGTTATCAAAAAATAGGATAGAAAAAAGAATAATTTCAGAAGGAATAGAAGTAATCAATTTAGACTATGGAATTAATCTATATAGAAATGTCTTTAGCGTTAGTCAAGGATTAGATATAATATCAAAACTTGAAAAAGTAATAGAAGAAAAAAATGAATTTAAATGGAATTCTGCAACTGTAAATGATACAGAAAAAATAGATGCAGTAAGAAATTGTTTTGATCTAAAGTACAAGAGAGAAAATTTAGGTAAGATTATTGAGTTTAATCAAGATTTATTTGACATACATCAAGAAGTTGAAAATTATCTAGATAAGTCTTTAAGGGATTACGAGTCTTTATGGCACCTGCAAGTAAAATATAAAGAGGCTTTTAATTTTGTAAAGTATTTGCCAGGAGAATATTTTAAGATTCATGCAGATCATGGTCCATATTACACCTGTACCATTTCTGCTGTTATTTATCTTAATGATGATTACGAAGGTGGAGAAATAGATTTTCCTAGACACAATATCAAGATCAAACCACAAGCAGGTGATATAATTTTGTTCCCATCTAACTTTGTATATGAGCACTCATCTTGTAAAGTAACAGAAGGAACAAAGTATTCTGTAGTAATAATGACAGACTATAACGACATTCATCATAAAGAATAGAGAGAAAGGTATATTATGAATAATAAAGAAGAAGTTACGGCCAATCCTAAAAAGTCTTGGACATCTGTAGAAGATTTAGGAAGTGGTATATTTGTTTATAGAAATGTAATAACCAAAGAGTTAAATGCAATTCAAAGACTAGAAGAAGTCTTAAACAAAGAAGATAACGGTTACATTTGGAGACCAGCATATGTTGGATATCAGCAACTTATGCCAAACTATAGAGATTGCGAAGACTTTAAGTTTAAAAAAACAGACATTGAAAGTGATTTGTCAGCAGACTCTGTAAAACTTCAAGAACTTTGGCAAGACTGCTATGACAGACAAAAACTAGCAGTTGATGATTATCAAAGACGTTTTAACATAGGTGAGTTAAGATATTGGGAAGCAATGAATTTTGTAAAGTATACAGAAGGAAAGCATTTTCAGTACCATCATGATCATGGATCTTCATATAACTGTACAGTTTCTTTGGTTGCTTACCCAAATGACGACTATGAGGGTGGAGAACTTTCTTTTAGACACCAACAACTAGTGATAAAGCCACAGGCTGGAGATCTATATATCTTCCCATCAAACTACATGTATAGTCATAGAGCGATGCCAGTTCATTCAGGAACAAAGTATTCTATTGTTACTATGCTTGACCACAGTGCAAAGTACCATAGACCAGAAATGTTCCAAGAAACTGGAGACTAAGTTGGAGATAGAGATTTACCAGTCAGGTAATGCTCACATAAACTTTTCAACACTTCCACCTAATAGAGACTGGATGGATAAAACATTTGAAAAGCATGCGTACAGGTGTTTGCCAGTATCTCTTTCAAACACACTTGGCTGGACATTTTCTTTTCCTGAAGATATATCTTTTATCTGGGATGGAAATGATAGTTCTGAGCAAGGGCATGTAAAGGTTCTTTCTGGAGAAAGGTTTGTTTCTACTAACAGAGCAAACGCAACAATAAGTTTTGAGACTGGTCTTTGGCTTAGAACAAAAGAAAGCGTTAGCGTCTTGCTTATGCCAGTTCCAAACCAGTTTATTGACGGTGTTCAAGGGTTTACAACAATCATAAATACTTCTGTTTTATCTCCACCAATACCATATGCCTGGAAAATAACAAAAGCAAATGAGGTTATCACAATACCTGCAAATACTCCAATTGTTTCAATACTTCCGATAAGTCTAAAATCTATTCAGGATACTGTTTTTGTATTAAAAACAGAAAATTTTGGGAATGAATTTCACACAAAACTGTCTGACTATGGATCAAGATCTGCAGAAATAACGCAATCTGGATCTTGGACAAACTTCTATAGGGATGCCGTAAATCACCTTGGAGAAAAAACAGGTAGTCATGAACTAAAAAGCATAAAACTATCTATTAAAGATGAAAGAAGTATATAATTGGATATCAACAAAATAACATTTACAGCAAATAAGATATGGTTATCAAAAGATAGCAACTCTGTTCCAAGGCCAATAATAAAAACTATACCAGATTGGTTTAGAAAGGCTGACAGATTTCTAAAGTCTACTGTAGATGAAAGTTTTGTTATAGGTCCAGACAATGGAAAAATTCCTACATGGAAAGCCTGCCCAGCAATATTTGACATAATGGGGACTGGATATTCGCTTAACACCCCATGTGATATTGAGTTTTATATGACAGAGTCTGGCCTAAAACACAGGGTATTGAATAAAAAGTATCAAGATTTTATTCAGGTAAGAGAAGAGATGGCACAGTTTGAGCATCCTCATGGATACTATAAAGAACACTTTGCACTTACATGTGATTGGCAGATAAAACTTCCAGAAGGTTACAGCGCTCTATACTCTCAACCGTTTAATAGGTTTGAGTTGCCGTTCTTAGTTACTAGTGGAATTATAGATAATGATAAGGTTCATCTTCCTGGATCTTTGCCATTTTTTATTCAAGAAGGTTTTGAAGGTGTTATTCCAGCAGGAACACCATATACACAACTTATCCCATTTAAAAGAGAGAATTGGGTTTCTGATATTATAGAAGAAAATGATGCAATGGAATTAATGAAGCAGGCAATGGAAAATGCAAGTATCTATAGAAAACCAGACGGAGGAATATACAAGAATAATGTTTGGGAGCCAAGAAAGTATGAGTAGATATACTGGTATAATAATTTTATGAACAATAGTGAATTTTCTAATAATGGTCCAAGCGAGAGGGTATCTATAACAAAGTCTGGACATTTTGGATCCGATAAGTCTATGATACAGTCAAGAGATAACTTTATGACAGAAGAAGAGTTACAGTTTTTATCAAGTCAAGCAAGAGATATAACTGAATGGGATATAACTGAAACACACTATAATGAAGAAGGAACTGTTATATATGACTCAAAATATTGGGACGATAGAGTAGCAACTCAACTTACTTTAGATAAAAAAGATACAAGAATTAATCCAGCCATAGTGGTTTTACAAAAAAGATTAAAAAAAGAAGTAGATGATTTTTTTAGTGTAGATGCTTTTCCAACTAGTACTGCAATTGTTCGTTGGCTACCTGGCCAACTACAAAGACCACATGCAGATAAAGAGTTACACGAAGGCGAAAATGCTGGAAAGCCTAATGATTTTCCTTGGTACGATATTGCTGGACTGTTTTATTTAAATAATGATTATGAGGGCGGAGAGTTATATTTTCCAAATCAAGATGTCAGTTTTAAACCAAAAGCAGGGTCTGCATATTTTTTCCCAGGAGACATGAACTATATTCACGGTGTTAGTGAAATTAAAAGTGGAATCAGATATGTTATTCCATTCTTTTTTACTATACTATCCCATAAGGAGAAAATCAATGATAATTGATAACTTAGACAAAAAAAATTTTATATACTTAAAAGATGAAAAAAACACTAAGGGTGTTCTTGGAATAACAGATAATAGAATTGTAGAAATTCCAAACTTTGTAGATAAAGAGACAGCAGAAGGAATCATATCCTATGTTGAGTCAAAAGGAGATAATTGGGGAGACATAGCGTTTTATGGTTCTTCTGGAATGGGATTATCTCCAAATGATCCAACATTAATAGAAAATGGACTAACCAATAATTTTTTTGAAGATTTGAGAGAAAAGTTTAAAGATGCTGTTGAATTAGTCTTTGATAGAAAAGTTAAAGCAAATACCTCTCATGCACAAAAGTGGGATGTTGGAGGATTTGCCTCACCCCATTCAGATAACTCTGACTTTGAAGGAAATCCAAATGCTTTTGAGATTAACAAGTATGTTGGTATTTTATATTTAAATGATAATTATTCTGGAGGCAATTTGTTTTTTGTTGAAGAGAGCGATGAAAAGTCTGAAAATGTTGATATGTATGGAAAGGTAGTTCCAATATGGAAAGATCCGTATCTTTCATTTAAGCCAAACGCTTACTCATATTATGTTTTTCCAGGAGGATTAGAAAATATACACGGCGTAAGTGAAATATTAGATGGAACAAGATATACCATGGTTTCTTTCTGGGATTACGAAGATGCCTCATATAGTCAGGAAACTTTAGACAGGTGGGACGAAGAAGAAAAAGAAGTTAGAAGGCAGCAGGCTATTCAAAAAGAAGAATGGCAAAAAAATTAATTAAATAAAAGTCTAGTCAAAAGTTTTAGGGTTTTGCTTTTTCAAAACTCTGCTATACTTAAACTGTTTCGTTTTTGAAAGGATCCTATAAATGTCAGAAAATATAATAGAGTTTATTGAATTGCCATTAAGACATTCTCAGGTCAACTTTTCTTTTCCACCTCCAATATCTGCACAAGAAACAGCACCATCTTGGTACAAGGCACAACCTTCATCTTTTAGCAAAGAGGGTGAAGACCGAAATGAAAACCTAACCATAAAAAAATGTTTGCCAATCTTTGATGCAATGACTATGGGCTATTTGTTTCTTATGCCAGTTGATCTATATATCAATACTAAAAATGAACAAGTTGAGTGGAGTGTGGATGAAGAGTTTTCTAGTATAAAGGACATATTAATTAGTTGGCATTCTTCAGAACAAGTATCTCACTATCCATCTAAACCTAATATCTATGTAGACAACTTACTTAGGATTATGCCTATGTGGATGACAAAAACTCCTGAAGGATACAGCACATTATTTACGTCCCCAATACATCAATCAAATATTCCAATAAGAGCAGTAGAAGCAGTAATAGATACAGATAAATTTCTTCCTGCTTCAAGAAATGTATTCTTTTTAGAAAAAAATTTTGAAGGAGTTATAAAAAAGGGAACTCCAATATTGCAGGTTATTCCTTTTAAAAGAGAATCTTGGAAAATGAGCCTTGGAGTAGATCACAATGCAGAACAGGTTATGGACCAAAGAAGACGTAAAAATGCTTTTTTCCCAAATGGTTATCGTAATATAGCCTGGGAAAAAAAGAACTTTTCTTAAGCATAACTATTGAGAACACATTGAGAGTTTTGCTTTTTATAAAACTCTGCTATACTTAAGACTATTCCGTTTTTGAAAGGACGATACACATGTCAGATTTTTTTAGTTTTAAACTTCCAGAGGACTTCGTAGAAAAGTACAAAAACCAAGAAAGCCCATTTGGGTTTAAGGATGCAGCAGAAAATTCACTTGGAGAAATTACTTTTATTCGTACTTACTCCCGTATGAAGGAAGATGGAACTAAAGAAAGATGGCATGAGGTTTGTCGGCGTGTAATCGAGGGTATGTATTCAGTACAAAAGAATCATGCTAAAGAAAATCGGTTGCCTTGGAATGACTACAAGGCTCAGAAGTCTGCACAAGAAGCATTCCAAAGAATGTTTGAATTAAAGTGGACTCCACCAGGTCGCGGTATGTGGGCATTTGGAACCCCTATGACTATGGAGAAGAAGAACTCAGCAGCGCTTCAAAACTGTGCAATGGTATCTACAAAGGACCTTGACAAGAACGATCCAGGAGCCCTATTTGCTTGGGTTATGGACGCCCTTATGCTTGGAATTGGTGTAGGGTTTGATACAGTAGGACAGGATAAGAATTTCTCAATCTATGCCCCAACAGAACCTGAACAGGTGTTCGAAATCCCAGACACTCGTGAAGGATGGGTCGAGTCAGTTAGACTTCTTATCAACTCATATCTCAGAGCAAACCAAAGTATTCAGAAATTTAACTACGACTTGATCAGACCTCTAGGAGCCCCTATTAAGGGCTTTGGAGGCGTTGCATCAGGACCTGCACCCCTTATCAAGTTACACGACCATATAGACCGTGTAATCGGCTCCAGAGCGGGTGAAACACTAGACTCTCGTGCTATCGTAGACTTGGTAAACCTTATCGGTACCTGTGTGGTATCAGGTAACGTAAGACGCTCAGCAACTCTTGCTTTGGGAAATGCTGGGGATGAAACATTTATGAATCTAAAGAATTCAGAACTATTTCCAGAGCGTAACTCATTTGATCCAGAAAATCCAGGCTGGGCTTGGATGTCTAATAATTCTATTTCAGCAGAAGTAGGAACAAAGTACGAAGACTATGTAGATTTAATTACAGAAAACGGAGAGCCAGGTTTTATCTGGCTTGATGTTGCCCGTAATTATGGACGACTAAAGGATGCGCCAGACGGTAAGGATTATCGTGTGATGGGATTTAACCCATGTGCGGAGCAGCCATTAGAATCATACGAATTATGTACGCTTGTAGAAGTGCACTTAAATCGTCATGAATCTAAGGAAGACTTCCTGCGTACCCTGAAGTTTGCATACCTATATGGAAAGACTGTAACACTTGTTCCAACACACTGGCCACAAACAAACGGTATCATGCAACGCAACCGTCGTATTGGTACATCACTTACAGGTATTGCATCATTTGCAGATCAAAAGGGTTTGCCAATTGTTCGTGAATGGATGGATGAGGGTTATAACAAGATTCGTCATTATGACCATCAGTATTCAGAATGGCTATGTGTTCGTGAATCAATTCGTGTAACAACCGTTAAGCCATCAGGATCAGTTTCAATTCTTTCTGGTGCAACTCCTGGAGTTCACTGGGGACCTGGAGGAGAGTTCTTCCTACGTGCCGTTAGATTTGGAAATACAGATCCAATGATTCACCTGTTCAAAGCAGCAGGGTACACAATTGAGGATGACGTTGTATCAGCAAATACATCGGTAGTTTATTTCCCAATTAAGTCAGGTCATCCAAGATCTGAAAAGGATGTTACTTTGTTTGAGAAGATTGCACTTGCTGCAACTGCTCAGAAGTATTGGTCTGACAATGGCGTTTCTGTGACACTTTCATTTGACAAAGAAACAGAGTCAAAGCATATTGTTCCAGCACTCAATATGTACGAAGGACAACTAAAGGCTGTATCATTCCTTCCAATGGGAAATACAGTTTATCCACAGCAACCATACACAGGTATTACTGAAGAGCAATACGAATCGTATATTGGTAAATTAAAGCACATTGATTTTGCTGCTATTTATGATGGAGCAGAAAATCTTGAGGCTCAAGGAGAGATGTACTGCACTACAGATTACTGTGAAATTAAAATAAACAAGTAGTCTTTTGTGGTAAAATAGACCTATAATGTCTAATCCATCAAACCTATATGCCGAAAAAGTCTTTGCTGAGCATCCGACTGGTCTATGGGCTTTAGACGATACAGCAGACTATATTTCTTTACTTTCAGAACCACAAAGAAATTTATCAAATTGGACAATTGTTGGCGGTACATATCAAAACTATACCCAGTCAGTAGACGAACCATTTATAAATAGTTATGTTGGTAAAATTACCGCTACACCAACAGACAACGAGATGGCTTCTATAATTGCAACAAGTAATGAAATAATGAGCCTAAGAGACTTTAATACTTATTTAAGAACATTTTCCGTAGGTGGTTATTTTTATTCTGAAAGCGCATACATCGCTGGCTTTGAGATTGGTTATCAATATACAGATACAACAAGTGGTGACATCATAACTCATTTAAAAAATTATGATACAGTAATAAATAGCAACTGGGTCTTTATATCAGAAACATTTGACACTCCTCCAGATGATACAAATATTAGGCTAGTATTTAAGATTAATTTTATTGGTGGATCAGAAACAGAAGATGTGTTCTTAGTAAATGGAATAAGCCTTGGTCAATGGTCAGAAGAGTTTGCATCTACATCTCTTGGTGTTCAAGCAATTGACATACCATCAACAATATCTATTTCACCACAAAAAGGCGTTGTCTCAAAATGTTACGGTCTGCAAGAGTTAGATGGATACTATTTGGTTTCTGACAATATGCTTAAAGCAAAAAATTCAGGGATTCCGATTGTTTATGGAACATCTGGACTTACAACCATATATCCAAATACAAACACCCCATCACTTATAATTCCTGGATCTGGTTTTTTAAATGAGGCTGGTAAATTTAAACAATATACTTTTGAAACTTGGCTTAGAATAAATTCATATAGCAATGAAAGAAAAAGAATTATTGGGCCAATTGCTTCAGAAGATGGAATATATGTTGATGGTCCATCAATAGGTTTAAAAATAGGAAATGAGTACGGAGCATACTATGTTGGCGAGTGGACAAGGCCAATGCTTGTTCACATGCGTGTAGGTAAAGATACCGCATCTCTTGTAATAAATGGACAAGAAGTTGTTTCTTTAAACTATTTAACAGAGTCTCTTTATTTACCATCAATGCTAAACTCAAACGGTAAGGATCAGGACTGGATAGGGTTTTATGCATATGACGACATATATCCTATAGAGGTAGACTGTGTTGGAATTTATCCATACATAGTTGCAACTGCTGTTGCAAAAAGAAGGTTTGTTTTTGGACAAGGTGTTGACATTCCAGAAAACATCAATACATCATATAGCGGAACCTCTGTTTTTATTGATCATTCATTTGCAGACTATACATCAAACTATTCATATCCAAAACTTGGCTCATGGAATCAGGCTTTTAATGACAATACATTAATCGTAAATAAATCTCTTTCTGTTTTGTCTCATCCACTTCCAGAGATAGTCTTATCATCAAAAACAGAAGAAGAACTTTTGTCGGACTGTAATCTTGTACAGTCATCAGATACAAGAAATTTTTTATCTTTTAGACCAAACCCTTCTTGGAATAATGTTTCTGGATACTTATTCTTTAAGAACTTTGACTTTATAAAAAGTCCCATTTCTGCTTTCTACGGTTGCTTTAGATTACCACAGACATCTAGTTCGGTACAGACTCTTTTTAAAATAGAAAAAGAAAATACAAATAGTTATTTTATGATAGAGTTAAAAAATTCTAATATATTTTATAAACACGGAACTAACAATATAAAAATTAATGAAGCAAGAGCATTTATGAATAAAACGACGGGTATTGTCAATACAGTCTATACTACAAATGTTCCACATCAAATTTCACAAGAATCAAAAGTTTTAATATCACAATTTGAAAAAACAGAATTCAATAAATCGGATAACTATGTAGATGTTTTTAAGATATTGAGTTCTAACTCATTTTCTATAGAAACTCCGTGGATAACTCTTATTCAAAATCAAGATCAAACCTATGTTGATAAGTATTCGTATGGTCCAGGCATAAAAGGAACTGGAATTGTAGATTTTTATACTGTTCTATATTCTCCACTAACTGCCGATCCAGGAGAATTGATAGATATAGGCCTAAACATTCCAGCATTTGTATCAAGATTTGGAAACCCCGTATCAGACTTCTTTGGATCTTTATCAGACCTAAGAATGTATATCGGTGGAGACAGGAATGGACTCTCAACATTTACTGGAAAAATATACAACATCGGAGCATGTACCACATACAACTTTCAAAAAATTAGGGCTTTGTTTAATGAGATAGGAGTTCCTATTTGGAATGAAGATCTTTTTGCTGTTTATCAAAACAACCAATTAATTAATATAGACGGAGGAATAGACACAACATCTATGCCACCTTACGGAGGTTTAACAGACACAGCAAACGGAGCACTTAGTGGTGGAGGCGTAGTCGTTGCTGAAGAAGATTCTCTTTTAGATCACGTTGCAAGTTATACTCTTTTACCAGAAATAGTTTTTGATACATACAAACTTTCTGTATCTGCAAGCGCATATTGGGAAGATCAACTACCATTAACATACTTTGCTGAATCAGTTCTGGATAAAAGAGGGGACCAATACTTTGATCTTGATTTTATTCAGTTTAACATTGACTATCCAATACCATCAAAAACAATCGCAATAGAAACAGAGCCAGAGCCTTGGACATATTCAGAGTTATCAAATGAGTATGGAACTCCAGTTCAAAGAACATACACATCGTTAGATAATTATCTTTTTACTGGATATAATGATTACGATGATTTAAAAAATAAAATAGCAAAAGATTATAGATATGACACAGACGGATCAATTGTAAAGTCATACGTAACTTTTCAGTATACAGAGTTAGGGGCAAACCAAACATATTATTATTTTACAAAAACAGAAAGACCTTCAAGGGATGGAGTGTTAATTCCTGGTTCAGACTGGATGACAACAAAGTATGAAGTTGTAGATAATATGATTATCTATCCACCAAGTGGTGTAGACTTTAATGACTTGTCCATTGTTACACACATAGAAATAAATGTAAAAAATTCAGAGACAAATAATGTATTAATTAAAAAACTTTCTTATTCATCGCAAGCACTTAATGAGGCTGATGCAAGCCCAATCGGTACAAGGTTTGGAACATCTATTTATCCATATACTAAAACTGGAATATATTATAATTTTAAAAGCAATAATCCTTTTGCAATTTATACAGGGTCATCTCCATACCTATACTTAACAAAAACAAGTGGTATTCAATTAAAGGGAAAGTATGATCCACTAGTCAATAGAGGTCTTTTAATTCCTGTGAATGAAAGCAGAGCAGAGGGATTTAAGGCTATAGCAATGCAAATGGCAGTAAGATTTGATGGAGACTATTTTCCATATGCTCCGACACAGATATTTGAAATTCAAAGCAAGGACTCTTACATAAAGTTCTACATGGTTGCTAACGATCCTTCTGGACGCAGAGCAAAAATTTATGCAATAGATGCAAATACAGGATTAGTTCAAAATGGTATTGGATTTTATTGGAATGGCAAGATAGTAAAAGAGCCAGTAATAACTCTTCAAGAGTGGGGCTTTCTTGGTATTAATTTTGCAAACAGTCTTAACTTCTCATTTTTTGAAGGTGCAGTAAGATTAACTGGTCCACTACTATTTAACAGTCTTTCTTACTATCAATCTACAAACCTGCAAGAAGTTCAGAACATAGCAGAAAGACCTTGGTTTAGAGTTAAGGTTCTTGGATCTTCTCCTCTTGATTGGGAGTTTTGGGATAGCCCATCTTTTAACTGGAATAAGGTCCTTGTATTATCAGAAACAAGTTATTATGGTGTAAATCCTTCAGACGTCTACAAAAGTTACACGGGGACTAATAAAATTATTGTAGATGACGATAGGCCAGTTCGTTTTGAAGAGTACGCATATACTATCTTTACTGACGTAAAATGGAACCAGTTCATACAAGACCCAGTCTAATATGGTATACTTGTAGTTATGGATTCTCTTATAGACCCAAAAACTGGTCAACCAATTGTAAAAAACGTTAGACGCCAAGTCATTGAAAAGAACTATGACTGGGGACTTTATGTATACAAGAAGGCAAATGGAAAATGGTTTACAGACGGTAATGGCTCAGTACTTAACATTCCTTCAGATAAGAACGATATATCTAGAATGGCAGAACTAAAAAAGACTGCAATGCATTACGGAGATCCAGGAGACGGCACATGTGTGTTTGTTCCAGGGCTAACAAGAGTTTCTGAAGAAGAGTACTCTGAACAAGTAGATCGAATGAAGTCTGGCCTTATTCCAAATCTAAATGATCTTGGAGCAGTACAGGCAGCAAAAGATACAATTGCTAAGTACGGGGATGAAGAGTAATCATGGAAGATAACGAATACGAAATTGGTGCAAGAATTGATGATGCAATAAAGAAAGACGATACTTTTTCAAAGTCAGATCCATTTAACGGAAATTGGGATTCATTAAAATCTCTTGACGGACTAGAAGCAAATTTTAAAAGACGCATAAGCAGATCTTCAACAAAGATGGTTGAACCAACAACTCAATATACAACTGCAGCACTTGCTGGAAAAAGCGGTATTGACGGAGCACAATCAAAAGAAATAAACCCAGGCCTAGTATACGTAAACGGCTATGGAATGTTTGATGTTATTACACCCCCATGGAACCTATATGAATTAGCAAACTATTACGACACTTCATTTGCAAACCATGCAGCAATTGATGCAAAGGTAGAAAACATCGTTGGGCTAGGCTATGAGTTTAAGGTTTCCCAAAGAACTATGATGAGACTTGAGGCATCAGAAGATAATAGTGCAACTCAGAAAGCAAGAAAAAGAATTGAAAGAGCAAAGATTGAAATGCGTGACTGGCTTGAATCACTTAACGATGATGATTCATTTACAGCAACAATGGAAAAAGTTTACACGGACCTTCAGTCAACTGGAAATGGATACTTAGAAATTGGAAGAACTACTCGTGGAGAGATTGGCTATGTTGGACATATCCCATCAACAACTATGCGTGTTCGCAGAATTAAAGATGGGTATGTTCAGATCATTGGAAACAAGATTGTTTATTTCCGTAATTTTGGAGCAAAGAATCAGAACCCACTAACTACAGACGCTAGACCAAACGAGATTATTCACTTCAAGCAATACTCACCACTTAATACTTTTTACGGAGTGCCAGACATTATGTCGGCAATTAACTCACTACACGGAGACTCTCTTGCTTCACAATACAATATTGACTATTTTGCAAACAAAGCAGTTCCAAGATACGTTGTAACATTAAAGGGTGCAAAACTTTCTGGAGACGCAGAAGATAAGATGTTCCGATTCTTACAGACAAATCTCAGAGGGCAGTCACACAGAACGCTATATATTCCACTTCCAGGTGATAGCGAAAACAATAAAGTAGAATTTAAAATGGATCCCATCGAAGACGGAATACAAGACGGCTCTTTTAAAGAGTATCGTAAACAAAACCGTGATGACATCCTGGTCGCACATCAAGTGCCACTGTCTAAACTTGGAGGTGGCGATTCTGGATCTATAGCAGCAGCACTTGCACAGGATCGCACCTTTAAGGAGCAGGTTGCAAGACCAGCCCAAAGACAAATTGAAAAAATGATCAATAAAATTGTTCGTGAAAAGACAGACATTCTTGAGTTTGTTTTCAACGAACTAACTCTCACTGATGAAATAGCACAATCTCAAATTCTTGAGAGATATGTTAAAAATCAGATCATGACTCCAAACGAAGCAAGAGTTCTTTTAGATATGCCACAACGTGATGGTGGGGATGAGGTCTTAGACCTTAAGCCAACCACAGCAGCAGAGGCAACAACAACAAGAGCAAGAGACTCTGAAAGAACTAATAACAACTCTGATAGCACTTCAACAGTTGCTGGAAGAGCCCCAAAGGGAGAGGGAAGAAAAACTCCTTAATGTCCAATATGTCCACATTGTGATATATGTACAAAAAGGGGCTTATAATATGATGGTGAGCAATATATCTAAAGCCCATTGGAATACCGATGGGAATAATCTTCGTCTTTCTATGCCCCTTACCAAAGTGGACAAAGAGCGTAGAGTCGTTTCTGGATTTGCATCTTTAGACAATCTTGACAAGCAAGATGACATCGTAACAGCCGAAGCATCAATGGATGCATTTGCAAAATTCCGAGGGAACATTAGAGAAATGCATCAGCCACTAGCAGTAGGCAAGATGGTTTCATTCAAAGCAGATAAGTATTTTGATCCAGAATCAAAGAAGTTTTATAACGGAGTATTCGTATCAGCATATGTTTCAAAGGGTGCACAAGATACTTGGGAAAAAGTTCTAGATGGAACACTAACTGGTTTTTCTATTGGCGGAAGAATGAATAAGTGGGACGATGGGTTTGACGAGAAGTCAGACAAAGCAATTAGAATTATTAAGCAATACGATTTGATTGAGTTGAGTCTTGTAGATTCCCCAGCAAATCAGTTTGCAAACATTGTATCTGTTGAAAAAGTTGACGGAGTAGATGTTATTAAGGGTGACGAAACAGTTTTAGAAAATGTTTTTTATGATAAGGAATCAGGCATTGTTATGGTTTCAGAAAATGAGTCAGAGTTAAGTCCAAGCACTGGCGAGCAGATGGCAAATATAGGTTTCGTTGAAAAAACAGATAACGAAAAGATAGACATGATAAAATTCTTAGTTGATAGTGCTAAAGGCATTAATACTTCTAAGATTAACAAGGAGGTACAACCTATGACAAAATCAAAAACACAAGTTGAAAAGACAGACGTAATTGAAGATGTTGTGGTCGCTCCAGAGGCAGTTGCAGAAATTACTGAAGAAATTGCCAAAGCAGAAGAGGTTGAGACAGCAGATGTTGTCAAGACTGATGAACTTGTAGCAGAAGAGATTGTTAAGGCAGAAGATGCTGAAGCAGTCGAAACAGTAGTTGAAGCAGTTGTAGAAGTATCTAAGTCAGAAGAGGTAATTGCAGAAGCAGTTACTGAAATGAAGAATACTCTAGAATCAGCCTTTAGCGATCTAGTATCAACAGTAAAGTCTTTGCAAGCAGAAGTAGAACTTCTCAAGTCTTCAAAGGTAGATGTTGATACAGCAAAGGATTCATTCGAAGCAGTTGCAAAAGATATTGCAGCCGTTTCAAACGAATTTAACGAATTTGGAAAACGAGTAGACGCTGTGGAAGCAGAAACCGCATTCCGAAAGTCTGGAGATATCGGCGATATCTTTCAGTCTCAGCCTGAAATGGTTGAAAAATCCCTATGGGGCGGTAGTTTCCTCAAAACAGCCGATCTATTCAAATGAAAAAATCACTAGGAGGTGACAATATGTCAGAAGAAATAATCAAAAACCAGCCAGGCGCTAGTGCAGATCTAGGTGCAACAGCACCAGGACTTTACCAGGGTCAAGGTGCTTTCGCATCAGGTGGTATTGGTGGAGTAGCAAACCCAGGTGCAAATACACTTGGAAATATTCCAACAGCAACCCTTGGATCTACAAGCGGAGCAAACGCTGTTAACCCTAGTGGTTCAGCGGCTTCTGGAATTTTGCGCCCTGAGCAGGCACGTCGTTTTATCGACTATGTTTGGGATGCAACAGTATTAGCAAAGGATGGCCGTCGCGTAACAATGAAGGCTAATTCTATGGAACTTGAGAAGGTAAACGTCGGTGAGCGTGTAATTCGTGCAGCAGCGCAAGCAATTGGTACATACACAAACACAGGTGCAACATTCTCTAAGGTCGAACTTACTACCAAGAAGATTCGTCTTGATTGGGAAGTAACAGCAGAATCATTAGAAGATGGTGTAGAAGGTGACGCTCTAGAAGATCACTTAGTACGCTTGATGACTAACGCATTCGCAAACGATATCGAAGATCTCGCTATCAATGGTGACGGAGCGACAGGTTCATTCTTGTCAATCATGGACGGATTTATCAGCAAGGCAAAGACTGGAACAGGTGCTGGACAAGCACACGAGTCAGTTGTAACTGTAACAGATAACGCCTTCACCCCTGATGTAATGCAGGGTATTATCAATGCAATGCCACGTAAGTACCGTGCACTTAAGAACAATCTTAAGTTCTACGCAGGTACAGACACATTCGGTGGAATCGTTAAGCATAACGGTACACTTGCTGATGCAGTTGCAGAAGCATTTGCAGGACAGATGCCAGGATCAACCCAGGCAAACCGTCAATCATATCTTGATGGCGTAGGACAGACATTCGGTGGAGCACGTACAACACGTGTTCTCGGAATTGAAGTTCAGGAAGTTCCTTACTACCCAGCAGGCTATATCGACTTGACATTCCCTGCAAACCGTGTATGGGGATTCCAACGCGACATCGTTGTAAACCGTGAATACGTAGCAAAGAAGGACACAATTGAATACACAGTATTCGTCCGCTTTGGTATTCAATGGGAAGAAGAGGATGCAATTGCATTCGCTGACGCTGCAGCAGAGTAATCTGTAAACAGTACCTTTAATGGGGGGCGGGAGTTCACTCTCCTGTCCCCCTTAATACTTTAATGATATAATACAAACAAGGAGGATACAATGGAAAATAATAATTACAACAATCCGTTTTCAGCAGATAATGCAGAAGAGCAAGACCATGTCGAAGCCCCAGTGGTAGAGGCACTAGTAGAGCATGTAGAAGAGCCAGCAGAAGAGCCAGTTATTGAAGCACCAGTTGTCGAGGCAGTAGTCGAAGCACCTGCAGCAGCAGAGCCAGTTCAGGCACTAGGATTTACAGAAACAGGCGCTATTGGATCAATGGCAGCAGACGGTCCAAGCAAGACAATCAACTCAGAGGTTAACCTTTCAGGAAAGGTAGCACTTCACTCAACAAAGAGCGTTCACTGGCAAGAAGTTGGAACTCTTAGCAGAGGATATAACATCGTAACACAAAAGCAAGCAGACAAGTGGCTAACTAGATCACATGTTAGAATTGCTACACCAGAAGAAATCCAGAAGGCTTTCGGATAATTAAAGATGGAGATATTGAGAGTTTCGCCGTATTCAGATATACCTGTTAATTTTGTAGTTCCTGCGGGAATAACATCATCAACTATAACTGTTAATATAACTGACATGGCGGATCTCTCAGTATCAACATTAACATTTTTAAATAAGGTATCAGGAAACAGTCTCAGCATATCTTTATCAGGAAAATATGATTCATCTTACAGGGTTGAGATTGTTAAAAACCTTGGGGCAGTTGGAGAAGTAACTCTCCAAGATGAAACTTATGAAATTGTAAGACCATATGTTGACCCATCAACAAAGGCAAGCACTGCATCAGACATATCAACATACTCTGTAAATGAAGAAATTGCAAGAGCAGTAATAGACTCTGTAATTCCAGAAGGATTTTATTATAAGAAAAAAGTTTTACACTTTGAAGGAAGTGGAGCAGACTATCTTCCAGTTTGGGATAATGTAAAAAAAGTTTTAGCAGTGTACGAAAACAATAAATTAGTTGAAGATAGAGAGTATGAAGTCTCATCAGACAAGACAGCAATTATTGAAAAGTCTTCTGACAACATTAATCGTGCAGAATCAGCACCCCTAATTTTACCAGCAGCAGCATCTGACTATCTGGATCCTCAGTTTATTTATAGAGGTTTTGGAAGAGGTTGGGATTATTTAATTACCGTAGAGCATGGATACACAGCAGTTCCATCAGATATTGTTAGAGCAACGGAAATGCTTGTTCACGATATAGAGTGTGGAAAACTAGATTATTACAAGAGATTTATTTCTTCTTACAATACAGATCAATTTAGAATTCAATTTGATAAGGGTCTTTTCGAAGGAACAGGAAATATAATTGTAGACAAGATACTTTTAAAGTATGCTAAGTCTATTACAAAACTTGGGGTACTATAATGACAGTTTGCGAAACACCAGACTTTATGTTTCCAATGCAGGCATCTGTATATCACCCAATAATTAAGCAAGGTGATTTTGGAGCAATAAAAAAGCAATGGGTTCTTGATAGAGTCTTTGCTTGCAGTTTTTCTTCTGGAGGTTCAGCATTTAAAGAAGAAGTAAAGCCAAATGTAAACATAACCCAAAACTCAATACTAGTTGGCAGAGTAAAGTCTGACATAAGAATATCCTTGTTAGATAGTAAAAATGCATTAACTAATATTTTAATTACAGACATTAAGGATCAAGAAGGAAACCTTATATATATGGAAACATCAGGTCCTAGATCTGGCAAAGGAACACTGTTTGAACTAGCAACATATGAGCCATTTACTGGTCCATTTGGAAATGTTGAGTCCTATAAGGTAGTTATAAGAAGATCAGAAAATCAGTCAGGTGATGTATGATAACTAAATTTAATACTAGTCAGTTTAAAAAAGAAATGAACAATATAGTGGATTACTCTATTGGATTTTTGCAGGGAATTGAAAAAGGAAAGACTATATTTCTAAAAACTCTAGGAATGGAAACAGTAGAAGTAATGAAAGAGTTTATAGATTCTAATGCAAGAGTTAACCCTGACATGCTTCATCACATCTATGAGTGGAATCAAACAGGAAGCCCAAGCGCAAGACTCTACAACATATCTTATACAACTAGTAATCTTGGCCTATCTTTTAGATCTTCATTTAGTCAGTCAACATCAATTAAAAATGGATCAAGAACTCCCTTTTACGATAAAGCAAGAATTATGGAATATGGTATTCCAGTAACGATTAGACCAAAGGTTGCACAGGTTTTAGCATTTGATGATAACGGAGACACTGTTTTTACAAAGGGACCAATCACGATAGAAAATCCTGGAGGATCTCAAGTGGAGGGTGGGTTTGAAAAAACATTTGATCTGTTCTTTAATAGATATTTTTCTCAAGCATTTTTAAGAACAAGCGGAATTGCAAAGTATCTTGAAAATCCACAGGTATACAAAAAAGACCTACCAGCAGGAAAGACTCTTGGTAGATCTAAGGGTATAGCAACTGGATATCGCTGGATTGCTAACGCAGGGATGGGTGCATAATGGCTGCAGTAATTCATCATCCACCCACAATCATTAATGCCTATTTGGCAGCAAAGATAGATTTAGAAGTTTTTGGTGGAGGAGTAACATATTTTTTCCCAACACTGCCAACAGAAATAGAAACATTAACCCAAACATTTCCAGATAGCAGTGAAGTTTTTGGAGTGTATGACAGAATGTTTAAGATGAGAAGAGTACCATTTCCATACATTAAGTGTGAGCAACTACTTTATTACTTTTATGCTGTGGGGGAAAGCGCAACTACAAAGATGGTGATAACTCAGCAACGAATCAGCGATCTTCTCGATAATGGAGATGACTCAGCAAAAGACCTTAATGACTGGGCAGCAGCAAATCCAGGCGCATGGGACACAGAGTCTAAGCCACTGTTCTTTCATAACTTCAAGATCTATCAACTTGAAGAGACCAGAGACATCGTTGACTTTGGCACAGCCCGTACTTATGCAGGGAATAAGATCATAATCGACTACGACTGGCATTCAAACCCTTAATAAAAAGGCAGTATAATTAAGGCGAGGAAACAACCCCCTTTTAATAAAAATGAAAGAGGTGAAAATATGGCATACAGCCGTGGTTCAAGTAGCAACATCATCGTAGGTGCAGCAGCACTATTTACGCATGATGCAGGTCCAATCGGATACACAACAGCAGGAGCAATCACTGACGCACAAGCGACAACTGATCTTCCAGCAATGACAGCATCCGCAACATCCTATAAGGAAACTTTGTCTAATAGCCCAGCAAACACAAAGTTCACAAATATCGGATACACATCAAATGGTTTGGAACTCGCATTCCAGCCAGACTTTGGTGATGTAGCAGTAGATCAACTTCTCGACGTTGCTCGTTTATTCAAGCAGGGTATGACAGTTAATCTAAATACATCTTTTGCAGAAGCAACACTAGAAAATCTTCTAGTAGCAATTGCATCAAACGAAGAAATCGCAACAGCAGCAAACTTGTCGACATTAAGAATGTCAGCAGGAGATATCGGCGACGTCCCACTAGAACGTGGTATCGTGGCAGTAGGACCAGGATCTGGTTCAGCAGCAATTGCAAAGGAAAGAATTTATGTTGCATACCGTGCACTCTCAATTGAGAATGTTACAGTATCAGCAAAGCGTGACGAGGCTTCAATGTTTGAAGTTTCATTCCGTCTTCTTCCAAACGACAATGCGTCATACGGTAAGATCGTAGACCGCACACTCGCAACACCATCAGCATAATACAACTTAATAATACAGTTGGCCCAGCCCTTTAAGGGGCTGGGTCTTTCTGTTTGGTATACTTATATAATGGCAACAAAAGTATATGAGACTAAAAAAATATCACTAGTAGATGGTAGGACTATTGTTGCTGCGCCATTAAAGATAAAATACTTAAGAGAGTTTTTGGAAATATTTGAAACTATAAAATCATCAAAAACAGATAATGAATCAATCTCCATTTTGGCTAGTTGTGCTTTAGTGACTATGCAGCAGTATTGTTCATCAATAAAGACAATAGATGATCTAGAAGATAGTTTAGATTTGCCAACAATTTATGAGATTATTGATATCGCAGCAGGAATAAAAATAAACGACAAATCTGAAGACACGGTAAAGTCTCAGGCAGTAGATAGCGGGGCATCTTGGGAAACTTTAGATTTAGCAAAACTAGAAGCAGAGGCTTTTCTTATTGGTATATGGAAAGATTATGAGGAACTAGAAAAGTCATTGTCAATGCCAGAGTTAACTGCAACAATTAAAATAAAAAGAGAATTAGACTACAGTGATAAAAAGTTTGCTGCTGCTATGCAAGGGGTAGATTTAGATAAAAATTCTGGAAGTGGTAATGAGTGGGAAGACATGAAGGCTAGAGTATTTAGCAAAGGTGCAACAGGAGATGGAAATGATATTCTGGCCTTGCAAGGCTCAAATGCTGAAAAGGCTGGTTTTGGAATAGGCCATGGACTTGATTATGAAACTTATGATTAACAAAAATAAGCCTGCTTTATGGTATAATTAACTAAACCTTATAAGGAGGAATAAATGGCAACTGCCACTGAAGAAAAAACAGTAACTTTGATCGACGGAACAAAGATCAAGGTAAGACCACTAAAGATATCTCTACTTCGTCCATTTATGAAGAAGTTTGAAGATATTGCAAAGGTAGCAGAAGATAACGAAAAGTCAATGGACTTGCTTATCGACTGTGTTCAAATTGCTATGAAACAATACAAGCCAGAATTGGCAGATGACAAGGAAGCGCTAGAAGAAAATCTAGATCTTCCAACAGTATATAAGATTGTCGAAGAGGCTTCAGGCATTAGACTTTCTGATGCTTCGCTACTTGGCAATCTTGTAAATAACTAAATAAGAGGTGTTAATGGATGGCTGATGTAGAATCCAATATTCATGTAAATATTGATACGTCTGATGCTTTAGCAAGTCTAAAACTTCTGCAACGACAAATATCAGCCTTCCATACACAGATGTCAAAGTCTGGTGCTGCTGCATCAGCAGTCTCAGCAAATCAAGCACAGAACTTGATGAACAGCATAAATGCTACTGGTAAATTCCAAGCATCGATGCGTACAGTTAAAACAAGTACAGAGTCGTTCACAGATGCTTTAGAAAAAAATAAGTTAACTTCAAGAGAGTATTTTAGATACACTGGCGCAGCCACAAAAACTTTCGGTAGACTGTTTAAGTCTGAATTTGAGACAATAAACAAAGTAGCACGAGAGCGTGTAAAAGATATTCAGACCCAGTATGTTAAGATGGGTAGAGGGGCCAATGGCGCTCTTCAAGCAATTGCGGTAAGACCTCTTACACTAGACATGAAAAACCTTGGCACACAAACAGCCATGGCAGCACAGAAGCAACAACTGTTAAATCAATTATTAAAACAAGGATCTACTAACCTTCTAAACTTTGGTAAGAATACTCAGTGGGCTGGCCGTCAGTTGATGGTTGGTTTTACAGTACCTCTTGCAATGCTCGGAACTGCTGCAGCAAAAACATTTATGGCAATGGAAGAGCAGGCAATTAGATTTAAGCGTGTTTATGGAGACATGTTTACAACAAAAGAGCAAACAGATGAAATGGTTAGCCAGATTCAAACACTTGCAAGAGAGTATACAAAGTATGGCGTTGCAGTAGAAGAAACAATGAAGATGGCAGCAGATGCTGCAGCAATGGGTAAGGTTGGAGCAGAACTTACTGCACAGGTAGCACAAGCAACTCGCCTAGCAGTTCTCGGTGGAGTTGAACAATCACAAGCACTTGAAACAACAATATCAATTACAAATGCATTTGGCGTTGCAGCAGAAGACTTAACTAAAAAAATTGACTTCCTCAACGCAGTTGAAAACCAGACTGTAGTATCTATTGAAGATTTAACTATTGCAATTCCAAAGGCTGGACCAGTTGTTCAGCAACTTGGTGGAGATGTAGAAGATCTTGCATTCTTCCTAACAGCAATGAAGGAAGGTGGAATCAATGCATCAGAAGGAGCAAACGCACTTAAGTCTGGTCTTGCATCTTTAATTAATCCATCAGCAAAAGCAAGCGCTTTCTTGGCAGACCTTGGTATAAACATTAAAGGAATTGTTGAAGCAAATAAGGGAGATGTTAAGTCAACAGTCGTTGATTTTTCAAAGGCATTAGATACCCTTGATCCACTTAATCGTGCAAGAGCCATTGAGCAATTATTTGGAAAGTTCCAGTTTTCTCGTCTATCCACATTGTTCCAAAACGTAACGGCAGAGGGTACACAAGCAGCAAGAGTTCTAGAACTTACAAAAGCAACAACCGAAGAGTTAGCAATTCTGTCTGAGCGAGAATTAGGCAAGATTGAAGAAACAACAACATATAAATTTAAGAAATCAATTGAAGACTTAAAGGTTACACTTGCTCCAGTAGGAGAGCAATTCCTAAAGGCGTTAACACCTATAGTCGAGTTTGCCTCAAAGATTTTAGAAAAGTTTAATGATCTTGGTGATGGTAGTAAAAAATTCTTAACAATCTTTACAGTCGCTGTTGCAGGAGTTGGTCCAATATTACTTATGAGTTTTGGTTTGGTAGCAAATGCTATTGCTAACATAATTAAATTATTTACAAATATGAGAGGTGGTTTTCAAAAGGTCGGATCATCAACACAGATCCTGGGACAACAAACAAACTACTTAACGCAAGAACAACTTGAGGCATCAGCCGTTGCAGCATCACTAGATCAGGTTCACCAAAGACTTAAACAAACATTTACATCAGAAGCATCTTCAATAAATATGTTAGCAACTGCTTATCAAAGAGCAATTGCAGCACAAAGAGCATTTGGTATGCCAGGAGGAATGAGACCTGGGGTTGCTCCTAAAAAGTTTGCAGATGGCGGAATTATCACTGGTCCAGGAGGACCAACATCAGACTCTATTCCAATTATGGGATCCAATGGAGAAGCAATTATCTCTGCAAAGGTTGTTGGTAAGTATCCTGGACTTGTTCAGGGCTTGATTGCAGACAACATTCCTGGATACAAAAAAGCAGGAATTATTGGTCAATCTAAAAGTGTAAACGTTGCAGGACAATCATTTGGTTTGTCTGGCGGAAGTCAGGGAACAATAAGAGCAATCCAATCAAAGATAGATGCAAGCATTGGTCAGATAGATGATCTAATTGGACAAGCATTAACTAACCTAGCATCAGAAACTGAACTAACAGTCAAGAAGTTTAGAAATGAAGTTAGAAAACTTGCACAGGCACAAGGTAAGACTGTAGCATCACTTGGACCCTCATTTGCTTCTAACTCTGAAAAGAGAGTTGGTGGCGGTGGTGCTTACTCTGCTCCTAAGTCACTTGGAAGTCCAGCAGATCAATTAAGAAGAGAGCGTGGAAAAACTGCAGCAGCAGCAGAGATGGCTCCAGCAAGGGCATCAGCAAAAGCAATTAGACAAACGATGGAAAAGTATGGTGCCACCCCTGCACAGATTAAGTCTGCTACACAAATTGATAGATCACACACAGTCGCTGTTTCAAAAGAGCAGAAGGCCGTAAAGACTGGCGTAAAGACTGGAATGAAAAATCCAGCATGGAGTAGTAATGTCTGGACACCACAAACTGGTGCAGAAAATAATTCAATCCTTGAAAGTCTTAAGAAGTCTGAAAAATACAGAAAACTATATCAAGAGTATTTGGTAAAGACTGGAGCAACAGAAACACAGATTAACTCTATTATGTCAAACATAAATAAGGGTGTTGCATTAACAGAAGAGCAGTTATCTGTTCAGGGTAGGGCTCTTAGACAGATTGCAGTTGATTCAAAAACAAACGCTGCTATTGAAAAACAAACAAGCAGAAACTTTGTTATGTATGCCGATGCTGTTGGTCAAGGAGCACTTGCTAGAGAAAAGGTTCTTGCAAGACAGCCTCAAAAACTAAGAGACTTAACAGTAAGAAACCAAAAGGCTATTCAGGCAATTGCAGATGAACTTCCAAATGCAGCAGCATTAGCGCTACAGACTAAGTCTCCATCACGCAAGATGCGTAAGGTTGGTCAAGATGCTGGCGCTGGACTTGTAATTGGTGCAAGAGAATATATTGATGATGCAAGAGCAACGGGACAACAACTTGGAGCAGCAACAGTCCAGGGTAGCCAGTCAATGGCAGCAGCATCAAGAACAAAGTTGTATGGAACTGGACCAATAGATGCTAATCAAAAATCAATAAGAAGACAACTAGAAGCACAGAAAAAGAGAAGTGATCTTGCTCAAAAGTCTGGATATCCAGCATCAGTAATATCAGCATCTGCTGCAAATTCTGCTACCAAGCAAACACCATCTTCAAGACTGTCAACTATTTCTCAAAAGATAAAAGATAGAAGAGCAGAAAGAAAACAGGCTGGCAATGGTATGGGCGCAGGTGGCAAGATGATGGCTGCCTCTGGAGTTATGATGGCTGCTTCCATGATACCTGGTGCTGTTGGAGATACTGCCCAAAAATTAATGATGCCAATGATGGCCCTTTCAATGGTTATGCCATTATTAACAAGTGCAATGGGAATTGCTGTTGTGGCACTTGGTGCTGTTGCAGCAAGTCTATATTATTTTAATCAAAACATAAAGAAGGCAAGAGAAGAAGGAGTTGCACTTGCAAATGCAATGTCTATGGGAACTGATAAGATAAAAGCATTGTCAATGGTTACTGGAAAAGTTTCAGCAAGTGAGTCGGCACAAAGAAAAAGAGAAAACGCACTTTCTGGATCAACAGAAGGACAGAGAAGATCTGGTCAAACTATTTTAGAAAGTGGTTTTGGCAAAACACTGCTAGGAGATATTGATAAGCAAGCAAAGGCTGGAATTAATCCAGAAGCAATTGGAAAAAATATTTCTTCAAATCTTGCTCAAGCAATCATGCAGGGTGTAATAACAACAGATCAAGCAAAAAGTATTGCCTCTGCACTTGGAGAGCAATTAGGAGACTATTCAATCCCAGCAACAATTACTGGAAATCTTGTGCAACTTCTTGGACCAAATGGAGAAAACCTGTACACAGACCCTCTTTCAGTAGCGCTAACTATTAAAGCAAATACAATGCAAAATGTTCAAGAGGCTTTTGATCAGGCAATCACTGGAGCAAACTCTTCTGCAGTATACAAATCATTGCCATTATGGAAAAAGATTGCTGATGTAGTTGTTGGTGGCTTGACAGATAGTAGCCCATTTGCCAATAACGAATTAAAATCACGAAATGCAAAGTTAGATGCAGCAGCAATTCAATCAGCAACATTGGCTGTTCAAGAAAATCAAGCAACTGCAGACGCAATAGAAAAAGCGTATGCAATAAAAATACAAAGTGCAAAAACAGACAAAGAAGCGTTAGCATTTGAAGATGAAAGAAAAAGAAAGATCGATGCACTAAATACTGCAAATGCTACAACTCTTGCTACAGTAAAAACTTTATCTTCTAAACTTTCTAATAAAGATTTTAATGCTGCAATCAATACATCCTTAGATGCAGCATATAAAGATGCTTCAGAAAACATAAAAACTGCAGTCGCTGCTGCAAAAGACGAACTATCAGTTTTTGCAGACACGCCATTTAAGAAAGATATACAATTAGGGTTTGCGTCTAAGGATCTAACTGCAAACTCAGTTACGAAGATTTTAAAAGCAGTTGGCGAAAATAAAAATCTAGAAGGTCAGATTGGTATTTTAATAAAAGAAGAAGGTTTTGCAGACACGAACTCCTTTATACAGCAATTTTCAAAAACTGGTGGCAGCGCAAAGACAATGGAATTAATGTTAAATTATGCAAACACAAACAAAGAGTCATTTGATAAAGACCTAAGTGCCTTAGAAATACTGGGTAGATTTAAAGAACAATATAGCATTACTCTAGACCTAAAGACAAATGGTGTAAATCAATTGGCCATAGCGTCAAATGCTTTAACTGCTATTGCTCCATTGCCAGATAAATTAGATTTTGCACTTATAACAAAACTTGCAGGAGAAAACCCAGCAGTATTTGCTGGCGTGAAAGCAGATTGGGCAGCACTTTCTGAAGGTAAGGACACAATAAATAAAAACCTAGTTGTAAATTATTTAGTTGGAAAGGGTGATCCAAATGTTATTGCTGCAGCAAATAATGAGTTTGCAGGAAAGGGTCTTTCTCAAAGCACAGGAGTTGCAACATATATTGCAAAGGGGTTTGTAACACCACCAGCAAAAGTTATTGAAAAGCCTACGACAACCACAGACAAAAAAGGAATAGACTCATCTCCACTAGATGATCTATTAAAGAAACTAAGAGATGTAAGAAAGAATCAGATACAGGTTACAGAAGGGTTTGCTGCATCTTCTAAGGCACTGAATAAACTATTTGGTGGCAGCAAGACAATTGGAGTATTTAGCGGTATTGAAAATGACATGAGAAAACTAGGAGCAGGAGAAGACCTAATTGATCTCATAGTTGGTATGGATCCAAAAGAATATGAAAAAGAAAAGAAGAAGTTATTTAAGTTTGACGAAAAAGGAAATATCTCAGCAATAAAAGATACTGCTAAAAGCATAGGAGATGCACTTCAGTCTATTAAACTTGGAGAGTTTGTAAGCGATCAAGAAAGAATGGCTAAACAAATTGGTAATCAAACTACAGCATTGACCAGACTAAAGGCTGCTGGTGTTGAAGGGTCTGTTGCTCTAGAAGCAGTTGCAGATGCAACCTTCGCAGCAGCAATTGCAAATAAAAAATTAGATGATAAGCAAATCAAAAAGATTACAGATGCCTGGAAAGAAGCAACAAAACAAAAAAGAGACTACGCTGCAATTGAAGCCTTACAGGCTGAAGAAACAACGCTTGATGACAATGTTCTTCTTCTAACAAGAATGACAGAAGTCATGGGAAGATTTACACAAGAACAGTTGAATACAATTATGCAAAGTGAAAATCTTAAAAAAGCATTAGTTAATTTAGCATCAGTTAAGCCAGGATCAGATGGATACAAGAGATTCATAGATGTTCTTACAAAGGCAATAAATAAAGAAAAGGTTCAAATACAAATTGATGCAGTCTCAATTGAAGGAATGCAAAAGATTTTTGATAGAGGTTTCTCTAATGCAATGGACCAAGCCGATGTTAAAGAAAAAACTCTTCAGTTGCAATTTGATGTAGAGACAGAGGATCTTCAAAACCAGATCGATCTTGCACAGGATAAAATTGACAAGGCTCAGTATGATATAGACGACAAAGAAGCAGCCCTAAGAGCAATTGAAAAACAAGAAGAAAAGATTAATGAAAAATATGATGAAAGACTTAAGGCATTAGATGAAGTTGAAAAAGCAAATGCAGCAATCTCTCAACAGCAAAAGGGCCAGTTAACTCTTGCAGAAGCCTTAACATCTGGAGACATAGCAGCAGCAGCAAAGGCTGCTCAGGATATGAGAGCACAGGCTGCAGCAGATGCAGTAACAAAAGAAAGAGATGCTCTAGAAAAATCTAAGCAAAATGAACTTTCAAAAGTTACAGAAGGTGGAAAAACTAGAAAGGTTCTTGAAAAAGAAATTAAAGACTTAGAGGACTATATCTTTGATTTAGAAGAAAAGGACATTGAAAAACCACAAGAAGAAATAAGAAAGAAGAATGTTGACCTTAGAGAACAAATAAAGAAGTTGGATATCTTTAGAAGAGGCTGGGAACAACTTCAAAATAGAGTTGATGTTGCAAGAACAAAGAGCGCAAAGTTTGTGCAAGAAATGGATAACGCTGAAAAGATTGTTGACAAACTTATAAAAGCATACGAAGAGGAAGAAGTTGACATTATCCTGCCTGCAGAAAGCACAACTACTGCTACAGGAACACCTACAGCAACACCAAGTGCGACAGCAACAGAAGAGCGACCAGCATCACAAAGTGCGACAGGAACTCCTACAGTAACTGATGCAGCAACTACCACAACTAACCCAGAATTTCGTGGCACTGCAACAACAGTTTTAGAATCAGCATCTTCCGCATTAACAGGAACACAAAACCAATATACTAATCTTGGAAATAAACCAAGTGATCAATCATCAGTTGTACAATTACACTATGCTGACTTAAAAAGAATTTCAGATGATGCTGCAAAGAATTTTATGCTTTTTAATCAGGCAATGAATGTTAGAGATGTAACCAAAAATGCTGGAAGCACTCCAGGTATGCACCTAGATAGTCTATATAAGCAGCAAAACGCAGCAGCAATACAAAATGCAATGAAGCCAACAGCAGGGATGCTTGCACAAGAAAAGGCTGTTAAAGACTCAGCAGCAAAGGCTGCAGCAGCAGCAGCAGCAAAGAAAGCAGCAGACGCAGCAACACTTAAGAAGTTTGGTGGAAATGCAGCAGCAGCAAACGCATTTGGAAACTGGTCTATGGGTGGACTCATTCCTAAGATGTTTGCTCTTGGTGGTTTTGCAAAGGGTACAGATACTGTTCCAGCAATGCTAACTCCAGGAGAGTTTATAATGAGTAAGTATGCTGTAGATACCTATGGTGTAGATCATATGAAAAAAATGAACAATGGAGATCTTGGTAGCGGGGCAGTGTATAATAATACATATGCACTAACAGTTAATGCAAAAACAGATGCAAATCCAAATGATATTGCACAAGCAGTAATGTCAACTATAAAGAGAGTTGACGACAGAAGAATTAGAGGGGTGTCACTAAATGGTAGATGAGATAGATCCTAGGGTAACCTATATACAAGGTCGCAAGAAATATCACAGACCAAGTGGTATGCTTTGGTCTGAAAATACAGGAACTCTTAAAAATGGTTTGTATGTCCCCAATGGTTTTGAAATTGGGGTAGATCCAAATGACGTTGAAGATCAAACCCTGCTAGACCAATTCCTGGTCATTACTGATGACAACAGACAGCCTCTTGAGTTCTCAGAAGAAAGAATTGAAAAGCGTGAAAGAATGATTAACGGTCGTATGAGATCGTATCACATTGCAGACAAGGTAACTTTGAGTACAAGTTGGAATTTAATTCCATCTAGGTCTCATGCAAACATACCAACCTTTGATACAGTCACTGGAGTTTCTCCGTACAAGTCTTATACATCTGATGGTGGTGCTGGTGGAGCAGATATGCTTGAGTGGTATGACGCACACAAAGGATCTTTCTGGGTATACCTTGCATATGATAGAAAAGGAATTTTTAAGGGAACGGCAGAACCATATGACCACCTTCAACAATATAATCAACTTATAGAGATGTTTATTAGTGATTTTTCATACTCTGTTGAAAAAAGAGGAACTAATTTTGATTTCTGGAATGTCTCAATAAGCCTGGAAGAAGTGTAATGTTTGAAGACAAAGACCTGCAAACATTTTTAGAGACTTCTTCGACGGTACGAAACAAGTCAATAATAACAGCAGAATGGAATATGAATATACCAACCAATATAAAACATATTGGTAACTATAGGTACAGACCAACAGATGCTTCCTCTCTTTATTCTTCACTTCCTACAAGTTTTGATATTAATGATGCTGGAAATTTTTATACAGGAGCAACAGATGCAGATATCCTTGTAGATGGAACATTTGACAATGACAATATTCCAACAACATTTCTAACAAAAAACGAAAAGTTAAAGACACTATATTCTTTAGAGGCATGCTTTGAGCAATTTAGACCAAGATCTGGAATAAACAAGGCAGTATTTTTTGAGAATGGGAAATTGCATCACCCCAATCTTGTTATGGCTGACAGGCCAAGATACTATATGCCAGATAAAAATGATAAGTTTAAGTACTGGACTTCATATAGAACAGAGTCTGGTCAAGAATACGGTATTGCGTCAAAGGTAAGAGGTTCTCAAAACTCTATAGAAGATGCTTGTCCTTTTGTTGTTTATAAAGAAAAGATTCCAGCAAATAGGGTTGTTGTTAAAATGCAAACTCACACTGGAACAGAAAACTTAGGCCCATTCTCATCCCCAACTGGAGCATTTTCAGACCCATTCTTTGGAGAGTTAAACCAAAAAGTTCCAACTAGATGGAAGATTCAATTTTTAAAAGATTCAAATTGGGAAGATGTCATTTCTTTTAATCCAGCAGTACGAAGAGCCGATGGTTCATCAATCATTAAGAGTGATGGCTATGTTGAAATATCATATGGACTAATTGTTCCAGATGAATGGAAAGCAAATTTTGTTTTTGCTGAAGTATACACAAGTATATCTTTGCTTCCTGAGCAGTCTGTATTCGGATATGCTTATCTTATTAAAGAAAATGAAAACGATATAGGTAAGTTTTATATTTGGAACGGTACAGATTATGCAATCATAACGCCAAAGTATGGTTGGTATGTACAAGATGAGACAGTAGACAGACTTACAAACTTTGTTGTAGATGCAACATCTCCAAACGTATTTACTAAATCATTAGATGGAAAAGCACAGTATAGAGAATTCGAATACATATCTGGAATTAGAATAGTTGTAGACTCAATGAATGTAAAAGACTCAACCTTTGACCTTATAGAGATATCTCCAAGACTTGTTCTTAATGTATCTGATAAAACACTAGACTATTCAATAAACAAGAGTGCCTCAGATCTTGGACTAAGTGGTTTGCCAGTTGGTCAGTTAATTGCTTCTAATGGAAACATTAATATATTTGATTATGATCAAGCATTTAATGAAAATAATCAATCAAGTATTATAGCAAAATATATCAATAGGCATGTACAGTTTAAGTTTTATGAAGTAATCGTTGATGTTGCAGGATGGGATTACTGGGTACCAATTAAAACATTGTATTCCGATTCATTCCCTAAGCAAGATCTTATGGGTAAGACTGTGTCCATTTCTTTACGAGACATGTATTGGTATCTAGAATCAATAACTGCACCACAAATATTAATGACAGAAGTTTCTGTTAGTTCTGCAGTATCTCTTTTGCTAGACCATGTTGGATTTTCCAACTATACTTTTAAAAGAGTTGCAAATGAAAAAGAAGTTATAATTCCATACTTCTTTGTTGGACCAGACAAAAGCGTTGCACAAATTCTTCAAGACTTAGCAGTATCAACTCAGACTGCAATGTTCTTTGATGAGTACAATAACTTTGTCATGATGAGCAAAGATTATATTATGCCAACCAAAGAGCAAAGGCCTACAACGTTTGAATTAAAAGGAACAAATGATTTGTTTGAAGATAGAGAAATTAAAAATAAGACACTTGCCAATGCTAAACTTGCAAACATAATTTCTGTATCAAGTCAACCAAATAATGTATACAATGATGGTGTAATTAATTATACAACAAGACACATACAGAGATCTATTGGCTCTTTACGACAAGCCAGTCTTTTAGATGATGAAAGATTCTATATATATAAGCCTGCACTCCTATGGGAGGTTTCTGGAACAGAAAATACAAAATCCATAAACAACGAAGTAGGTACACAGTCTGCATACGTCCTAAGTGCTATACCACTAAACTCTAATCTTACAGTAGATGTTCCAATTGTAAAAAACAATATTGTAATTAATAATACCCTTAGTCTTGGCGAAGCAGCATACTGGATTACAAGATATAATGGATATTTTTATTCACAAGGAGAAATTATAAAATACGATGCAGTCCAGTACAACGTGACTGGATTTGGTAATGTGTGGATAACTTCTACAGAAGACTATCAAAATTATTTTTCTAAACTTCCATTTAATGGTAAAATATATCCAACTGGGCTTGTAAGAATTTATTCTGAGCCAAAATATTTTGAGCAATCTGGTGTTATCAGATTACAAAATGGAGAGGTTCAAAAACATGGTCGTGGACAATTTGGAACAACCGTGGTTGAACACTCTGCTGGAATATCTGATTACTGGAAGTCTGATGACAATGTAAAGGGCTGCTATATGTCTTCAGAGCATATTTTTGAAAAAACAGATCTACCTATTTTAACAACTGTTGCATCATCTGGAAAATTAACTGATTCTGGGATATCGTCTGATGCACTAGCAAGAACATCATCTAGAAGCGGAATCATTAAAAACTTTATGTCAACTGCTATTGTTGGAGAGATAACTACAAACACTCAGCAACTTGCAGGGTCAGTACAGTCATCAGCCCTTTCTCTAACTGGTCCAAACTTTGCTACAAAAGAAAAACCAAGAAACTTTATTTCATACGTCCACAAGCCATTAGAAGGGAAAAAGTATAAGCACTTTGGAACAAGGGTTAGAATTATTGGAAAGATTGAGGCAAACGAAGACCGTGGTCAAACATCAAACGGATCTTCAACTTACTATGTTGTAAATGGTTCTACACCAGATAAAAATATTAACGTTGCGGGTGGTTCTGCTGGGCTTGCAGTAATGTTAAATCCAACGACAAACGTAGGATATTATTTTGAGATAGCAGCCCTTGGGCTGGGTAATTTGTCAGAAACAGATAGACAAAGTGTTAGCAATGTTTTCTTTTATAAGGTAAAGTCTGATAATGGTAAAGCAATTCCAATAAGTCTTTGGGATGGTCTGGCCAAAATCACTGTTGATGATGGAAGGTTTACTGGTCAGTCAAGAGTTTTTGCTGAGGAAAATCCAACGGTATATGATTTGGCAGTAGAGTATGAAGATATAGGAAGAGCAAGAAGATTCTACCTATACATCAATGGCAAACTAATAAAAACAGTAGATGACAATGATCCACTTCCAGTATATTCTAATATAGCATTATTTGCTAGAGGATCTTCAAGAGCAATGTTTGAAAATGTTTATGCACTATGTAATAACTATTCTCAAAATACTTCATTCTCTTTGGGCGCACCCGTTAACTCTGTCTTTGGAGATTCCGAGATTGACGCAAACGAATCTTTTAGAAAGTATGCTATCAGTGGTTTAATACAAAATACATACCTTTCTGGAATAGGTTCATCAGAGCCTCCAAAGTATGACATATACTTTGAAGAGTTTGGAAGCATTATGAGAGAAGCAGCAATATTTAATTTTAAATACGACAAAGCATATCCAGCATTAACTGCAAAAATTTCTCCAACATTCAATAAGATAAAGGGCTATGTTGTTTCTGGTTTTAGAGCAGGATCGTACGGTGCAGAGTTTATGATATTTAATGCAACAGATACTGCCCTAAGCCTAGATGAAACAAGTGGTAACTATTTAAGAGTTCAAGGAATAACTTTTACACAGCAATCAGATAACAACTTAACAGTTGATGAATATTTTGACAAAAATAGCCTTGAATCAAATCCACAGTTTGTTGCAGATAAACTAATTTCAAACCCTTTTAAATTTAAACAAGACTACCAAGATATAAAACTAAGCAGAATGACTTATGGCAAAAAAGATTTTTCATTGACTGCTCCCTACATTCAATCACAAGATGAAGCCTCAAGCCTAATGAAGTGGATGGTTGAAAAAACATCAAAGCCAAGAAAGTCTATCGGAGTTAAAATATTTGCAATCCCTACAATTCAACTGGGAGACATAGTAAGTTTAGACTATCAAGAAAATGCAATAAACATGGCATCGGATCCATCTAGCAGATTTGTTGTGTATAACATTGAGTTTGCAAGAAACACTGATGGCCCAGACATGACAGTGTTTTTAAGTGAGGTTCTATAATGACAACAAATGCAACTGCAAATCTTCCATATCCAGAAAGTGCATCTGAGGATAAATCAGTAAAGATTGCAACACCAGATCTTATTCTTTTAAATGATGAGGTTATGTCTATTGAGATAATGACAGACCTTATATTTGAAGATATTGGTGGGTACGAACTTGCCACTATATCTAGGCATGATCTGGTAAATGGACAAAAAGTTATATATACTCCAATTAAAAATTTAACAGACCTTTATTTACAGTATAACCCAAACAATGTTTTAAGGCTGCAGGCATCTGATTCCTATCTTAAATCTTTATCTTTATCCATATTCGATCACCTTCCAGTCTGTGGGACTGGGTACGATATATCTCCACCAGTCGGCAATCTAAATGAACAAGACAAGACCAAGTGGACAAAAACACCTAACTGCAAATCAGTCTATATAGACCCAATAAGCGGAGACTTAGTTATTAATTTAGTTAATGTTAAAGAGGGCGAGCAAGCAGAAATTAATATATTAAGCAGTGGAAGCATTTTTGATGATACAATACATAGTGGGAGTAATTAATGATAACTAATATAGGTAAAAATCTTTTAGCCAAGTATCTTGTGGGTCAAACACAATCGTATGCCTCTCACATTGCCGTGGGCTGTGGACCCAGTCCAGTGGCTTCTGACGGGGGTGTTTTTGGAGACTACGCACTAAAGAAGTCTTTAGATTTTGAGATGTTCCGTGTTCCTATTATTTCTAGAGGATTTGTAAATGAGAACGGTATTGATAAGGTAGTCCTAACAGCAGAATTACCAACAGAAGAAAGATATGAGATTACTGAGGTTGGTGTTTTTTCAGCAGCATCAAATCCAGTTGCTGGATCCTTTGATAGCAGGACGATATATTCTTTTGCAGATACTGATAATTGGCTATACCAGCCTTTGGGTTCTGCTGCAATTGACATAGAGTCCAAGTATGAGCCATTAGATGGTGTTGCTGAAAATGGAATTATAAATCAATCTCTTAATGTTTTTAAGACAAATGCAGACAACAGAATATTTACTAACCAACAAAGAGTTGCAAGAAATGAAAGATGTAGGTTTTTAAATAACATTATTGCTATAGTTGGAAACGATTCTACCCTTACACGGAACCAGTTGGGTAAAATTGATGTTGGTACTGGATCTAAATATATTAGGCTTAATCAAACCACTGTAGACCTTACAAAAAATAGTCCATTAGATGAACTAAGGCTGGCGTTTTCCGTTGTAAGCAAAAGCCCTAGCCCAAGTACAGTTCCAGACAATGTTAAAATTTTGTTAGAATTTTCTTATACTGGATTAAACTCTGCACAGGAGTATGCAAGGTTTGAGGTAGATATTGATGATGTAGGATACTCTGCTGGAACAGCAGTACAAGAAGTAAATTTTGCTTTAAACAGATACGTTGTTGCTACAAAATCACTTAAAGACTTAAACAAAACAGACAATTTTGACTGGAGAGAAGTAACTGTCGCAAAAATTTATGCTTGTGTTACTGAGGCTGGATTACCTTCTAATTTGTTTTATGTTTGTTTAGATGGACTAAGACTAGAAAACATTACATCTACAAACTCTTTATACGGACTTACTGGATATTCTGTAATTAAAAGCGTTGGAGCAAAACCAATTATAAAATCAGCAAACACAACAAACTATATTGAGTTTAGATTTGCCCTGGATGTTGGATAATGGCAGATAAAGGAATAAAAAATGTTATTATTAAAAAAGACTTACTTGGCAAAGTAACATCTTCTAACTCAAGAGTTTTAAGATTTAGAATAGTAGCCGAAGACAAAAATAGAAAATCGGCCTATTCAAAAATTTTTGTACTTGGTTCCGAGGCCGTCGTCGTTGGTCCAGGAGACCTTAACCGAATTGGTAATACAGTTTTTCTAAATTGGGCAGTAGGGGAAGTTTCAATACAAATAACTTATGACATATTTGTTGGTTTTGATGGAGCAACTCCGTCTTATCTAGGAACTACTGGATCACAAAATTATTCATTTTTAAAAACAGGAACACAGTCAGTAAGGGCGATAGTTCAAATATCATCTATTAACCCAGCACCTACACAAAACTTAGAAGTTTATGACTCTGGAATCGTAAGTCTGGTATAATTATAGTATGGCAATATTACCCGTACCAGAACGAGGCCAACCACTAGACGTAACATACATCTATCAGATTGTTAAGGCTATCAATGATCTTTCTGTTCAGGTGTCTCCATCAGCGTATAAGTACGTAACAATAGACACACCAAATGCTGGAAAGCAAAGTGTCAAAGCCTCCGAGGCAAGAATTATTGGAGGTTACGTTCAGGTGACAACAAGCACAACGCAAACTGCTGGATCTTCTCAGCCATTTTCTTATGATTTTTCAAGCGAGTTTAAATTTGCACCAGTAGTAACAGCAACACCAGTAAACGTTGGAAACACAGATGCAGGTAAAGATGTTACGGTTACACTAAAAAGCATTTCAACTTCAAAGGTTGAGGGTACGGTTAAGTTTAATGCTGGAGGCGACACAAGTATTGGTATTAACCTAGTAATTATTGGAATACCAAATTAATGATTAAATGTAAAAAATGTAATGGAAGAATGTTTATAGATCGACAATATACAGAAATAAACAATTTAGAACTATATTGTATTCTTTGTGGAATGAGAACGTTTTTTCATCCACCAAACAATTCTCAGGGGGGCCGATGGCTACTAAAAAAGGAACAATTGAGAGCGAAAAATACAATGAGTCACCTGTAATACCAGGTAACAAAAAGGTTTGGTTTCTTAACGGCAGCCTAGTTAGAATACATCACTACAACCACTCCAATGGAATAATGTCTGTTTATAATATAAACAAAGATCAAATTGAAAGTTGTTTAATTAGTGATTTTAAAAATAAAAGAGAACGAGCATATACGGTAGGCCAAACTGCTGACTTAGTTAACCGTCATAAAAAATATATGCCATCACTAATGAAACGAGGAGTCATTCCATTCCCAACGGGATCTCAAAAAGGTGGGGCAAGAGGATTTCAGGTAAGATCATATTACTCAGAATCACAGGTAAGAGAGATACGTGATATACTTGCTTCACACCATATTGGCAGACCAAGAAAAGATAAGTTAGTTACTAATGATATTACTCCCAGCAAGCAAGAGTTGACACGCAGAATGGGCGATGGTATACTTACATATAGAAGAACTGAAGACGGACGATTTGTTCCAATCTGGAATGAGTCTATTTAACGAAGGGTATAAAATGGAAAACGAAGACACAAAGGTATCCGTTACACTTGGATACACACTTAACCTTGGCAACTTTCAATCATTAAGACTTGATCTTGGTGTTGTTGATTCAAGACGTAATGGAGAATCTCCAGACCAGGCTTTTGAGCGTGTGTATAAGTTTGTTGAAGATAAACTTACAGCAAAAATTAAAGAAGCACAAGAAGAGGCTGCTGAAGGATAATGGCAGAACGCAAAGACCGTATGGCTTTGCTTTCAAGATACAGCAAGTATCATACCGCAAGGTACGAATCAAAGCCATCCCTTAACCTAAATGTAGAACAATGGGCATCTGATGCTCTTGTAGAATCATATACATTACCAGGGTGCTACGATATACTTGAGTATTACTTTTCAGTTGCAGAGAATCCTTCTTGGAATTATTTTGCATATAACGCAGAAAAAATATTACAGGCACAAAGAGATAAAATAAAAGATAATACCGAAAGAGCAGAACGCAGACGAATGGCAAAGGAGTGGTTAAGTGAATAATACAGAGGCAAAACTACTTACGGCTGTTTTAAAAGATAAACAGATCCATGTTCTTCTTCAGGCAAATGTTGATAACCTTCTAAGAACTCATGGAGATATTTGGAACTTTGTCAGACTGTATTTTGAGAACAACTCAGTTCTTCCACCAGTAGAATTAGTTACAGAAAAGTTTAGAGACTTTGAGCCAGTAGCAGGTATCGGTGCAACAAAGCATCACCTTGAAGAGTTACAGGGTGAGTATCTTACAGACAGCCTAAAAGATATAATTAGGTCTGCAGCATCCGAGATCCAAAATAATAATGGAACTGGTGCCCTCAATGAATTAATTACAAAGACTTCAGAACTAAAAAAGAACACTGCTGCAATTAGAGATATCGATGTTACGGATCTTGAATCTGCCGTTGCTTACTTTGAAAATTTAAAGAAGCAGCAACTTCTTGGCCATGTTGGTATCAAGACTGGACTTCCAGGATTTGACAACTACCTTCCTTCAGGAATCATGCCAGGGCAGTTAGGAGTCTTCCTTGCATACCCAGGTATCGGAAAGTCCTGGTTGGCTCTCTACTTCGCTGTACAGGCCTGGAAACAGGGTCGTAGCCCATTAGTGATCAGTCTTGAAATGAGTGAAACGGAAGTCCGTAACCGTGTATTTACAATCATGGGTGAAGGGCGTTGGTCGCATAGGAAATTAAGTAATGGTGAAGTTGAAATGGACATGCTAAAAGAATGGCATGAAAAAAATCTTCAAGGTAAACCAGAATTCCATATCATCTCAAATGATCAGGGTGGAGAAATTAACCCTTCAGTGCTTCGTGGAAAGATCGATCAGTACAAGCCAGACTTTGTAATCGTTGACTACCTTCAATTGATGGCACCTAATCAGAAGTCAGATAATGAAACAGTACGAATGAAGAACCTTTCAAGAGAACTTAAACTAATGGCTATTGGTGAAGAGGTTCCAATCATTGCTATTTCATCTGCTACACCAGACGATGTAAATGACTTGTCAACAGTTCCTACATTAGGACAAACAGCATGGTCTAGACAGATTGCCTATGATGCTGACTGGGTATTAGCCCTTGGTCGTGGTACCAATAGCGATATTATTGAGTGTGCTTTTAGAAAGAATCGTAACGGATTCATGGGAGACTTCCTAGTTCAGTGTGATTTTGACAAGGGATACTATAGATACAAAGACTTTGAAGATAAGTAGTTATAATATGGTATGTCTAAAGTTGAAAAGAACCTGCCACCAACATTCTACCATCACAAGCCTATTAAAAGGTTTTACCTTGATGGGATAATTTATGACGACTCAATGATCGGCAGACTTAGAGAAGAGTATGTACGGTTATTGACTACAGAAATGAAGTTAAGTGGTTATGTTCCAAGAATTGATCTTGACCCAGACTTCACTATAAGGTATAATGATATCAAGAACTTTTTTGAATTTGAATTATCAATACAGGCAGTCTACGCAGGGAAAAGGAAGAGCACATGGATAGCAGGAATAGACGTAACCAATCCAATCTTTATTCCGCAGAACAAGTCAAGCGAGTCCTTACAGGATCGGGTGTTACCGTAGAGTCTGAACTTGATGCAGACTTTATGATCTTTTGTCCATTTCACAATAACCACAGAACACCAGCAGGAGAAGTACAAAAAGGTAGCGGGATGTTCTTTTGTTTTTCTTGTCAAAAGTCTGCAGATCTTATAGAACTTGTTATGCATACTTCTGGTAGAACTTATTTTGAGTCTGCTAGATTTATTAAGAGCAAAGAAAAGTTAACTAATATTACTACAGAGATCGACAAGGTTCTTGTAAAAGAAGAGCAGTACAAAAAATTTGATGAGTTAATTATTAAAAGATTGCACAACAACCTTGTTGCCTCAGAAAGAGCAAGAAACTATTTCACATATAGAAAAATTGAAAAGCCTTCTTGCATAAAGTTTTCATTAGGATATTCAGAAAAGCAAGACATGGTAACTGTTCCAGTACATAGTCCAGACGGAATCCCCTTGGGGTTTGTCGGCAGATCTATTGAAGGAAAAGATTTTAAGAATACTCCAGGGCTTCCAAAAAGTAAAACACTTTTTAACTTGCACAGAGTTAAGAAATCTGATAGAGTATATGTAGTGGAGTCATCCTTTGATGCAATTAGGCTTGATCAGGTTGGACTTCCAGCAGTAGCAACACTTGGTGCAAACGTATCAAGCACACAAATAGAATTGCTTCAGAAGTATTTCAATAACATTATTGTTATTGCTGATAACGATGAAGCGGGAGGAAACATGAAAGATAGGATAGTTGAAAAACTTTCTACTCGTGTTTCTGTTATTAAACTAAACAATCAGTATAAAGATATTGGAGACATGCCAGACGAAGAACTTAAGAATTTAGAGTTCCAGTTTGACAAATCCATATCTCTTATGCTAAACTAAGATAACAAACAAAGGAGAAATATATGAGCGTAGTAAAGGGACTCAAGAACATCAATGCCCTGCTCGACAAGCCAAAGTATGAAAACGACGGGCCAAAGTTAAAGTGGCTAAAACTCGCTGATGGACAATCAGTTAAGATTCGATTTATCGAAGAACTTGATGAAGACTCAGCAAACTATAATGAAAGTCGTGGACTAGCACTTGTTGTTAAGGAACACGTAAATCCAAAGGACTACAAGCGCAAGGCTGTAGACACAATGGAATCAGAAGGCCGTGACTGGGCAGAAGAAATGCACCGCAAGGATCCAAAAGCAGGTTGGCGTGGTCGTCTTCGCTTCTATTGCAACGTATTAGTTGACGATGGAATTGAAGCACCATATGTTGCAATCTGGTCAATGGGTATCAGCAAGCAGTCATCATTTAATACAATTCGTGAGTATGCACTAGAAACAGGAAGCATCTCAAACGTACTGTGGAAGTTAAAGCGTAATGGTCAGGGAACTGAAACAAATTACACACTAATTCCTGCAGCACCAGACAAGGAACCATTTGCATGGGGAACAGTTGAACCTTATCCTCTTGAGTCAGCACTTAAGAAGATTCCTTATGCCGAGCAAGAAGCATACTATTTGGGCTTTGATGGTCCATCTGTAACTTCATCTACCAACGCAGATTGGTAATATGAACTACGTAGGCTTACATGTCCATACCCATTTTAGTTTATTTGATGGGATTGCTACTCCAGAAGAATACGTGAACCGTGCAGTTGAGTTGGGGATGCCAGCAATTGCCATCACTGACCACGGTACTTTATCTGGGCATAGGGAACTGCACCGTATTGCAAAAGCAAATGGCATTAAGCCAATTCTAGGTCTAGAAGGATACATGTGTGCAGACATATCTGATACAAGAGATAAGTCTGAAAGAGAAGGTCAACAAGATCTTGTCTACAACCACATTATCCTTCTAGCCAAGAATCAAATTGGTTTAGAAAACCTTAACAAGATTAGTGAACTATCTTGGACGGATGGTTTCTTTAAGAAGCCAAGATTTGATTTTGAAATATTAGAAAAATACAAAGAAGGAATAATTGTTTCTTCTGCTTGCCCAAGTAGCGTTTTAGTTAAAGCCTTGGAAGAAGAAGAGTTTGCACTTGCCAAGAAGTATCTATCTTGGTTTAAGGAACGCTTTGGAGAAGATTACTATGTTGAGGTTATGCCTCACAATGAAGCACACATCAACAAGTATCTTATAGAACTTGCAGATGAGTTTGGCATTAAGGTTATTGTTACACCAGACTGCCACCATGTTGATCCATCACAAAAAGAAGTTCAAGAGTTTAAGTTGCTTATGAACACACACGGTAAGTTCGTAAAAGATGCAACATATGAAAAGTCAAAGAAAAAGGGCAACATTATGGAACGCCTTGATTATCTTTACGGCGAAGACCGTCAGATTACATTTAATAAGTTTGACATTCACCTGCTTTCATATGAAGAAATTAAAGCAGCGATGGAATTGCAGGGTATTGATAGACCTGACATATACTCAAACACAATCCTATTAGCAGAGACAGTGGGAGACTACGGCATTCAAGAAGGTCTAAACCTGCTACCAGTACAGTACAAGAGTCCTGACAAGGAACTTGCAAAGGCTGCTCTTGAAGGTTTGGTAGAGAGAGGTTTGTCAGAAAATCAAGAGTATCTTGACAGACTTCAAGAAGAGTTGCAGATTATTAAAGATAAAAATTTTGCTCCATACTTCCTTGTTGTGAGTAACATGATTAACTGGGCTAAGAAAGAAGAGATCATGGTTGGACCAGGCAGAGGTTCATCTGCTGGCTCTCTTGTTTGCTACGCATTAAAGATTACAGACATTGATCCTATTGAGCATAACCTTTTGTTCTTCCGTTTTATTAATCCAGAACGTAACGACTTTCCAGATATTGATACCGATATTCAGGATACTCGTCGTGAAGAAGTAAAAGATTATCTTGTTAGACAGTATCGACATGTTGCATCTATTGCTACCTTTCTTGAGTTTACAGGCAAAGGAATTGTTAGAGACGTAGCACGAGTACTAAACATTCCACTATCAGATGTCAATAAGGTTTTAAAGACCGTAGATACATGGGATGATTTCTGTACATCAAAATCAACATATGAGTTCCGTGAGAAGTATCCAGAGGTAGAAGTTTACGGAGAACAACTTCGTGGTCGTATTCGTGGTACAGGAATCCATGCTGCTGGTGTTGTAACTGCAAAAGAACCAATCTTTAGATACGCACCACTTGAGACAAGATCTTCTACTGGTTCTGATGAAAGAATTCCAGTTGTTGGTGTTGACATGGAAGAGGCTGAAAGAATTGGTTTAATTAAGATTGATGCTTTGGGTCTTAAGACTTTGTCTGTTCTTAAGAACACAATTGACATAATTAAAGAGCGAGATGGAAAGAAGATAGATCTTCTTAAGATTAAGATGGATGATGCAAATGTGTATCAGATGTTGTCAGATGGACACACAAAAGGAGTGTTTCAGTGTGAAGCAGCACCGTATACAAACCTTCTTGTCAAGATGGGCGTTAAGAACCTCAATGAACTTGCTGCATCAAATGCTCTAGTTCGACCAGGTGCAATGAATACTATTGGAAAAGACTATGTTGATCGTAAACATGGTCGTCAAAATATATCTTATACACACCAAGTACTAAAGGAATTTACGGAGGACACTTATGGCTGTATTCTTTACCAGGAACAAGTTATGCAAGCATGCGTACACCTTGGCGGTATGTCCATGTCGGAAGCAGACAAAGTTAGAAAGATCATTGGAAAGAAAAAGGATGCTAAAGAATTTGATCAGTTTAAAGAGAAGTTCGTAGAAGGTGCATCAAAGTTTATTGCTCCCAACGCTGCTCGTGATCTATGGCATGACTTTGAGGCTCACGCAGGGTACTCATTTAACAAGTCTCACGCAGTAGCATACTCAACTCTATCATATTGGACAGCATGGCTAAAGTATTATTACCCACTTGAGTTTATGTACTCAGTGCTAAAGAATGAAAAGGACAAAGATGCAAGAACTGAATATCTTATTGAAGCAAAAAGAATGGGCATTAGCGTTAAGTTACCTCACATTAACGATTCGGATATTGATTTTAAAATTGAGGGTAAAGGCATTAGGTTTGGACTCAGTGCTATCAAGTTCATATCTGACAAAATTGGTGAACGATACATATCAGCACGACCATTTAATTCGTACAAAGAACTTGAAGAGTTTACATTTACCAAGGGCAACGGAGTAAACAGTCGTGCACTACAGGCACTAAGAGTAATTGGTGCTGCAACATTTAATGATAATCCTAGAAATGATCAGGAGATTAAAGAGAACCTATATGAATACTTAAACCTTCCAGAGTTTAATATTACTATCCCTTCTCACTACTATGCCTTCATTCAGGATATTGTTGACTTTGAGGAAAAGGGATCATACATTTTTATGGGTATGGTAAAATCAATTAAGCGAGGAACAGGATGGTCACGAGTTGAAGTTTTGGACAAAACTGGCAGTGTCGGTATATTTGATGATGAAAATACAACTATTGAGACAGGTCGTTCTTATCTGGTCTTGTGTAATGATAACAGGATTGTTTCTTTCATACCTTCAGATGAGATAAAAGAATCATCTCATGCACTTGTAAAGTTCTTAAGTTATAAGCAGTTGCCATACAAGGATGATGAAATGTTTGTAGTTTCTTTTAAGCCAAGGATTACAAAGACTGGAAAGAAGATGGCATCTCTTACACTTGCAGACACAAGCAGAGACTTGCATTCTATTACAGTTTTCCCTACATCTTTTGCAAAAGCATATATGCACATTGAAGAAGGAAAATCTTATAAGTTTGATTTTGGAAAGACAAAAGACGGAACAGTAACATTGGAGGATGTACATGTCAGTTAGTATAGAAGAAGCGTTAGCACAACTTGATCCTAAGTTAAGGAAAAGACTTGGAAGTGGGGTTGGTATTAATTATGAATACCAAGCAACACCAAGTTTTGGATTGAACCGTGCCCTAGGAGGAGGTCTTCCTTATGGAAGACAGGTTCTTATCTGGGGATCAAAGTCTTCTGCAAAGTCTTCTATGTGCCTTCAGATGATTGCTCTAGCACAAGCAGAAGGAAAGTTGTGTGCCTGGATTGATTCAGAAATGTCATACTCAGAAGAATGGGCTAGAACTTTGGGGGTAGATCCAGAAAAACTAATTTACTCACAAGCAAGAACTATTAGTGATATGGTAGATGTAGGCGTTGGACTAATGAACGCTGGAGTTGATTTAATTGTGGTAGACTCTATTACATCAATGCTTCCTGCAATTTATTTTGAGAAGGACACAGATGAAATGAAGGCTTTGGAAAACACAAAGCAGATTGGAGCAGAATCCCGTGACTTTAGTAACGCATGGAAAATGCTTAACTATGCAAACAATAAAGTTAAGCCAACTCTGCTTGTTCTTATTTCTCAGTCTCGTAACAATATCAATGCTATGTATACTAGCCAGCAGCCTTCTGGTGGTCAGGCTACTAAGTTTTATTCCTCATGTATTGTTAAACTCTTTTCTTCAGAGTCAGACAATCAAGCAATTAAGGGCAAAATCAAGGTAGGAGATAAATTAATTGAAGAAAAAATTGGTAGAACGATTAAGTGGGAACTCCAGTTCTCAAAAACCTCCCCAGGGTTTCAATCTGGCGAGTATGATTTTTATTTTAGAGGTGATGATATTGGTCTTGACACCATCGGCGATCTTGTTACTACTGCTGAACTAAACGGCATTGTAGAACGCACAGGTGCTTGGTACATCCTTCCAGACGGCTCAAAAGTCCAGGGTAAAGAGGCATTTGTTAATCGTGTAAGAGAGGATCTTGACTTGCAAGAATCAATCAAGGCAAAACTAAATGGCTAACTTTACTGTTTACAATGGAAAGTTTATTTGTCATGAATGTAAAAGTGATGTTAGATCTTTAAGGCTATACCCAGAAACAAAAACAGCAACATGGATGTGTCCAAATAAGCATCTTAGTACAGTTAAGTTTGGTAAGCAGAAATACAAGGGCAATGACAGAGAAGAGTGAGTCCAAAAGAATAGGTGCCAAGCAGCACAAGAACTCTGGACGCAACACTCAAAAGGGAGATGCTTCCTGGAAAAACTTTGTTGTAGACTTTAAAGAGGTGGGAAAGTCCTTTACTTTAAACAAAGAGGTTTGGGCAAAGGCGACAACTGATGCTATGAAGAATGGTAAAGACCCAGCCATTGTTGTCGTACTGGGCGAGGGTAACTCTAAAGTAAGACTTGCTATAATTGAGATGAGCATATTAGAAGATCTAGTGGAGGAATAATGGAACAACAACAAACAACGATAGAGATGGTTAATGGTTTGGCAGAGATTGCAGACTATATGCAGGACGAAGAATTGACTACTGCTTTAACATTCATTGCCAAGATAATTATTAAGCCAGATATTCCTTTGAATGTGGCTCACATAGAGATTGTAAGGCTTCAGGCAATTGCAGCAAAGATGGCCTTTAAGGCAACCTGGATGGCCAATGTTGATAAGTCAGATCGTGGAAAGAAGAATCTTTATTATACGGCAGCAGAGTCGTTAAATAACTTGGTGTCTGCACTAAAGTACATAACCCGCTAGTCTGCTATAATTATACTAATAGAAACGAGAAATGATGACGAAGAATTTACTGCACACTGTAATGATAAAGCCAGAAGAAAAACCAATTCACCGCATGGATATAGCGGGACTTGAGGCAAAGATTAAAGAAGGATATACGATTACTCGTGTAGATAAGCACACAACAAAAAAGACTTTTGCTCCATCGACAATCGCATACGGGCACGGAGAGTGTGCTAGATATTGGTATCTTGCTTTTAATGGTCAAATGTTTGAAGATAATGCAGACGCATACGCTGCTGCAAATATGACTGCAGGAACGCTATCACATGCACGAATTCAAAACGCAATGCTTAACGCTGGCATTGTTAAGGTTTTCCGTGATGAAAATAATGAAGCAACAACAGAGTTTAAGATTATAAATGAAGATCCTCCTATCTTTGGGTATGGGGATGTCATGTTTAATTGGCAAGGCGAAGAACTCATTGGTGAAATTAAAACAATGATGAACGAAGGGTTCGAATATAGAAAGGCATCAGGCAAGGCCAAGAATGGTCACCTAATGCAGTTACTTATCTATATGAAGATCTTAAAGAGACCAACTGGTGTTATGATTTATGAAAATAAAAATAATCATGAACTCCTTTTGATCCCTGTAGATGTAAACGATCATTACCGTCGGTGGGTAGACCAGGCATTTGATTGGATGAGATTAGTTCGCAAGACATGGGAAGATAAAACCCTGCCAAACAAAAACTATAGATCAAACTCCAAGATATGCAAGTCATGCCCAATTAAAAAAGCATGTGAGTCTGCAGGTCCAGGCGTACTAAAAATAGCGCCCTTGGAGATTCTCGGTGAAGAATTGTAAGTTTTGCGATAAAAATTTTGATCAGTCAGTATCTTATCAAATATACTGTTCTGGAGATTGTAGAGATCTAGCAACAAAAGAAAAAATTGCTGAAAGATATTTACATTCAAAAAGACAAAAAAGAAGAGGGAAGACAAGGCTCTGCAAGTCTTGCTCGACCCCTCTATCGATATACAATGACGACGCTATATGTTCTTCTTGTGCAGTAAATCCAGACGCAGTAAGTCGGGCAATTAAAGAAATAAAAGGAAAAACAAATGGTAAAAAATAAGTGGGGCCTAGAAGTAAAGCCACATACAATTTGCGCTATTGACGCTAGTACTAACAGTCTTGCGTTTTCTTTATTTGCTGGAGAAGATCTTGGGTCAGTTGGCAAGATTAATTTTGAAGGAAACAACACCTATGAAAAAGTTATGGATGCAGGTAAAAAAGTAAAAGGATTTTTTGATATATATGGTGGGTTTGAAGCAATCATTATTGAGCACACAGTATTTATGAATAGCCCAAAGACTGCTGCAGACCTTGCCCTGGTTCAAGGAGCAATTCTTGGTGCTGCTGGTCAGACTGGAACTAAAGTAATAGGTACTGTTTCTCCTATTACTTGGCAAAACTACATAGGAAATAAAAAAATATCAAAGGACGAGCAACTTTTTATTCGTGCACAGCATCCTGGAAAATCTGTTTCTTGGTACAAGACTTATGAAAGAAACCTTCGCAAAGAAAGAACTATAAAATTTATTAACACTATCTATGATAGAACTATTACTGATAACGATGTCGCAGATGCTTGTGGTATTGGGCACTGGGCTCTAAAAAACTGGGGGAAAGCAATTGGAGTTGACAAATAGCACTATGGCTGCTAAACTATATACATCAGAAGTCTTTATGCGTAAGAGATATCTTATGGACAAGAAGACTCCAGAAGAGATTGCAAAGGAGTGCGGAGTTAGTCTAGAGACTATTTACGTATACCTTGCTAAGTTTGGATTAAGGAGGTCGAAACGATGAATAAAGTTGAAAAAGCGTTAGTAGCACTTGCTGTAGCAGGCACTGTTGGTTTTGCTTTTGCATTTGCTGCATTAAAAGGAATTCCAGAAGCATTTGATTGGGAGACAGACGATGAGTAATAACTTAAACATAACAGTTGACCAAGTTAACAATCCTTTGCATTACACCTCAGACCCATCTGGTATTGAGTGCATTGAGATAACTCGCCATCGTAATTTTAACATTGGTAATGCCTTTAAGTATCTGTGGAGAGCAGGACTTAAAGATGAAGCAAAGACCATACAGGATCTTGAGAAAGCAATCTTTTACATCAAGGATGAAATAAATAGACTAGAGGGAAAATATGTCAACTGAAGATGATCTAGTCAAGCACCTTGATCAAGTAAATCAAGTAGTAGAAGAATACCTAAAAGGTAATGACCCAACCGTAATCTCTAAGCAACTTTCAATACCAAGACAAAGAGTCGTAACTCTTATCAATGAGTGGAAAGTTATGGCATCTGCTAATGATGCTATTCGTGCTCGTGCTAAAGAAGCACTTGCTGCTGCTGATACACACTACAGTAAGTTAGTTTCTCGCACATATGAAGTTATTGATGAAGCATCAATGACAAACAATCTTAGCGCAAAGACTGCTGCAATTAAACTTGTCATGGATATTGAGTCTAAGCGTATTGACATGCTACAAAAGGCTGGTCTGCTTGAGAACAAAGAACTTGCAGAAGAAATGATGGAGATTGAGAGACGTCAAGAAGTTCTTGTTTTAATATTAAAAGACATTGCATCAGAATACCCACAAATTCGTGATGAGATTATGCGTAGACTATCTTCATTTGCAAAAGACAACGAGGTGATTACAGTTGTCCACGATGTTCAATGAGTTTCTTGAAGTACTTAAGGATAACCATTTTCAGGAAACACCAGTAGACGCCAAAACATTTGTTGAGGGTGAATCCTATCTGGGCCAGCCTGGACTATCTGAGATACAGTACGATATCGTAGAGGCAATGAGCCAGATCTATCGCAAAGAAGATCTCGTTGATATTATGGGAGAAGAAGAAGGAACAAGATACTTTGAAAAATATACAAAGAATGAAATTATCCTGCAACTTGGCAAGGGATCTGGCAAAGACTTCGTATCAACCGTAGCATGTGCATATATAGTATATAAACTATTGTGCCTAAAAGACCCAGCAAAGTATTTTGGTAAGCCAGCAGGAGATGCTATTGATTTAATTAACGTTGCTATTAACGCTCAGCAGGCTAAGAATGTTTTCTTTAAAGGTTTTAAATCAAAGATTGAAAGATCCCCATGGTTTGCTGGAAAGTACTATGCAAAAGCAGACTCAGTTGAGTTTGATAAGTCTATAACTGTTTACTCTGGTCACTCAGAAAGAGAATCACATGAGGGACTAAACCTTCTTCTTGCAGTGCTTGATGAGATCTCTGGTTTTGCATCTGAAGTTGGGACAGGCAATGAACAAGGAAAGACTGCTGAAAATATTTACAAGGCTTTCCGTGGATCAGTTGACTCTCGCTTCCCAGACCTTGGCAAAGTTGTTTTGCTTTCATTCCCAAGATACCCAGGAGACTATATCTCAGAGAAGTACGACGCAGTCGTTGCTGAGAAAGAGGTAGTTGAAAGAACCCACGAGTTTATTATTAACCCCTTGCTACCTGACACAGACCCAAACAATAAGTTTGAAATTTCCTGGGATGAAGACCACATCATCTCATACAAATACCCTGGAGTATTTGCACTAAAAAGACCTACATGGGAAGTAAACCCAACAAGACAGATTGATGATTTTAAGATTGCTTTTATTACTGACCTTGGAGATGCAATGATGCGCTTTGCATGCGTACCAACATTTGCTTCTGATGCATTCTTTAAGCAACAGGAAAAAGTAAGAGCATGTATGACACTTAGAAACCCTGTGGATAACTTTAGAAGGTTTGACGAATCATTTAAACCAGATCCAACTAAGAAATATTATGTGCATGCTGACCTTGCTCAGAAGCACGACAAGTGTGCAGTTGCTATTGCACATGTAGAAAAATGGGTAAACATACAAGTAATTAATAACTACGAACAGGTAGCACCAATTGTAATAGTAGATGCAGTAGCGTGGTGGGAACCAAAGGTAGAAGGGCCAGTTAATCTTTCAGAAGTTAAGCAATGGATTCAGAACCTTAGAAGGATAGGGTTTGATATTGGCATGGTTTCATTTGACCGTTGGCAATCCTTTGATATTCAAAATGAATTAAAGCAGGTTGGAATGAAGACTGATACTGTTTCTGTTGCCAAGAAGCACTACGAGGATATGGCTATGCTTGTTTATGAGGAAAGACTTGCTATGCCTGCAATTGATTTATTATTTGATGAACTAACACAGTTAAAGATTATGAAAAATGATAGAGTTGACCACCCACGAAAGAAGTCAAAGGACTTGGCAGATGCTGTGTGTGGAGCAATATTTGGGGCAATATCACATACCTCAAAAAATATAGACACTGAAGTAGAGGTTCATACCTTTAAAGACAGACCGAAGACTCCAGAAGAGCAGTTTGACATGGAAAGTCGGAATGTGATACACTATAAACCTAGCCAAATAGATGAAATAAAAGACTATTTGGATGGATTAAAAACACTATAAACAAGGAGAATATCGAATGAATTCATTCAAGAAAATCGCACTAGCCATGGTTGCAGCCATGACTTTGGGCACAATCGTAGCAACGCCTGCAAACGCTGCTGTAATGACAGTCGCTGTATCGCTTGACACTGTAGCAAATACTACAAACTCAGCAATCGCAACGCCTGCATCATTGCCAGTCCCTGCAGATAACTCAGTTGATGCTGCTGACGCACTAAAGTTTATTGCAACAGTTGATGTTGGAACAAGCGTTTCAGTCGTAGCAACAAATGCAACAATCGTGTCTGCACTACACACAACTGCTGCACCAGTAGGAGCAACATCAGGATCATCATCTTTGACGATTGCCACTGGTACAGGAACAACAGCAACATTTTATGTCTACACAAAGACAACAGCAATTGGTACAGTTGTAATCACCAATGGTGGAACACAACTTACATACTACGTACAGGGAACTGCTGGTAAGATTAATACTCTTACAGTATCTGCTCCTGCTGCTGGTGCTGCTGGTACAAAGCAAGACATCTCAGTAACTGCAACAGATACATTTGGTAACAAGGTATCTGCTAAGTCAATCACTGCAACAGTGTTTGCTTCAACAGCAGTTATGGATACAGCAACAGTAACAACTGGTGCTACACTTTCAGATTTTGGAGTTGCAAAGTTTGTCGCAACACTTCCAGCAACTGGAACACGATCATTAATCACATTCAGCCCAACAACTGCTGGAGATGCAACAACTACTGATGTAGTTGGTCTACCTGCTCGTGCACTTGCACCGTTTGCAGAAATCACAGTTCGTGATCTAGTTTCAGAACTTGCAGCACAAACTGCTGCTAAGGATGCAGCACTTGCTGCTAAGGCAATTTCAGATGCTGCAGTCGTAAAGGCTGCTTCAGATGCTGTTGCTGCTAAGGCTGCTTCAGATGCTGCTCTTGCAGCAGAGAAGGCTGCTTCTGCAACTGCACTTGCCGATGCAAAGGCTGCTTCTACTAAGGCACTTGCTGATGCAAAGGTCGCTTCTGATGCAGCACTTGCTGCAAAGGATGCACAGATTGCTAAGTTGACTGCAGATAACGCAGCAGCACTTGCATCTTTGAAGAAGGCATTTAACACATTGGCAAACAATTGGAACAAGAAGAATCCAAAGGCAAAGGTTACTTTAGTTAAGTAATTAGTCCAGCATTAAAGGGGTTACCAATTACGGTAGCCCCTTTTTTGTGCAATAAAATGGTATAATCAGCCTATCAGACATCAGTCTGCAAGGGGGAAAGGTAAATTAAAAAACTAATACGAATAGCAGCAGCCACATTATTAGCATTTGGCTGGCTTCTTATTTCCCCAGAAGGTGCCCACTCTGATGATCCCCTCACAGTAGCAGCCCAAGAAATACAAGACCTTAACGATAGCATTGACGACCTTGGCTACAAGGATAAATTCATATCACTAATTGAAGAAGCAGAAGATAAGTATACCCTTGCCGTATCTGCAAAAGAAACCCAGACCCAATCTTCTACCTCATACGACAACTCTCTTGTCTTAAAAGCCACGGCAGGGGAACAAAAAGCATCAGCCCAATCAGCAGTAGATGGACAAACAGCAGTAGTTGCAACTGCCCTAACTAATAAAAATAATGCACAGGATGCTCTTGATGTGGCCAACATAAACCTTTCAACCCAGTCTGGCTCAATAACTGATATCACAACAGAAGATTTTAATAATAATAGTATAAATAATGGTAGACAAAATTGGCCAGCAGGTGCTCTTAGTATATTTATAGTTGGATCAATAGACTCAAACGGTAACTCAAATAATAGCCTTGAAGTTCCAATATCATCAACAGTAAATGGTGGATATTTTTATGGAAGCGAACAGGTTCCAAGTAATGATTATACAAACCCACCAGCGTTGCATCTTCAAGCCCCAAGTCAAACACTTGCTTTTCGTGTTGCCAATTGGAGTGAGGGATCAGTTACTCAGGTTAAATTTTCCGTTTATGCAAAAAATGGAGATGCCACTGCTATGGTCAGGCATACAGATGGAACAACATATAACTTTACAATTCAAGACAATGTTAATTCAAATTATCCAGGATTTGTTCATCAAGAAGTTTTAGATGCCCTCCCTGGTAAACAAATTCATGAGATATATTTTTGGGCACACAACAGTGACTGGTACGTTATTGATAATGTAATTATAAAAACTATTATAGGTAGTGGTCCAAGCCAAGAGTCAAGTGATGCAGTTGCCTCAGCACAGGCTGTATACAATGACAAACTAAATGTTTATAATCAAGCAGTTTCAACATTAAATGGTTACAATCAAACACTAACTAATAAAACAAATGAATATAACAACTCAGTTTTAAATGTTGCAACGGCACTCCAAAATAAAAATAATGCAATCAGCGCATACAATCAAGCAATTAATTATCTTAACAACTACATTGATAACGCATGGCGTTACTATGATGAACAATCACAAAGAGAAATTCAAAGAGCAATAGCACAAGCAGCAGCACAGGCACAAGCAGCAGCCGATGCTGCAGCAGCCATCAAGCCTACCCCTAAGCCAGAGCCTTCTCCAGAACCAAAGCCAACCGTTGAACCAGAAAAGCCTAAGCCATCTGACCCACCAACAGATAAGCCAGAACCAAAGCCAACCCCTCCAACAGATAATCCAGAGCCTAAACCAACTCCACCAAGTGAAAACCCAGATCCAAAACCAACACCTCCAGGTCCTAAGCCAGAACCAACAGATAAGCCTAAACCAGAAGAGCCTAAGCCAACACCTGCCCCAAGCCCTGAACAAAAGCCAGAACCCACTCCAGAGCCTCCTGTAGAGCCTTCACCAGAACCCAAGCCATTGCCAAGACCAGAATTTAGGCCAGCAGAAAATGTTGATCCAGTAATCAAAGATGAAGTATTAGCAGCACTTATTCCACAAAAGGGTACAGGAAATGCGGAAGATTTGTCTGGTGTTATTGCAAACCTTACAAGCAGAGATAACAAATTAGTTAAACTTTCAACAGAGCAGACTGCAGCAGTTAGTCAAACACTTAAATCTTTGACGCAAGAAGCAAAGAAAGAGATTGCTTCAAACCTTGGTATTTCTTCAGCAGAGGTAGCAAAGGTAGCAGAAGTAATGAAGTCAAATCCTGCAGTTGCAGAAGCGTTTGTTGAGTTTGCAGAAAGATCAGGGGATGCAGGAGATACCCCGATGCCATTTACATTAGCAGATGCAACGACAGAAGTACAAACAGAAGCATTTTTAGCAGACCCACTTGGAGCAGTATTTGAAGTGGACCCAGTAGAACTCCTATCTAATTTCTCTGAGTTAGGTATGGATATGACAGATGATCAGAGAGAAAAAGCGCAAGAAGTAATTGTCCCAGTGATCATCGTATCACAAATTGCAGGGGCAGTCATAAGGAGGAACAAATGAAAATAATCAACAAAGCAGTTAGTCTTGTAGGTAAATCACTCAAGGGATTAACTAAATGGTTTAAAGACGCAGGAATGGAATTAATCGCACAGGCATTCACCCTCCTAGGCTTCTTTATCGCATGGCTAACTTTGACGGGATCAGCAAGAGACATTGTTGGTATTGCTGTAATGGCAACAACAATTATCTGGCTAATTACAATCCCGCTAAGAAAGGATAAATAAAAATGGCAACTAAAAAAATAGTAGAACCCCCAAAGAACGATCACCCACAGAAAGCAATAACAAATATCTTAATGAGAATTCTTGCGGTATTCGCAGCATCAGGACTATCAGTCTTGGGAGCAGGAGCCGTAGTAGGAATTGAAACAGGACAGGCAGTAATGCTTGCAGGACTCTTAGGTGTAGCAACAGTTATTGAGAGACTGGCAAGGGCTTTTTTGGACGATGGAAGGCTATCATTATCAGAAATAAATGACGCCTTTAGAACGGTAGATAAAAAGGCTAATTAGTCATTATCACCCATAGTTGACAGCCCTCTCTGGGCAATGGTATACTTGAGTATAACCTATCTGGAGAGGGCTTCTACCTGTGACTTGCATTGCCGTTGTAAAACATGAAGACAAAATTTATATGGCTGGGGATCGTGGAGCATCAGATGATGGTACCATTCTAGCACTTGAAGCACCAAAGGTTTGGAAGATAGGTCCATACTTAATTGGATATGCTGGATCAATGGACGGAGAAAGAATCCGTTATAACTTTAAGCCATCTGCTCCTAATATTAAAGACACAGATAGATTTATGCAGACAAGGTTTATCAAAGAACTTAAAGAGTTTTACAATGAGTTTTGGGTTGACACATCAAAAGAAGGAGACCTTGGTTTGATAATTGCAGTTCGTGGAAATATATACGAGCATAGTTCTGCTGACATGTCTTTATCTAAGTATACACTTCCATACCTTGCTATGGGTTCAGGAGCAGAGTATGCATACGGTGTTTTGTATGCAACAGATAAACAAAAAAATGCAAGGAATAGAGTGATGCAAGCAGTAAATGCTGCAATTAAATTTAACCCATCATGCATGGGTCCAGTTGACATCGTTAGTATCTAGGAGTATACTTAGTATATGAGCGAAGAGTTTGAAGAGATTCTAAAAGACATTCAGAATATAGAGTCAGACTTTGATGAGTTTGAGATCTGGCTTGAAAATGGAATTGAGCGGGGATGGGTAACTGAACCGTTCTGCAATACTCATGAAGGAGATCCCTACATGACAGATGAAGAACAGCAAGAATGGGAAGAGGGCGGAGACCCTTGCCAAGTAGTTTTAAAAATCAAACAATAACAACAACAAGGAGAAACAAAATGAAGAAAGCACTACTAGCACTACTATCAATTGCAATTGCATTTACAGCAATTTCACCAGCACAAGCAGAAGACCAGAAGGTCTTAGCAATTATTGATTCAGCAGTTAATTCTGACAAAATTACTTCAGTGATTTATGAAGCATGCTTTACACAAAACAATTCATGTCCAAACAAGACAAACTTTATGGAAGGCAAGGGGTCTGCAAATTCACATGTGTGGCATTCTTCAATTGTCAATTCTGTCTACCACGGCCACAACATGACTCAGGCAGCACTTACAGTGGATCCAAACATAAAGATTGTATTTGTTAGAGTTGCCAACATTACAAGTTCTGGAAATATTCTTCAAGATGCAAAGTCTTTGCAGTCTGCAATTGATTGGGTATCAAAGAACGCTGAAAAATATAGCATTGATGCAGTTTCAATTAGTCTTTCATCTATATCAGCAAATAACTTAAATGCATGCACTACAAATTCTGTAGTTATTAATGCAGTGTCTTCTTTAAATTTAAAGAATATTCCAACCTTTGCTGCAACTGGAAATGATGGTTCTTTAAATGTTGTTGGATATCCATCATGTGTCTCTGGAGTTATCGGAGTTGGAGCATCATGGTTTGACAATACAACAAAGTCTCACATTTTTGCAAAATCTACAAATCGTGGTCCAGGACTTGATGTCCTTGGTGTTGCAGAGACCTTGATCGTAAGATACCACGGAACAACGGTAGATACATCTGGAACTTCTGGAGCAACTGTTCTTGCAGCAGCAAAGTATGTTTCTAAAAATACATACAAAACCTTTGGAGAATATGTATCATCTCTTCCAAAGATACTATCGTATCCATATAACGGTAAGTAGTTATAAGTCCTGGGCATGACTAAAACTGCCTGCCTTGCCCTATAACTCAGATGGTAGAGTGCCGAACTGTTAATTCGGATGTCCCTGGATCGAGGCCAGGTGGGGCAGCGTGATATAATTATATAAAGATACCTACAAGGAGGATATCATGGCAGCAAAAGGATCAGTAGAAGCAATCATCGAGGTTGCAAAAAAGGAAGTGGGCACAATTGAAGGCCCTAAAGATAACGAAACAAAGTATGGTGCATGGATCAAGGTTAACTTTCAGCCATGGTGCCAATCATTTGTTTCTTGGGCAGCATTTACTGCGGGAGTAAAATCATTTCCTAAGTCTGCATCAACAGTAGCAGCAGCAGACTGGTTTAAGAAGGCTGAGCGTTGGTCAGATGCTCGCAATGATGATCCACAAGCAGGAGACTGGATCTATTTTGATTTCCCAGAAGATGGCGTAAATCGTATTTCCCATGTTGGTATTTGCATTAAGAATAATGGCGACGGAACAATCCAAGTTATTGAAGGAAACACTTCAGGAACTGCCAAGGGAGATCAACGCAACGGAGGAATGTGCGTTGAAAAGACTCGTGGCTATGTAAAAAATAACAAGAAGAAGTTGGTTAATGCTGTAATTGGTTGGGGTCGTCCAGTTTATGCTGGAGAAGAAAATGCTCCACTGCTAAACAAGTTGGCAGCAACACCTGTTAAGACAACATCAGCAGATGCTGCAAAGAAGTCCGTAAAGCCAGCAGTAAAGAAATCATCAGGTGGCGCAGCGAAAGGTTCCGTGGCCCTATAATGGAATCAAATAAGAAAAGTTTATATAAGTCAATCACTTGGCCAGCAGTTCATATTTTGTTTGTTGGCACATTAGTCTATTTTTTTGAAATGGCTATTACTGGCGAGGCCCACTGGGAATATTCTGGTACATTTGCAATTATTTATACTCTATGTGAAATGTTGGGATTTTTTCTACATGAAAGAGCATGGAATAAGTTCGGAAAAGGAGTTAAGTAATGCGTATTAAAGTTATTCGTTTTGTTGTTAAAGTACTTGGGTATGAGTGGGGCGGAGACGCACTCAATGTACCAGTCTGGACAGTAAAAGCAAAAAAGAAGAAGTAGCCTATGGCACTGTACGAATATGATTGTATGCCATGTGCACAAAGATATATCAAGGAACGTTCTATTAAAGAAAATGATCCTGGATATACATGCGAGACTTGCAATCACACGCTAGTTCGTGTATACTCTAATGTAGGAGCAGTTTTCAACGGTATTGGATTTTATTCCACTGATAATAGAAAGAAATAGGCAGTATACTATGAAGACTATGATAAAAACACCTGAAGAAATTAAAGATTGGGTGCTTAAAGTAACCGATAGATGTGATTCTTGTGGAGCAGAAGCCCTTGTTAAGGTTGCTGGTTTAAATGGAGAACTTCTTTTTTGTGGTCATCACTACAACAAGATTATGGATAACCCTGAAGGATATAAAAAAATGATGAAGTTTGCCATAACAGTAGTTGATGAAAGATCAAAACTAGATTAAATGATTAACTTTAATTATTTATTAAGGGGATCCTCTCGCAACCCATTAGAGTTAAGAGAAATATCTTCTAATCTTGAAACCATAGGGTATCAATCTGTTTTATTAACTTTTCATTCTAAATCTGCAGATTACTTTATAAAGGCAGCAGCAGCATTGGTTTCTGGTGATAAAATAAAATACATGCTTGCTTTAAGGCCATACCACATGAGTCCACAATATCTAGCAATGGTTGTTAAAGCATTTGACGAAATAGATAAAAACAGAATATCAATTAATTTTCTTGCTGGCGGAGTAGATAGTATGAAAGGTGAGCCAGAACAAACAGATATATATGGAAACACAGAAAGCCTAGACTCCATAGTTAAAAGAACTGAGTTTGTTCGTCAATTTGTAGATCAATATAAATTTTACTCATTTACAAATAGTACTCCAGAACTTATTTTTAGTGGACACTCTGAATACACAATAGAGACTGCAAAAATTTTAAATGGAACTTCTTTATCAATGATAGATGACTACAGGAATAACATTGATAGATTTTCTGAAATAAAAAACATTATGGTTTCTGTATGCCCAATAATACTAGATTCTGAGTTAGAAGCAGAAGAGTATAAAAAATTTTTACATGCAAAAAGTTACAGGTATGTGGATATGTCTATAATAGGAACAAGAGATTTTGTTAAAGAAAAATTACTTTTGCTAGAAACTGAAGGTATAACTGATGCAATGATTAATACCCATAGGTGGGAGTTTAATGGAATGCCACATGAACTTAGTGAGAAGAATGATATACTAGTTAACGAGTTAATAAAAGAAATTTGTCATGAGAATGGAAAAATTAAATGATTATTCAGATTATTGGTCTTCCAGGTTCAGGAAAGACAGAGTTAGCCAAGGCACTCAAAGAAAGAATTAATGCTATTCATCTTAATGCAGATGAGGTTCGTGCAACTGTAAATTCAGACTTAGGTTTTGCACCAGAGGATAGACTTGAGCAGGCTCGTCGTATGGGAGAGATGGCAAGGCTTATTGCTAAGCAAGGTGTTGCTCCTGTAATCGTTGACTTTGTATGTCCAACAGATTTAACTCGTGTAGCATTTGGCAAGCCAGATATTTTAATCTATATGGAAACAATTGAAGAAAGTAGATTTGAAGATACTAATAAAATGTTTGAAGTCCCAGGTAATTTTGACATGGCCTTTATTAGTCATGAGTGGGACGCAAACGAAAAAGCAACAGAAATTATTAATCAGTTTGGCCTGCATGACTGGTCTGCACCTACAACTCTTATGCTGGGTAGGTACCAGCCCTGGCACGAGGGCCACCACGCCCTTTACAAGGAGGCAGGCAAGAGAACTGACCAAGTACTCCTTGGAGTCCGTAACACCT
>Ga0209651_1000003_pt1 | contig 98971 bp, 101 predicted proteins | sample LauGreFBDMM110SN_2_FD_188216 | JGI IMG/M metagenome (GOLD analysis project Ga0209651, IMG submission 188216) | Freshwater lake microbial communities from Lake Michigan, USA - Fa13.BD.MM110.SN (SPAdes) (version 2) | ecosystem: Environmental > Aquatic > Freshwater > Lake | place: Lake Michigan... | reverse complement strand
AGTGAGGGTGGCTGCCAAGGGGGCAAGGTCTCCGGTGGTGCTGGTGCCGTTGATTTCGATGGTCCAGTCGCCAGGGGCTTTGAGCGGGAATTCACCGTTTGCCCCTAAAAGTGCGGCTCCACGGCGGGTGAGAGGTACCCGAATGAGGTAACCGTCGTACCCGTCGGCTTTCGGGGTCATACGAATGGTGAACTCTTGAATGCGCTGAGGTTCAAAGAGTTCAATGAGTACCTGGTTTGGCCCCACAGTGGCGGGGCTCACCGAGAAACGCACGTGGAAGCGGTCGTTGCGCAGGTCTTGCACGTAGGCGTACACCGGGCCGCCACTGGCAGGTTTTGTGTCGAAATAAATAGGTGTGGTGGACATCATCCACGCCGTGAGGCCGAGCACCACCACGCCAGCAGCGGCTTGTGAACCCACAGCGCGGCGCAGATGAGCCGCCGGGCGCATTTCCAGAGTGTTGGCCCGAGCAAGGCGAGTTCCGATAAAGAACCGAGAGGTGAACATGGCATAGGTCATGAAACCAACGGCTGCAATTTTCAGCAGCAAAATACGGCCATGGGCATTGGACAACAAGGCGAAGCCGTCGTAACGGTAGGTACTGACGATGCCAGTAAAAACAACAACAGCAATGGCTCGAGGTGCGAGTCGGCTGAACCCGCGTACCGCTTGTACGAGATCGGAGTCGCCAGAACCAATGAGAACAACTCGCACTAAGAGAACGAGTCCACCGAACCACATGGAAACAGCGAGCATGTGCACGCCGGCATTCACGTGGCCGAGCACTTCAATACGTCCACCGCTGCGGTCGAGCCCGAAGACAAGACACATGAACACGAGTGAAGCAACGCTGATTGCTTGCGTACCGGGGTCAAGAATGCGCTCGGGGTTCCACGCAACAAGACCAACGATTCCGACAAAAATGCAGCGCAGCAAAATTCCCCAACCAGGAAGCGACTCAGCGAGTTCGCGCCAGGCGTTCGGACTGAGTGATGCCGTCGCCCCTTTGCCGGTGATTTGAGCGGTAGTGAATACAAGAACGGCGAAGGTAACGAGTGCTGCAAAGATCCAGGTAATACGCAAAAAACGCTTGCATACTGGGTATTCCACACCTTCTGGCCATGCAAAAAGAATGAGTGCAAACGAGCCAAACAAGGTTCCGATGAGTACGTACGACAAGGTACGAAAAAGCCCTAACGGCCCGCCTACTCGTGGCCACGACGAAGTGCTGGCGGTTGATGCCGTGCCAGGAACAACGGTGACGGGAGTTTCACCACCGGGAATGCTTGAAGTAGAGGTAGTGGGCAATGCAATTGCAGAGGTGAAGTTGTACGCGCCGCTACTGCCGTCGGGAAGTGCCCAACTCACTGTGCAGGTGCCGGCGGAAGGAACTTGGGTGAGTGGCGTGCTGACCGTTTTCACGTCGGCGCCGAGTTGTGCCGCACCGAGGTTGACAATGTTTCCATTGCAAACGAGTGAAATACCCATTTGCTCAATGTCTTTTGGGTTAGTGAAAGCGTTGACAAAAACTAACTGCAATTGAGTGGGGGCAACTGAGACCACTTCGCTGGGCGCGGGGTTAGACGACGACAAGGTGTTATCGCCAGCGGCATGGGAAATGCTCGGGAAAAAGAGGCTGACCCCGGTGGCGAGGAGGCCCCCCACAATGATGATCTTCCTCAAAAAACGACCCATGACCTCTAGACGGTAGCCAATGGAAGGCCAAGGGCGATATCACCTACTCGGTAGGCTGAATGAAATGGCCGTTCAATCGCTCTATCGACGTTACCGGCCGCGGCGCTTTAGCGAGTTGCGCGGGCAAGACCATGTGGTGCGCGCCTTGCGTAATGCGGTCATCAATGAGCGCGAGGGTCAGGCTTATCTTTTTTCTGGTCCGCGTGGAACGGGCAAGACCTCTACTGCGCGCATTTTGGCAAAAGTGCTCAACTGCGAGACTCCTGTTGAAGGCGAACCTTGTTGTACGTGCCCTTCTTGCGTGGCCGTTGAAGCGGGCACTAGTTATGACGTCATTGAGTTAGATGCTGCGAGCAACAACGGTGTCGACGACATTCGTGAGCTCATCGACCATGCAGCGCTTGGCAACCCCGGACGGCATCGTGTTTTCATTCTCGACGAAGTGCACATGTTGTCTAAGGGCGCCGAAGCAGCATTGTTGAAAACGTTGGAAGAACCACCAAGCCATGTGGTGTTTGTTTTAGCTACAACCGACCCGCAAAAAGTAAGTGAAACCATTCGCAGTCGTACGCAACACTTGCAGTTTCATTTACTTCCCATGCACGACCTTGAAGAACATGTCAAATTTGTTATTGCCGATGCAGGACTCTCCGTCACTCCAGAAGCAATTGCACAAGTGTTAGTGCAAGGTGGAGGAAGTGCTCGCGACACATTGTCGGCACTTGAACTTGTTGCAGCAAGCGGAGGCGAAGCCGATCACTCTGTCAACCTCGACGAATTCATTGAAGCAATTATTGAAAACGACCCTGCCCGTGCTTTGGCTGCAGTTGCGTTTGCAGTGCAACAAGGTCGCGACCCGCGTTCGCTTTCTGAAGAACTCATTCGTTACTTGCGCGACGGATTTCTTTCACAAATGGCTCCAGAACTTGTGCAACTTCCTGCAGAGCGCATTGACTATGTTGCACAGTGGGCACAGCGCATGGGTAATGGCGCCATTGTGCGTTCCATGGAAGTTCTTGGAGACATGTTGGTAGAAATGCGCCGTGCGCCCGATGCACGACTTTTATTTGAAGTAGCAATGGTGCGCATTTCTCATGTTGCAGAATCTGGCGACTCATCGGCGTTGCTTGCACGTATTGAACGCTTGGAAAAATTAGTAGAACGCGGCGTAGTTGCAACTGCACAAGCAGCCCCCACGCCACCACCGGTAGACCCCACCACGGGGCGAGCAAAACTTGGCGGAGCAGTTCGGCAAAGTACAGGCAACACTGGCCCCATTGCGCGACCACAAACACCCAGTGCACCACCTGCAACTGTTGTAACGGCCACTCCAACGCCGGCCAAGCCTGTTGGCACCGTTGGCGAAATGTGGCCAAGTGTTTTAGCTTCGCTAAAGCCATTAGTGCGTGCGTTGTATAGCCCGTGTGTTGTTGGAGTGTCGTCGGTAGATGCAGTTACTTTGAACGCACCAAACACTGTGCATAAAGAACGTTGTGCCGATCACCTTGTAGTCGTTGTTGGTGCGTATGAGGCAGCAATGGGCGTTGCAATAACCGTTTCGCTCGGTGTAAGTGAGGGAACGGCAAAAGACACCACCGATCGGTTATCTAAGGCACGTAAACCAGTGCCTGAAACCGATGAAGTTCCGCACGACAATATTGACCCCAATGAATTAATTGATGCACCACTTGTTTCCGTTGTGTCACCACTCGATCAAATTACAAAAGCATTTCCCGGCACGCGTGTGGTGAACGAAGGTAAAAATAAGTGAGCGCTTATACGCCGCCAGTCCAATCACTCATAGACGAACTAGGTCGACTACCCGGTATTGGCCCGAAGTCGGCACAGCGCATTGCGTTTCATTTGCTGAAGCTACCGAGCGACGATGTGCGTCGACTTGCACATTCCATTACTGACGCAAAAGAAAAAGCACGGTTCTGCGACATTTGCTTCAACATTGCAGAAAATACTTTGTGTCCTATTTGCGAAGACCAACGGCGCGATTCAACGGTGTTGTGCGTTGTTGAAGATTCACGCGATGTGGTTGCCATTGAAAAGACTGGCGCCTTTCGTGGCCGCTATCACGTATTGCAAGGTGCGATTCACCCGATGGAAGGTATTGGCCCCGAGCAATTGAAAATTCGTGAATTGCTCAGCCGACTCATTCCAGAAAATGTGCAAGAAATTATTGTGTGTACTAACCCCACTGTTGAGGGTGATGTAACTGCAATGTATTTAGCACGCACTATGAAAACTCTTGCAGTGAAAGTAACGCGCATTGCCAGCGGGCTTCCTGTTGGTGGCGATTTGGAATATGCAGACGAACTCACGCTGGGGCGCGCTATTGAAGGACGTCAACTTTTACACGACTAAATTTTGTGCAATGGGTGATGATTTGTAAATGGTGTGCTTGCCACTCAGTACGTAAGCCAAAATGCACACAATGCAATACGCAGGAAGAGCATTCCAGCCAAAAAGCTCAATACCAATGGCTATGCAGGTAAGCGGTGTATTTGATGCTGCTGCAAAAACTGCAATGAGGCCGAGAGCTGCAAAGAGCGGAATTGATGCGTGAGTAACGCGTGCAAATTGTGCGCCTGCGAGCGCGCCAATAATAAAAAGTGGAAATACTTCACCGCCTACAAAGCCTGTTCCCAGTGACACTGCGGTGAAGAGAAGTTTCCACAAACATGCAAGTGCTGCAATGCCCACAGCACCGGTGAGAGCGCTTTCTAGGAGGCTCGTGGAAATACCGAGGTATGCCCGCGTGCCAGACAATGCTGTGAGAGCCAAAATAATGCAGCCGCCAACGACGGGGCGTAGTGGCGGAAATTTAATTATTTGTGCCATTGCATTTTTGATGCCATGTTCAAGTTGGATGTATGCAATGGCAATGAGTGCGAACACGCACGATGCAACTAAGCAACGCCACAACACCGACCACCCGAAGTGCAGACTTTCAATGTTGGGCGTGGCGAAGTGTTTCACCCCGCATGCTTCCACTGTGAAAAAAGCAATAGCGCTTGCTGCAAATGCGGGGAGTACTGCAGATTTGTGTAGCCGTGTTTTGCGCTGAATTTCGAGACCAAAAAATGCTCCTGCAATAGGAACACCGAAGAGCCCACCGAACGCTGCTGCTACAGCAATGACCAGAAAAACTTGTCGTGTACTGTCACTCGCTGAACGAGCTCGAGCAATTGCATCGGTCACACTCGCAATAATTTGCACAATGGCACCTTCACGGCCCACCGATGCGCCAACGAGGTGCGAGGCAACGCTGCCCGTCCAAATCATTGGCGCCATGCGGGCCGGAACTTTCGCCCCGGGAACATGAATGGCATCGAGTACCAAACTGGTACCGCCGGTGATGGGGTGTCCCCACTTGTAGTAAGTGAAACCAACTAAGCCACCGCCAATGGGTAAAAGAAATATCAACCACTCACTATTAATGCGTGTAGTGGTTGCCCAATTAAGGGATCCAAGAAATGCAGCAGAGAGTAAGCCACCTACTATGCCAATGACGACGGCAGCGAAAAAGAAGAGGAAGTACTGTTTAGAGCGAGCGAACAATGAGCGCATCGCCTTGTCCGCCACCACCGCAGAGCGATACGGCACCAAGGCCACCACCACGACGGCGCAGTTCATGCAAAACGGTGAGTGCCAAGCGGTTTCCGCTCATGCCGATGGGGTGACCCAAAGCAATGGCGCCTCCGTTGACGTTCACGATGCTGTCGCTGATGCCGAGTTCATTCATGGAAGCAATACCCACTGCGGCGAATGCTTCGTTAATTTCAAAGAGGTTGATGTCGGATATTTTAAGACCAGCACGACCTAGTGCTTTCAAAATGGCGTTGCTTGGTTGATGCAGTAGTGATGCATTGTCGGGTCCAGCAACCATTCCATACGACACCACTTCTCCGAGTGGCTTCACGCCGCGTGCTTCTGCAGCTTTTTTGCTCATGACAACAACAGCACTTGCACCATCGCTGAGTTGCGAAGCATTACCTGCAGTAATGGCGCCATCTTTTTCAAATGCTGGCTTCAATGTTCCGAGCGAGTCCATTGTGGTGTTACCGCGCACGCCTTCGTCAGTGCTGATAACAACTGGGTCACCTTTACGTTGCGGAATGGTGATGGGAACAATTTCATCGGTAAATTTGCCGGCTGCAATTGCTGCTGCTGCGCGAACGTTACTTTGCACGGCGAATTGATCTTGTACATCGCGACCAATGCCACCTGCTGTGTAGCGCTCGGTACCTAAGCCCATCAGGCAAGCATCGAATGCGCACCACAAACCGTCTTTAATAATGGCGTCTGAGAGTTCGGTGTTGCCGTAGCGAAAACCGCTGCGAGCACCAGAGGCAATGTAAGGAGCATTGGTCATGCTTTCCATTCCGCCAGCAATAACGATGTCGGCTTCTCCTGCCGCAATCATTTGGTCGGCGAGGTAAATGGTATTCAGACCCGACAAACACACTTTGTTGATGTTGACTGAAGGAACGCTCATGGGAATTCCGGCGTTCACTGCTGCTTGGCGTGAAGGAACTTGACCTTGACCGGCCATGAGGACCTGGCCCATCAGAACGTGTTCAACTTCTTCAGGTTTCACACCGGCTCGAGCGAGAGCTTCAGCAATGGCGAAGCCTCCGAGTTCGGCTGCAGAGAAGCCAGCGAGTGCACCGCTGAGCTTTCCGATAGGGGTACGTGCTCCGGCGACAATGTATGAACCTGACATGTTGTAAAGGCTACCCATTTTGCTGGATGTTGGCGTGGTGAAGCCGTGACTCGTCAGTAACCTCGCATCGTGGAAGATATTAGAAAAGCCATTTTGTCGGGGGCCGATGCCGCAGCAATTGCCACCCTGCCCATCCCTGCAACGTATCGGGGGGCTCATGTGCGCCTTGCCGATGTCGAGATGTTTGCCGGGCTTGAATCTCATGAAAAAGACCCTCGCAAGAGCATTCATTTAGGTGAGGTGCCCACACCAGAGCTCGCACCCGATGAGGTGTATGTCGCTGTCATGGCTTCCTCCATCAACTTCAATACCGTATGGACCAGCATTTTTGAACCCATCCATACTTTTGGCCCAATGCAACGCTTGGGTCGCGAAAGTGAATTGGCCAAGCGTCACGATCGTGACTATCAAGTAATTGGTAGCGACGCATCGGGTGTTGTGTTGAAAGTGGGCGCTGCTGTGCGTACATGGAAACCTGGCGACAAAGTCACTGTGCATTGCAACCACGTTGACGACCAAGATCAAAGTGCGCACAACGACTCGATGATGGCAAGCAACCAACGTATTTGGGGTTACGAAACAAACTTTGGTGGGCTCGCCGACATGGCAGTGGTGAAAGCAAACCAACTCATGCCAAAGCCTGCGCATCTTTCATGGGAAGAAGCAGCAGTGAATGCACTGTGCAACAGCACGAGCTATCGCATGTTGGTGTCGCCAAATGGTGCACGCATGAAACAAGGTGATGTTGTTCTCATTTGGGGTGCAACAGGTGGTATTGGTGCATATGCCGTTCAATATGTGTTGAACGGTGGTGGCATTCCTGTTGGTGTCGTCAGCTCGCCAGATAAGGCAGACATCTTGCGTGAAATGGGTTGTGAAGCAGTCATTGATCGCAAAGCTGCCAACTATAAGTTTTTCAATGAAGATGGCTCGCACAATGAAAAGGAATGGCGCCGCTTGGGTAGCGATATTCGTGCGCTTGTTGGCGAAGACCCCGACATTGTGTTCGAACATCCAGGGCGTTCCACTTTTGGTGCGTCGATGTATGTGGTGAAGCGCGGTGGCACGGTTGTGACCTGTGCAGCCACCAGCGGGTTCATGCTCGAGTTCGACAATCGCCATTTTTGGATGCGCCTGAAGAAACTTGTGGGCAGCCATTTTGCGAATTATCGCGAAGCGTGGGAAGCCAACAGGCTCATCAGTAAAGGGATGATTCACCCTGTGATGTCGCAGGTATTTTCCCTCGAAAACGTTGGAGAAGCTGCTTACCAGGTGCATCACAACATGCACGAAGGCAAAATAGGCATCTTGTGCTTGGCCCCTGAAGAGGGCTTAGGCATTGACGACCCCGAACTGCGCGCCAAAGTGGGCGAAGAAAATATCAACCGATTCCGCCGCACAGGCGTGTGACGTGAGACGATAGAGACATGCTGTTAACTGAAATTGATCACGTAGCAATTGCTGTCAAAGACCTTGATGCTGCCATCGACTATTACCGCCGGGCATTTGGTGCCGAGGTAGAACATCGCGAAATAGTGGAAAGCGATGGAGTAGAAGAAGCACTGTTGAAAGTTGCAGAAAGTTATGTGCAATTACTCACGCCAACAAATGAAAATTCACCTGTTGCAAAATCAATTGAAAAGCGCGGCGAAGGACTACACCACATTGGTTATCGCGTCGAGAATTGCGCTGTTGCATTGCAAGCAATGATCGATGCAGGTGCAATTGCACTCGACAAAGCACCACGGCCTGGTAGCCGAGGTACCACGGTTGCTTTCATTCATCCGAAGAGCAGCTTTGGCACACTCATTGAATTAGTGCAGGAATAAGACCACGGTTCTTTTCGCAGCATTGTTGGGCCTCGTTGGCGGCGCTTGGGTAGTACTCACTGCACAGCGCAACATTGCTCGTATCCAACACTCTTCATTTCACTTTGGAATAGCCGCGCGCTGTGCAATTGTTTTTTGCACAATTGACATCGCAATGTTGCTTGCAAAGTCGGCCGACCGTTGGCTCGCAACCATTGGTCTCGTCGTCATTGGCAGTGGGCTCATTGCAATTGGCATCATCGATGCATTCACTCATCGTGTACCGCGGTACATCAACGGCCTTGCCATCACGTTAGGAGTTCCGCTCTTAGTTCTCGATGCAATTATTCAATGGGACCTTGGCAATATTCTGCGCGCAGGTGTTGGTGCTGTGGCGCTCTTTGCATTTTTCATTGGGTTGAAATCAATTGCTCAAGGAAGTTTTGGCAAAGGTGATGTGCTTTTAGCCCCTCTTGTTGGGTTCGCACTTGCACACAACAGCTGGGGAGCATTAGTTAGTGGCGTGGTGGGCATCTTCCTCATTGGTGGAGTAGTGAGCGCAGCTTTATTGTTCACGGGTCGCGTATCTCGCAAGAGCCGAATTGCCTTTGGTCCGTACATTGTTGTTGGAACTTTGCTCGCTCTCGTCATCTAGAAAATCCTGCGTCGTTTATCTTCTAGGATGCATGCATGAGCGAACTTGAAGACCGACTCGCCGTTGGCGACATCATCATCCGTTATGCCGATTCCATTGATCAACTCGACTACGACCGGTATTGCACCTGTTTTACCGACGACGTTGTGGTGACCGGTTTCGGAGCCGAACCCATTGTTGGCTTAAGCGCGTATCGCCCCTGGGTAACAGCAGCACGGAATAAATACGGGCGCACACAGCATCTCATTGGCAATATTCAAGTAACTGTTAATGGCGACACCGCAACGTTGCGCAGTTATGTACAAGCAACCCATGAGTTGCCTGCCGACCCAGACCACCTCATTATTTTGTGGGCTGCATATAACGACAAGTTGGTGCGCACCAGTGAAGGGTGGAAAATTACGCATCATGAACTGGAGCGACTCGTCAATGTGCGGCGTGTTTCTGCGGCGTCACTATAAATTTGAGAAAGTATAAAGTCGCGTGAAAGTTCATCTAGTTGACGGAACCTACGAGTTGTATCGCCAGCACTATGGCCAGGCAACGAAACACGCAACACCACCACCGTTTGCGGCCACTATTGGAGTTCTCGCGTCAACACTTCAACTTATTGCCGACGGCGCTACACATATTGGTGTTGCCTCCGATCATATTATTGAAAGCTTTCGTAATGATCTTTACGAGGGATACAAAACAAGCGAGGGTATGGAGCCAGTCATTCTGCATCAAATTCCTCTAGTGGAAGACGCATTGCGCGCCATGGGTGTTGTGGTGTGGGCGATGGAAGAATTTGAAGCCGATGATGCACTGGGTTCTGCAGCGCGTGTTGCGGCAAATGACAAACGCGTTCAACAAGTAGTCATGCTGACTCCCGACAAAGATTTAGGACAGTGCGTAGAAGGCAAACGTGTAGTGCAATTCGACAGACGCAACAATGTCATTATTGACGATGCTGCAGTGCGTGAAAAATTTGGTGTGGGGCCAGCGTCTATTGCCGACTACTTGGCTTTAGTGGGCGATACATCAGATGGCTTCCCCGGTCTTGCTGGTTGGGGAGCAAAAAGTGCAGCAACAGTGCTGGCAAAATTTGAACACATAGAGGCAATTCCCGACGATGAAACAACATGGGAAATTGCAGTACGCGGGGCAGCAAAACTAGGGCTTACGTTGCGTGAGAATCGCGAACTTGCCGCGTTGTTCAAAAAAATTGCCACGGTGGTGACCACGGTGAATGTAGGAGAAGTAGATGACTGGCAATGGCACGGCCCTACTGCAGAATTTTCTGCACTGTGTGATGAGTTGGGTAGCCCGCAGTTGGCCAAACGATCAGCAACGCTTGCTCAGTCGCGTTAACAACGACTGAGGCACCGGCCAGGCGATCTGCGGCACACGCCTTGTCCCGATGGAGGCTGCTGCCTTCCGGCCCTGACCTGGTTTGCGGGCAGACGTTGCACAGGACCCGACCGGCACCTCACTCGCTGCTGAAGTCAGGCTATCGCTCGGTAGCCTCACGTCCGCTAGTGAATTTCAGGAAGGGTGCGAGAGCGGCCGAATCGGCACGCTTGGAAAGCGTGTGAAGTGAAAGCTTCCGTGGGTTCGAATCCCACCCCTTCCGCCATGACAGACATGTTGAACATCCATCTTGAAGCGATGCGAGCGGCTCTTGATGAAGCGCGCCTTGCTTTCGCACATGGCGACGTGCCGGTGGGTGCTGTGGTGCTTCACAATGGCGAAGTGATCGCCCGCCGCCACAACGAACGTGAACTGACCAACGACCCAACCGCACATGCCGAAGTATTGGCATTGCGCGATGCAAGCCAAAAGCTTGGTAGCTGGCGTTTAGATGAGTGCACTCTTGTCGTCACTCTTGAACCATGTGTCATGTGTGCGGGTGCCGCGCAATCTTCTCGCATTGGCCGACTTGTCTATGGAGCTGCCAACTTTGAAGCAGGCGCAACAGCCAGTTTGTACAACGTGATGAGTGATCCTCGCCTTGGTCATAATCCGCCTGTAGAACACGGACTGCTTGCCGAAGAGTCAGCAGCACTGTTGAAAGAGTTCTTCGCCTCTAAACGTGCGTAGTGCCGATAAACTTTCAAACGGAAGGGTGCCAGAGCGGACGAATGGAACGGTCTCGAACACCGTCGTGGTGTCACAGCCACCGTGGGTTCAAATCCCACCTCTTCCGCCACAACGAAGGGTTTCTCGGCGCGGTGTGTCCCGATTTGCGTGACATACCGCGCCGAGAACACTCAATTTTTATGAGCAGGTCGACTCGTTCTTCGGGGCCTTCAGTGTGACGAGGTAGTCGTCTACCAAACCGTTCACACATTTTCCGGTTCCGTACCCGGTGTGTTGGTTGCCCGTCACCACAATGAGCCTTCCGTCGTTGAGGGCAGATGCCATCTTGCGCGACGATGCAAGTGGAGTAGCAGCATCACCAGTAGTGCCTACAACCACAATAGGAACGTTTCCTGCATTGGCTACCTCTACTTGGGGTATGGAAGGAACTGGCCACAGTGCACAGTTGTAACCCGCAGAAAAATAGGTGCCAAGGCGAGGCGCTGCTGCAGTGAACTGAGGAAGATAAGAGTCGAGTTCTTCTACTGTTGTTGCACCTTGGTCGTCAATGCAGGAAATTGCAGTGAAGGCCTCCAACAAGTTGTCGTATGTGCCATCGCTGCGACGTTGGTAGTAGTCGTCGTATAGCGCAAGCAACCCAGTGGCATCGGGAACTTTTGGGTCGGTGGCATCGGCGAGCGCTTCTGCAAACGTTGGCCACAATGAGTCGGAATACATTGCATCAACTGCAGCGGTGTATGCAATGCCTTCATTCACCAATGTGCGCTTTGAGCTAACAAATAGCGGGTCGCGCTCGAGGCGCACCATCAGTTTGTCGAATATCTCTTCGGGTTTCCCCTTGTTGTACACAGGGCAAGTTTCACGCGTGGCACAATCGGCAAAAAACGCATTGAGCTGACCTTCAAAGCCAGCGGCCTGGTCGAGCCCACCTTGCAAAAACGATGCGTTCGGGTCGGCGGCGCCATCGAAAACGGCAGCACGTACGGTGTTGGGGAAAAGGTTGACCCAATGTGCACCAAGTTCGCTGCCGTAGGAAAAACCAAAAAAGGAAATTGTTTTTTCATCGAGTGCCCGACGAATCATGTCAATATCTCGAGCGCTCGCAATCGTGGAAATGTAGGGCAAAATATCGCCACTATTTTTTTCACATTCAGCATTGAAGCGCCGTGCGTCGTCGACGAGTGCGAGTTTCTCTTCTGGCGTATTGGGTGTGACGTCGGAAGCAAAATAAGAATCGTATTCAACGACACAGTCAACAAAGGGTGTGGAGGACCCTGTTCCCCGAGGGTCAAAAGCAACGATGTCGAAATGGTCAAGAATGGTTTGTGAGAAATAAAAGCCAGCATCGGGTGCCATCGAGGCGCTTTCTGCGCCTGGCCCACCGCGGTTAACAATGAGTGAGCCAATGCGTTTTTTTGCATCTTCGGCGCTGTGTACTTTCAGACTCAAAGTAAACGTTCCAACGGCAGGGTCTTCGTAGCTGTACGGAACCTTGATGACTCCGCACTTGATGCCCTTCGGCTCACTTGGGGAACATTTGTCCCACACGATGGGGCTGAGCGGCAAGGGAAGCGTTGTGGAGGGGGCAACCGTTGTGGGTGTGGTGGTTTTCACCTCGGTGTCGTCAACGATGAGATTGAGGGTCTCCACAGTGGTGGCAGATGAGGACCCACAGGCAGAAGCGAGTAAGGCGCCCACAAGAAGAAATGGGGCGATGAAGCAACGACGCATATGTTCATAGGCTACGACCTCTAGCCTGATCTACGTGCGCATGAACCCTCACATGATGTTGCCGGGTGACTCCGATGCAGTTTCTGGAACGAAAATCGAACGGCAGTCGTTACGGCGAGCATGGGTGTTTGCCAGGCCGTACAAGTGGGCCATTGTCGGATTTTTGGCGTCAATACTTGTGTCGGCACTGATGGCACTTGCCCCACCACTACTTTTTCGCGCAATTCTCGACCATTCCATTCCCCAGAGGAACAAAGGACAGATCACCGTCTTGGCGGCTTTTCTTGTCGCTGCGGCATTAGGAGATGCGGTGCTAGCCATTTTACAACGCTGGTACTCCTCGCGCATTGGTGAAGGTCTTATTTACGATCTACGCGTAGCGTTGTTCGACAAAGTGCAGCAAATGCCCATTGCATTTTTTACGCGCACACAAACGGGCTCGCTCATTAGCCGGCTGAACAACGACGTTGTTGGGGCGCAAACCGCGGTCACCAGCACCTTGGGCAGTGTGGTGTCGAATGTCGTTGTTCTTCTTACCACTTTGGTCGCGATGCTCACCCTTGAGTGGCGACTGACACTTTTGTCGCTCATCGTTTTGCCAGTCTTTATTATTCCGGCGAAAAGAGTTGGGGCAAAACTTCAAACTATTGCGCGTGAACAAATGGGCTTAAACGCTGAAATGAATACGCAAATGACCGAGCGTTTCAACGTATCGGGTGCGCTACTCGTGAAACTCTTTGGTCGACATAGTGAAGAGGTAGGCGCATTTTCACGGCGAGCGGGAAGAGTGCGTGATATCGGTATTCGCTCCGCTTTGTACGGGCGCATCTTTTTCGTTGCTCTTGGGCTTGTAGGCGCAGTTGGTGCGGCAGCAATTTATGGTGTGGGTGCTCATTTAGTAGTTGATGGCGGCATTACCGCAGGAACTCTTGTAGCAATGGCCGCATTTGTTCAGCGCATCTACCAGCCTCTCACTGGCCTAACAAATGCTCGTATTGATTTGATGACAGCGTTTGTGAGCTTTGAGAGAGTTTTCGAAGTACTTGATGCTCCGGTATCTATTCAAGATGCACCTGGCGCAGTTGACCTTGTAAGTGCGCGCGGCGAACTTGAACTATGCAATGTCACTTTCCGCTACCCACCTGGTCGGTCCGTTTCTATTGCATCGTTAGAAGCAGCAGGCGTAATGCAAGGTGTTGACCCCGATACCGATGTTCTGCAAAACATCAGCCTGCATGTACAACCAGGTGAAACTATTGCACTTGTCGGAGTGAGTGGGGCAGGAAAAAGCACGCTCGCTTCGCTCGTTCCACGTTTGTACGACGCAACAGCTGGGTCTATTCTCATCGACGGACAAGATGTTAAAAATCTCACGCGACGCTCGGTGCAAAATGCAATTGGAGTGGTATCTCAAGACCCTCATCTTTTCCATGAAAGCATTGGCGCAAATTTGCGCTACGCAAAGCCCGATGCAACAGATGACGAATTACGCGCAGCATGTGAAGGTGCACAAATATTTGACACCATCTCGGCGCTTCCCGAAGGGTTTAACACTTTGGTGGGGGAACGCGGTTACCGCATGTCGGGTGGAGAGAAGCAGCGTCTTGCCATTGCGCGGTTGCTCTTAAAAGACCCAGCCATCATGATTCTTGATGAGGCAACAAGCCACCTCGATAATGAAAATGAAGCCGCAGTGCAAGTGGCCTTAGAAGGAGCACTTCGTGGGCGCACTGCACTAGTTATTGCACACCGTTTGTCTACGGTGCGTCGCGCTGACCGCATTGTGGTACTCGATGCTGGTCATTTGGTAGAGGAAGGAACGCACGAGGAATTAATGGAACGCAACGGCCTCTATGCAGCGCAAGTGCGCGCAGGTGAGTTAGGTCAATGAACGACGACCTCGACCTCGGTGCAACTACTGAAGCATTTGGGGTGCGGCAATTCATTGGCAAAGTGAACAACGCCATGAAGAGCACCTTCACACCAGGTATTTGGGTTCACGGCGAAATTGAGTCATGGTCGAACCGTACGCAGCATGCATATTTTCAACTTGTTGAACGTGATGACAAGGGAACAGCAACTATTCATGTTTCCCTTTTTGCTAACAATCTTCGCCGCTTGCAACCACTGCTGCGCCAGCATCGTCTTACTTTGCAAGATGGTGTGAAAGTAAAAGTTTTTGGAATTCCCGATGTCTATGACGGCAGCGGAAAATTCAGTTTAAAAATTTCTGACATTGACCCCCGTTTTACACTCGGAGATCTCGCCGCGGCACGTGACGAAATTGTGAAGCGCCTCATTGCCGGTGGCCTCTACGATGAAAACCGCGAGCGTGAATTGCCCGCTGCACCATTGCGCCTGGGCATTATTACCAGTGTGGGTTCAGCTGCTTGGCACGATGCAATGCATGAATTAGAAGAGTCAGGAATTGGCTTCGATATCAAAGTGGTCAACGTGCGCGTGCAAGGCGATGAAGCCATTCCCATGATTGTTGAGGCAATTTGGGCACTTGGCTCTCGCGATGACCTCGATGTTATTTTGCTCATGCGCGGCGGAGGGTCCCGCACCGACTTGGCATGTTTTGATGCAGAAGAAATTGCTGTTGCCATTGCCCAGTGTGGGCTGCCTGTATTCACAGGTATTGGCCACGAAATTGACCACAGCATTGCCGACGAAGTTGCCTATGCCGCGTATAAAACTCCCACGGCTTGCGCTTCAGCCATATGTGAATTGGTGAACGAATTCGTTGAAGAAACAGAAGACGTGTGGGGCGGCATTGCTGCTATTGCCCAACAACAATTGGCGTTGGCCGAAAGTCGTTTGAATGAGCGGGGTAATGCCATTCGTACCAAGGCAATTACCGCAGTGGAACGTGCCCATACCCATGTGGCACTCAGTGCGAGTCGGCTCACCACGCGGCCTCTCTCGTTGTTGGCTAAGGGTGAGTCTCAAATTGATTATTTGGCAGAGCGTGTACGGCTTCTTGACCCAGTAAATACCATGGCTCGCGGGTGGAGCATTACGCGCACAACAGCCGGCGTCACTTTGCGTCAAGCGGGCGATGCAGTGTCGGGTGACGACATTGTCACCACTTTTTCCGATGGCACCGTTGTGAGTACGGTGAAATAAGCAGCAAGGGGAATCACTATGGCAAAGAAAACACAAGAAGGCGATTTAAGTGTTAAAGAGTTGACCTACAGCGAGGCACTTGCTGAACTCGAAACCATCTTGAAGAGTTTGGAATCTGATTCGGTCGATGTCGACGTGCTTGCTACGAAAGTACAACGCGCAGCGGCACTCATTTCTTTGTGTCGAGGCAAAATTGGTGCGGCACGTCTGCATGTAGAACAAGTTGTTGGGGAAATCGATGCCACTTCCTGATGGGTTGCCATCAACGCAACCTGGTGCTCCAGCCTTTCTTGTTGAGCTCGCGGGGCGGGTAGAGAACTATTTGGCCACACTCTTAACTGCCGAGGAAGCACGTTGGGTTGAAGTAAACCCCACTCTTGCTATTCCGTTTAGTGAAATGAGAGGGCTAGTACTTGCTGGTGGAAAGCGGCTGCGGCCCGCATTTTGCTATTGGGGAAGTATTGCAACAGGAGCCGACCCAAGCGATGAACGCATAGTGCGCACCGGTGCGGCATTAGAACTCTTGCACGCTTTCGCACTCTTCCACGACGACATCATGGATGGTTCTTTAACGCGCCGAGGAGTAGAAACCACTCACGTACGCCACAGCGCTTTGCACAAAGAGCAGTCGCTTGACGGCGATGCCACTCGATACGGCGACGGTGTAGCACTTCTTGTTGGAGACCTCACCTACGTGTATGCCGACGACCTCATGGCCGATACTTCTCGCGAAGCGCGAGCCATGTGGAGCGAGCTGCGACTTGAACTCAACATCGGACAATTTCTCGACATCGTTGGGTCGGCTCGTCGCGAGCGCAGACAAGCCGAGGCTGAGCAAATATGTCGTTATAAGAGCGGCAAGTACACCATTGAACGACCCCTTCAACTGGGCGCACTTGTTACTTCTGCCCCTTTGCCGACAGGAGTCTTAGAACAACTCTCGGCCATTGGGCTTCCACTTGGCGATGCTTTTCAAATGCGCGACGACATTCTGGGAGTCTTTGGTGAATCGTCGGTCACTGGCAAACCTGCCGGAGACGATCTACGCGAAGGCAAACCCACGCCGCTGTTGGCTCTCACCACCGAGTTAGCGTCACCCACGCAGCAAGAAGTGTTGAACAAAGTGGGGCGCCCTGGCATGTCGGCAAGCGACATTGCCGACATTCAAGAAGTCATTCAACACACTGGTGCATTGCAAACAATGGAAGACCGCATTACTCAACTCACTGCCGAGTCGGTGAGCAACTTGTCGGGGCTTTCACTCGGCGCAGAAGCCATTGAGCAATTCAAAGCGCTAGCACACTTGGTGTCATGGCGTAGCCTCTAGCAATGATCATCCACGGCCGACTTCAGTGGGCGCTTGCAATTGGTGTGCTCGTATTTTCGTTCGCAGCCGTCGTGGCGTCGTTATTGGGCGGAGGAGACGGTAGTACTGCGGCAACCACCACCACAACGAGTTCGGTTGCAGTAACGACAACTACCACTATTCCCGTTCCGCTGAAGCATGTGGTGAAAAGTGGCGAATCGCTCTTCAGTATTGCTCAGTTGTACTCGGTCAAAATGGAAGCAATCATTGAATTAAACAACTTAGATAACCCCGACAAGCTTGCAGTGGGTGATGAAGTCCTTTTGCCACAAGGTTCAATCGCTCGAGTAGCACCTGTCACAAGTACTTCGGCAACTAGCACTGCTCTAGTCACCACCAGCGCCCCGTAACGCTTTACACTTTCATTATGGCAACAACTTTTTGGCCAACACGAGAACATTGGTCGGTGCAGATTCCTTTGCAGAGTTCTCACTACCGTGTGCCATCGCTAGCGCAAGACGGCGTTGTCATTCTTCAGCCCGCAAACTTTTCTGTGCCAAGTGCTGAATGGGAATCTCTTGAATATTTAGATTGGAAGAGCGGTGGCGATACCAATTTTGCACCGCTTGCTTCTGCCGATGGTGAACTCGATTGCAGAGGGTTTTGGGATAAAGGCCAACCTGATAAGGGCGCTATTTTCACTAGTAATGCAGCAAAAGCACCAACATTGTGCGACTACGTCACAGGTGTAGGCGCAAATTTTGGGCGTGTGCGCATTATTAAATTGGAGCCACAAGATCATGAAACTGCATTGCGCTCTATTCATCGCGACGACAACAATCGTATGAACCCAGAAAATGAAGGTTGGGTTGTGCGTAGTTGGTTTGAACTCACTGACAGCCCCAACAGTTACATGTTGCTCATGGACAACGATGCCGATGGATTACCCGACCGTTCAACTGAACGACGAGTGCCTTTGTCACAAGGCGCACGTTTTGTTGTTGATACTCAAAGGCTGTGGCATGTAGTGGTGCACAACGCCAATGCACCGCGCTACGCACTCATTACTAGTTTTGAGAGCAGCCCAAATTTCGAAAACTGGATTGTTCGCGAAAGCGCTTGAACTTACGAGCGCCGTTCGGCAACGAGATGTGCAATCTCATTCATAATGCGCGAGATGTCGAAATCTTTTGGTGTGTAGACCGCAGCAATTCCTTGACTCCGTAGGTTGTCGCGGTCGCCTTCCGGAATGATTCCTCCCAAAATAACGGGAATGTCGAGTCCTTCTTTTTTCATGAGTTCCAAAATGTCAGTCACGAGTGAAAGATGTGAACCAGAAAGAATGGACAAGCCAATAACATCGGGGTCTTCATCTCGGGCACTTGCCACAATTTGTGCTGGTGTAAGACGAATGCCGCTGTACACCACTTCCATTCCGGCATCGCGCGCTGCAACTGCAATTTGTTCTGCGCCGTTGGAGTGACCATCGAGTCCGGGTTTTGCAACAAGGAACTTTGGTGGGCCGCCAGGAATAGATTTCACAAATGCTGCTACACCGGCAAGTTCGTGCGTACGGCGCCCGAGAGCTGCTGCAACTCCGGTGGGAGCACGGTACTCACCGAAGATGTCGCGTAGCGCGGTGCCCCATTCACCAGTGGTGCCACCGGCTTGAGCGAGAGCAATTGAAGGAGGCACAATATTGTCGCCTTCCACCGCCGCACGGCACAGTTCTGCCAAAGCTTTTTCCACTTCGTCGTTATTGCGGGCGGTTCGCCAAGCGTTGGTGTCGTTAACGGTTTCTGCCTCAACTGCAGGGTTGACGGTCAGAATATTTCCATCGCCACCTAGCGGTGACTCGGCGCTTTCAGTGAAGGCATTCATGCCCACCACAATTTGGTCGCCCGTTTCAATGCGACGCGTTCGGTCGGCCATGGAAGACACAAGGCGACCTTTGAGGTCTTCAATTGCTTCGAAGGCTCCGCCTAGTTCCAGAATCTCTTGTAGTTCAACCCATGCAGCATCGCGAATTTCTTCGGTGCGCTGTTCGACGACATGAGAGCCATCAAAAATATCTGCATACTCCAACAAGTCGGTTTCAAACGCAAGCACTTGTTGCATACGTAACGACCATTGTTGGTCCCATGGGCGGGGAAGGCCAAGAGCTTCGTTCCACGCAGGAAGTTGTACAGAACGCGCACGTGCTTTTTTCGACAAGGTGACTGCAAGCATTTCCAAAACAATGCGTTGCACATTATTTTCGGGCTGTGCTTCGGTCAGACCAAGTGAGTTCACTTGTACGCCATAACGGAAACGTCGTGCCTTTTCATCGGTGATGTTGTAACGCTCGCGACCGATGCGGTCCCATAACTCGGTAAATGCCCGCAACTTGCACATTTCCTCAATGAAGCGAATGCCCGCGTTGACGAAAAATGAAATTGACCCGAAAACCTGAGGAAACTGCTCGTCACTTACCTGCCCACTTGCTTTCACAGCATCAAGAATGTCAATTGCGGTTGCTAATGAAAAAGCAACTTCTTGAACGGGTGTCGCACCTGCTTCTTGCAAGTGGTAACTGCACACGTTCATAGGGTTCCATTTAGGAGCATTGTGAGCACACCAAGCAACCATGTCGACAATGAGTCGCTTCGAAGCATCTGGCGGGAAGATGTATGTGCCGCGCGACAAGTATTCTTTCACGATGTCATTTTGAGTTGTCCCACGTAATGCAGTGGAAGGAGTTCCTTGCTCTTCTGCATTTGCCACGTACAACGCAAGCATCCATGCAGCTGTTGCGTTAATGGTCATTGAAGTATTCATTTGGCCAGGCGGAATATCTTTCAACAACGTACGCATGTGACCGAGGTGAGCAACTGGAACGCCGACTTTTCCTACTTCCCCGCGAGCAAGAACATGGTCGGGGTCGTAGCCGGTTTGCGTAGGAAGGTCGAAGGCAATGGAGAGACCGGTTTGGCCCTTCGACAAGTTGGTGCGGTATAACTCATTTGAAGCAGCTGCGGTGGAGTGCCCTGAATAGGTGCGCATCAACCATGGCTCTTCGCGGCGGCGGGGTGCATTTTCAGACATAGGAACAGTCTCTACGATACGGGCTTTTGGCCGCTAATAGCCTCTGATAACTGCCTCAAATACTGGTCTCGCGGTACTTCGATGACCCCTAGCGAGGCCAAATGGGGGGTACTCCATTGCACATCGAGCAGCGACATATTGAGGCTGCGCATGTGTTCTACCAAATGCATGAGCGCAACTTTGCTTGCGTCGCGTTGTAGATGAAACATGGATTCACCAGCAAATAATCCACCAACGCGAACGCCGTACAGGCCACCAACAAGGTGCCCATCTTCGTTATACGTTTCTACCGAGTGTGCCCACCCCAATTCGTGTAGGCGTTCATAGGCAGCAATAAACGGTGAAGTGATCCATGCACCTTCACGTATTGGTGAAGCACATGCGGCCATCACAGCAGAAAAGTTGGTATTCGTGCGCATTGTGTATTTCTTTGCGCTTTGTTTCATAGAACGACTCACTTGCAAGTTTGGCAAGGGAAGAATTCCCCGAGGGTTAGGGGACCACCAACCCAGGTGTTTGCTGCCGCGGCCAATGCCCATGGGAAACATTCCCTGTGAATACGCATAGACGAGTGTGGATGGTTCGAGGTCGGCACCACCACCCACGAGGTCATCGTCGGGCCACATTTCAGCAGGAGGGAATGCCCAGTGGCATTCGCTTACTGCTTGAGGTGTTGTTTCAAATAACACAACACAGGTTTAGTACGAATAGAACCCATTTTTCGTTTTTCGCCCAAGTTTGCCCTCGGAAACAAGTTGGCGTAGTAGCGGAGCAGGTTCATCTGCATCGTTCGGCGAGCTTTTGTGCAGTGTTTCAAGGATTGATAGTGAAGTATCGAGCCCCACCAAATCGAGCAGTGCAAACGGCCCCATCGGGAAATTGCATCCGCCTTTCATAGCGGTGTCAATGTCGCTCATGGTGGCTGTTCCGCGTTCGTACATTTTGATGGCGTTATTGAGATAAGGGAACAAGAGCGCATTCACAATGAACCCCGCATCGTCGCGCACATGAACTGGTGTTTTGCCACAGGACTCAGTGAGTGCAACAGCAAATTGAATGGTGTCGTCTGACGAAGTAATGGCTCGAACAACTTCTACCAATGACATTGTTGTGGCTGGATTAAAAAAATGAATACCACACACTTTGTCGGGTCGTTGCGTAGAACGTGCTAATTCAATGATGGGCAAAGTGCTGGTGTTGCTTGCCAAAATGGTTGCGGAAGGCAAGAGCGAGTCGAGCTCAGCAAACAAAGCAACTTTCGTTTCAAGATCTTCAACGACAGACTCAATAACAACATCACAATCTTTGAGATCTTCCAGCTGCGTAGTTGTTGTGCACAGCGCGAGAATGTCAACTTTCCGCTGCGCTTCAAGTCGACCGCGCTGTACTTGTTTTTCCAAACTGGCGGTGAGTGTGCGCAAAGCATCGCTGGCAGATTCAGCCGTTCGAGAGCGCAACACCACAGAGTGCCCAGCAGATGCAAAGACTTCAGCAATACCGGCGCCCATGATGCCGCTGCCCAGAATGCCGATGGTGTGGGGTGCCAAAGCGTCTTGCTCGCCAGATGACGATTGGGGGTGAGTTGGGGGAAGATTTGGTGAAGTCACGCAGGCGAGCATAGTTACCAATCAGTAACCCTGCCACATCCTGATTACGGTATCGGCGTGACCCATTCCACTCCCGCATCAAGCCCAGTTTCCACCGATGAAGCGTGGGCGCTTGCCACGCACCCTCACCGTCTCATAGGCATGGAAACATCTCATAACTTTCGCGATCTTGGCGGCTACCCGACGGCCAATGGGCATATGAAATGGGGTGTCCTTTACCGCGCCGACTCGATGCATCACCTCAATGATGTAGATCTAGCACTCATTGGGGCGCTCGATATTCGTAACGTGGTGGACTTACGTTCGGTTGATGAATTGGAAAATCGTGGCAAATTCCCCGTCGATAAGTACGAAGTGAATTTTCACAATCACTCCATTTTGGACATCACGTGGTCGGAAGATGATGTGCCCGTTACCGATGACCCGATGGAGTTTTTACTGTGGGCATACCCAGAAATGTTGGGTAATGGCTCTGCTCGTTTTGCCGCGGCGGTAGAGACCTTGGCCAATGCCGACGGACCAACTATTTTTCATTGTGCCGCTGGTAAAGATCGCACTGGGCTCTTAGCAATGATGGTGTTGGGTTCGCTTGGTTGCGACCATGAATACATCATTGCTGACTACGAACAAAGCGACTCAGCAATGGAGCGTTTAACGAATTGGGCAAAGAGTCATTCAAAAGAACTTGCAGATCGCATTGGTGTAACACCTGCATCATTCCTTCGAGCTGATGGGCGAGCAATGCGCATCATTATTGATGGGCTCGTTGCAGAACATGGTTCACTGCGCAATTATACAAAAGCAATTGGTGTGAGTGAAGCAACTCTGGCTGAGCTAGATAAGAAACTCGTTCAATAGATGTTTTTCGGCGCGGTATGTCGCGATTTGCGGGACATACGGCGCCGAGAACACTTTAGGATTCGGTGATGGTGACCGAGGTAATCACAACGTTGCGACTAGGCACTCCGCCTAAAGCGCCACTGCCACTGCTCAGTGCAAGGATGTTTTTCACTACATCAAGACCAGACGTAACTTTTGCAAAATTGACGTAGGTGCCTTGGCCATCGAGCGCCGAAGCTTTCGGGCCAGCAACGAAGAACCATTGTCCACCTGCGCTGTTTGGTTCGCCAGTGCGGGCCATTGTGAGGTCGCCTTCAACGTACTTGTATCCGCTGCCTTCGTCGGGAATGGAATAGCCGGGGTCATCGGTGTTAGAGAGACCGCCACCTTGAATGATGTCGATGGATGTATCGGTGCGAAAGACAACAGTGCCGTCGTAGTACTTGTAACGCGCAAGAGTGACAAAGTTGTTCACCGTTTGCGGGGTCTTTGCCGTGTCGAGAGCAACAACAATGCTTCCCTCGGTGGTGTCGAAGGTTGCTGTGTACTTCTTGGCTGCATCAATACACATTGGCGGTGCTTTTTCGAATTTAGTAACACGGGCTTGCGAACCGTCTACAGCAGGGCACTTGGTATCGCCAGTGAGCGAGGCGCCCGGGGCGGTGACCACAGGGGTGGTTGCCGCTGGAGCGGTGGAATCGGTGGGAGTATCGACAGCGGTGTCTAACGTGGTGTCGAGAGCGGTGTCGGTTGAGGCCACATCGGCCGTGTCGTCGCTGCTGGTTACATTGAAAATGAGGACCACAAGCAAAATGAGGGCAACAAGACCCACCCCCTGCAGACTGCGCTTTTTAGTCTTGGAGCGACGTTGTTGTGCAGCGAGCTCGGTGAGTCGCTGCTGGCGGTTCAATTTCTGGCGTTCTCTTTTTTCAGTACCCACAAGGTCGGCAGGTTAGCCGCACTCCGCTAGCGTTTGACATCTGTGGGAATAGTTGTCCAAAAATACGGCGGAACGTCGGTTGCCGACCCTGAACGCATTAAGGCAGTTGCCGAGCATGTGGCTTTTACGCGCAGCCACGGCAACGACGTAGTGGTGGTGGTGTCGGCCATGGGCAAAACCACCGACAACCTCATTTCATTGGCAAATCAGGTATCGGGCACTCTCCCAGGACGCGAACTCGACATGCTGCTCACCACCGGAGAGCGCATTTCCATGGCACTGGTGTGCATGGCTCTTGCCGATATTGGCATCGACGCAGTTTCTTTCACGGGCAGCCAAGTGGGAATTATTACCGACACTGTTCATACCAAAGCAAAAATTCTTGAGGTCAGAGGCGATCGTCTACGTGAAGCACTTGCCGCAGGCAAAGTTGCCGTCGTTGCGGGGTTCCAGGGTGTGAGCACCGATAGCGAAATTACTACCTTGGGTCGTGGTGGCAGCGACACCACAGCAGTTGCACTGGCCGCTGCGGTCAATGCCGATGTGTGCGAAATTTATACCGACGTCACCGGGGTCTTCAGTGCCGACCCGCGCATTGTTCCTCAAGCTCGTAAATTACAGCGCCTCGATTTTGAAGAGATGTTAGAAATGGCTGGGGCAGGAAGCAAAGTGTTAGCGCTTCGCTCGGTTGAATTTGCTCGTAATCACAATGTTCCTTTACACGTGCGTTCAAGTTTTACTTGGGAACACGGTACGTGGGTGCTCGATATGAGCGCCTTTAATGCACAGCAGTCTTCAAAGGAGAATGCCATGGAAGATCCCATTATTTCTGGAGTAGTTCACGAAACAGGTGAAGCAAAAGTAACTGTGTTTGGCGTTGCCGATAAGCCAGGTATTTCTGCTGCCCTTTTTGAACCACTGGCCGATGCCAACGTCAACGTCGACATGATTGTGCAAAATACTTCTAAAGACGGCATTACCGACATCTCCTTCACTGTTCCCAAATCTGACCTTGCAACAGCATTGAAAATAGTGAATACGGTTGCTGGTGAACTTGGTGCTGCGGGTGTGACCCACGATGAAGCAGTGGCAAAAATTTCACTCGTTGGTGCGGGAATGAAGACGAGCCCAGGAGTAGCTGCAAAAATGTTCCGCGTGCTTGCCGATGCCGATGTGAACATTGAAATGATCTCTACAAGCACCATCCGTGTATCAGTTGTTGTTGGTGCTGCAAATACGGAAAAAGCAATGCGCACGTTACACACAGCTTTTGGCCTCGACTCAGGCCAGGCATACTCTGCCCCGTTGCCCGAACGTAAATAAGCAATACTTAACTTCATGGTTCGACGTCGTTCTCAACTCATCCCTTGGCGTGTAGCTGGCGGTGTCGCCGATGAACATGCAAACGCCGATCAGGTAGTGCGTGAAACCGGATGGGTGTTTAATAACGAAACTGGTGCTCAATTAACACTTGAAGACTTTGTCATGAGCGGCAATAAAGAAGTCAATGCGTATCTTCGTGTCTTTGGCATGAACGAAATGGATCTCGAAGAACTCTCAGTGCTCGAAGTTGGTTCTGGCATTGGGCGAATGACCGCGCGACTCACACATCGTTTTGCAACGGTCATTGCCGCCGATGTTGATGCAACCTTCTTAGAGCGCTGCCGTGAGACGGTTGCTAAACACGGCGTTATCAACCGTTTGCGCACGGCGCATGTCGCCGATGGGCATACGGTGCCGCTGGACAACCATTCTGTCGATGCAGTTTTTTCGTACATCACTTTGCAGCACTGTTCGCACGCAGATGCATTGTCGCTGACGAAGGAATCGTTGCGTGTTGTAAAACCACACGGTGTGGTGATGCTGAACTACCGCACATGGGTTCTTGACGACATTTTTTTGCAGCCAACCGGGGCACTTATTCGCGCACTGTGGAAAACCAAAATTTTTGGACCCTGGCTTGCTAAGCAACGTGTAGCAACCCGCTTGGGGTGGCAGGCGAACCGGGTGGCAACGAGCGACGTTCTCGATGTCGTTCGTCTGTCTGGCCGCTCGTGCAGCGAAATTGTGCTCTTCCACCACCCTCGCCGCCGCAGGTCGTTATTGGCTGGCATTTCTGATCGCATCATTGGGGGTTCAGGCATTCAAGAACGCGTCTTGCCACGGGCCAATAAGAGCCATTGGTGGTTAATTCTCCGGCTTGGCGAATGACTCTCAGATAGCCTGCACGTTTATGCGAGTAGGTCTAGTAGGTGCAACAGGTCAAGTAGGCGGGGTCATGCGGGCTCTTTTAGAAGAGCGCAATTTCCCAGTAACAGAGATGCGCTATTTCGCTTCGGCTCGTTCGGCTGGTTCCATACTGAAGTGGAAGGGTGCCGACATTGTTGTTGAAGACGCGGCTACTGCCGATGTGTCGGGTCTCGATGTAGCTCTTTTCTCTGCTGGGGCAACCTCGTCGCGTGAACTCGCACCGCGTTTTGCTGCAGCAGGTGCAATGGTTATCGATAACTCATCTGCATTTCGCATGGACCCAGAAGTGCCGCTCATTGTTTCAGAAGTAAACCCTGAAGAAATTCGCAACGCTCACAAGCGCATTATTGCGAACCCCAATTGCACCACGATGGCGGCCATGCCGGTGCTGAAGCCATTGCACGATGCCGCGCAACTTGTGCGACTCATTGCAAGCACATACCAAGCGGTGAGCGGTGCTGGTCTTGTTGGTGTTGACGAACTCGATAAACAAGCAAATGCTGTCGCTAAAAATGCACGCGAACTCACCTACAGCGGCAATGCAGTTGCTTACCCAGATCCCGAAAAGTTTGTTCGCCCCATTGCATTTAATGTTTTGCCATTTGCTGGCTCTCTTGTTGACAACGGTGAATTTGAAACCGATGAAGAAATCAAACTCCGCAATGAGAGCCGTAAAATTCTCAACATTCCCGATCTTTTAGTTTCGGGAACTTGCGTGCGTGTTCCTGTTTACACGGGGCATTCGCTTTCCCTCAATCTGGAATTTGCTCGCGACATCACAGTTGCTCAAGCAACAGAGTTGCTGTTGAACGCACCTGGTGTAGAAGTTGTCGATATTCCTACACCGTTACAGGCTGCTGGCGCAGACCCCAGTTTCGTTGGGCGCATTCGTCAAGATCGTTCGGCACCGGGCAACCGCGGACTCGTATTGTTCGTATCAAATGACAACTTGCGCAAAGGTGCAGCACTCAACGCCATTCAAATTGCAGAGCTATTTATTTAAAGCTCTTTATTTAAATTGGCTTATTGAGCAGTTTCGAGTTCGCCCGCAACAAGTGCGTGAGCGGTACGACGCAAAGTGAGTGCGTTGAGAGGCTTTACTAGCCACTTGTCGGCGCCACTACGTTTTGCAAGCTGAGCATCGGCATCACGGTCGAGCAACATGAGAACAGGAATATGTGGCAAGCGGCCACCAGTTTCATCGAGACGCAGGTCCATGGTGACAGCGAACCCGCCCATGGAACCTATTTGTGAGTCGAGTACTGCGAGGTCGGGAGTGCGTGCTGTAACGGCGGCAGTGACGTCGCGACCATTGGAGCAAACGGTGAATGAGGTTTCTGGCGAGCCAAGAGCTGCGACCACTTCATTGAGAACCCACTGAGCATCGGTTGCTAAAAGAATATGCACGTCGAAACTCTAGTCGGCACGAGCCATGAGTGCGCCTAATGAACACAGCGTCTCAAGAGTTTTTTCTGGGTTGTCAAGAAGGGCTGCGGAAAAGGGAGCGCGCACCACGGGTATTTGGGCTTCGCTTCCAATGAAAATTTGTGCGGCCTCATCTTGAGCATCGGCTAAGCGATGGAAATGGGCAAGGTTCTTTTCAAGAAGCGTTAAGTCTTGCGCGGCAATGGATTGGGTATCGACCAATGCGTTATCGGCGAATCTCGGTTGCACGCGATTAAGAATGAGAAGTGCCGGCTCAATTTTCTGCTTGCGCAGAGTGTCGGCAAAAAACTGCGTTTCGCCGATGGCATCGGGTTGTGGAGTAGATACAAGTACATATTGAGTGAGGGTGTCGTGGAGAACTTTCTCAACTGCGGCAGCGCGTTCGCCAAAGCCAGAGTCGAGGCCTTGAAATGCTTGAAAAAATTCAACTGTGTCTTCCAGTGCTTGTGTGCCAATGACTTTAGAGATGAGTCTCACTACCGGTTGTGTGATGGTACTAATAACTTTCATGCCAGCGTTAGCAGGTGCAATAAGTATGCGGTACAGGGGGTGTCCTATGAATCGCGTTAAACGTGCAGGTGCACTTAAAAAATCGAGAGCTTGACGAGTAGGTGGAGTATCAACGATTACTAGATCAAAACGGGAGTCGTTGTAGAGGTCGTACAACTTTTCTGCTGCCATATATTCCTGAGTGCCCGAGAGCGCCCCAGAAATATTTTGGTAAAAACTATTTGCAATGATGCGCGTGGCTTGTTCTGGTGTGGGGCTGTATCGGTGAATGAGTGCATCAAAAGTTGTACGTGTATCAAGCATTGTGGCCCACAGTTCACCAGGAGCTGATAGATCTATGCGCGAAGGCTCGTTAGAAAGAGTGCCCCCAACGCCAAGTGCATCGGCTAATCGTTTGGCAGGGTCAATAGTAATGACAACAACGCGTTTGCCAAGTTGTGCTCCGTGTGCAGCAAGTGCGGCAGCAGTTGTTGTTTTACCAACACCACCACTGCCCGCAAAAACGATGACGCGGTTATCTGTGAGCAGTTGATTCACTTGGATACTGCTCATAGTTTCTCAATTGCTGCAAGAAGTTGGTCTGCGATGTTTTCAATAGTGCATGATTCAAGATCGGGAACAATGAGTTGTGCAAGGGGAAGTTGCTCATCTAATTTTTTGATGTTCATGTGATGGCGCAGAATTTGTGCATTACGAAATTCCGCCGCTTGAGCTAATGCAGAATGCTCTGATAACGAGAGTGGAATATCTAACGGCTCAGAGGTATCAACTTGATTCACCACAATGGGGGCGAGCTTCACGCCCACTTCTTCTTCAAGGGCGTATGCCGTTTCTATACATTCCTGTACAGGGGTGGGCTCGGGAATGGTCACAAGCACCACTTGGCATCGTGATCCGTCTCGCAACATTTCTAAAATCTCATCGGCTTGAAGGCGTACGGCGCCGCTTTTCACAGCATCAGAAATAGCTTGAGGGGTTCGTAACATCGTGATGGCATGCCCAGCAGCGGGGCCGTCGACCACAATGACATCGGCAGCATCACTGCGCTCGAGGTGTTTTACCTTGCCCAACACCAACAGGTCGTCAATGCCGGGGGCCGCCGAGGTGATGACATCGAGAACACCAGTAGTAATCATGAGACGTGAAATGCGTCCTAGCCCCTTGGTGTCGAGATATTCGCGCAGGGCCTCGGGAGGGGTCAAACTAAGGCTAGAGATGCCAGAAGGCACCGGTTTTCCGTCAGTTTCCACCAAAAGGCTCGTGAGACCACAGCGTTGCGCAGCGAGAGTGAGAGCGGCGGCTATCTTCGATTTCCCTACGCCACCTTTTCCCGCAACAATGAAGACGCGCGACGCGGTGAAAAACTGATTCGGGTCCACTCACCCTCCGGAGGCTTGAATGCGAAAACTTATCTTGGCAGTAACACTGGGCGGACTCATACTTATGGGCGCACAAAATGCCTCTGCCGAAGAAAAATCTTCGCTCCCCACAGTTGATGTGCAAGAGGTCAGTGGGTTGCTTGATGAAATTCAAGCCCAAGCAATGGAAGATGCTCTTGACAGGTCGTCGAGTGAAGGGGCTCAGGCACTGGTATTCCAAATGAATACACGTGGTTCAACGCTCAGTCGCGATCGTGTTACTACATTGCTCGAGCGCGTAGCTACTGCAAAAGTTCCTGTTGCTATTTGGGTGGGTCCGTCGGGTTCACGGCTTTATGGGCTTGCCGCACAATTGCTTGCCGCTGCCGATGTCACCGCGATGGCACCGGGTACACGCATTGGCAATATGGGAACACCGCTCGATGCGAAGGGTGTCACTTTTGATTTTGGGAAGAGCACCGAAATATTGCAAGGGAACACCTTGGGTTTTGCCGATGCACGTAAAACAGGAGCGTTGAAATTCTCTGGCAGTGATGAAGGTGTGCCAGTGATGAAAAATATGATTTTCGCACTCGATGGTCTCAGTATCAATGGAAAAGTACTCGACACAGTGACAGAAAAAGTTGCTGCTGACGGACAAATTGAACGTGAAGCAACAACAGCGAGATTTTTTAAATTGGGTCTGACCCCGGGTCTCTTTCACACGGTGTCAAGCCCGCCATTGACATATCTCTTTTTAACTATCGGGTTGGCGCTTCTCATTTTTGAGTTCTTTACTGCGGGTATTGGCGTTGCAGGTTTGGTTGGAGCAATCTGTTCAGTATTCGCCTGTTTTGGTCTCGGTGTTTTGCCGGTGAACGGGTTTGCTCTTGCCGTCATCTTTTTCGCCATGCTGGCGTTCTCTGTTGATGTACAAGTAGGCGTGCCACGACTATGGACAGGCGTCGGTCTTGTTGCTTTTGCGGGAGGTTCACTTTTTCTCTTTCGCGATATCGACAGTATGAGTTTGCGCCCATCATGGATCACGTTGTTGGTGGGTATCGGTGGTCTTGCACTCACGTTCATTGTGGGTATGCCATCAATGACGCGTACACGTTTTGCAACTCCCACTATTGGGCGTGAGTGGATGATTGGTGCGCAAGGAGTTGCACTTGAAGAACTTGCGCCCGGTGGAATTGTTCGAGTTCATGAGGGCTCATGGCGTGCGCGCACCAACCGTGCTACTCCCATTCCTGCGGGCTCTGCGGTCAATGTTGTGGCGATTGACGGAATTACTCTTGAAGTGGAACCAATTGAAGGCGCCGCTCGCGATTATCGCGAACGTCACTAGAACAATTTACAATCGCGGTCCAGCAATGCGCAGGTCGCCGCGTCGCCGGGTAATACCGCGAGCATCGAGGGCTTCTAAGAGGGGCACTGCATACTTGCGTGTTGTGTTGGCTGCTTCGCGAAAAGCACTTGTGGTAATGCCATCGGGTTGTTGAACGAGCAGATCTTTCACCACTACATGTGCACGGTCGAGAGTTTGGGTGGCAAAGAAATTGCCATCGAGGTTCAGCAAATGACCCTCTTGCACAAGTCTGCGTAGTAATGCTCGATCAAATGAATTCGGGTCGGGTGGCGTAAAGAGGGCATCTGCGAATTCTTGAACGAGCGGATGAACCTGTTTTTTTGAGGGCGCTAACTCGGGAAGATACAAACGGCCATTTTCAATGACAGCTTCTTCGGGGCGAAATGTACGAGCAGCATGTGCGAGGTGATCGGGTAATCCTACGAGGTCTATTCCTTGCAGTTCAGATGCAAGTGCACGTTGAGTGTTGAGCATGTGGAACACCTCGGCTTTCGCCGATGTCAACATGGCGCTACTGAAAATAACGTCATCGACGGTGGGAGTTGCCTGCACGCCAGTGCGTAAAAACAAGTCGTTGGTGTTCATCATTCCCCGCTCATCAAGCAAGTGTTGAATGTCGTATTGAGGGTCTGCTTTGGTGAGGCGCAGAACAGGGTCAATATCGAGAACAATGCCACCAGCGATGGTTTCATCTCGGCCAGTTTCGCGAAGAATGAATTTGTCTTGTGGTGCAATGGCAATGGGCTGCTGTAAATACAGACGTGCTTTTGCTGTGGCCCCTGGCGCAATGGATTCCGACTGAATGAGGCGCAATGTCACCTCTATTTCGTTACTACCGATGTACATGAGGAAATGTCCACGACGAGTAATGGAATGAGCAAGATACGGCAGCGCGTGAAGTTCTACATCGAGTGTGTTTGACAGCATCCATTGCTGTGGAAGCACGAGCAGGTCGCCACGATTGATGTCGTTATGTGAAATCCCATGCACATTGACCGCAATACGTGAGCCGGGTTCGCACGTTTCTACTTCTTGGTTGTGAGAATGCAACTGACGAATACGACCCTTGTGCCCTGCGGGCAAAATAGTGATATCGGTTCCAACAGCAAGTGGGGCATCGAGCAATGTGCCGGTGACTACTGTTCCTACACCAGTGAGTGAAAAGACGCGGTCAATCCATATGCGTGGTCGTGACTTTATTGGCCACGGGGTGTGAGCAGTGCTGGCAATGCTTTGGCGTAGTAGTTCAATGCTTGCTTCATTATGAATACTTGTTTCAACAATTTTTGCATCGCTGAGAAAAGTGTTTTCCAGTTGCACCTCAACAAGCAGCCGTGCTTCTTCGAGTTCATTAGCTGTCAATAAATCAGACTTAGTAAGTGCAACAACACCGTGTTGAACTCCAAGCAAGCGAAGAATGTCGAAGTGCTCTTGGGTTTGGGGCATCCAACCTTCTCGTGCATCTACAACTAAAAGACACATGTCGATGCTGCCAACACCGGCGAGCATGTTGCGCAAAAAGCGAATATGCCCAGGGACGTCAATAAAGGACAGCACTTCACCGGCGCTTCCTGTGCTGTGCGCAAAGCCAAGATCAATAGTGAGACCTCGTCGCTTTTCTTCTTCAAGACGATCTGTGTTGGTGCCAGTGAGTGCTTCTACAAGTGATGTCTTTCCATGGTCAACATGACCAGCGGTGGCTATGAGTGTCATGGTGGCTGCTCTTTACTTCACAAGAGAGAGTGCGAATGCAACTTCTTCGTCGTCGCGTGCATCAAATGAACGAAGGTCAAGCAATGTTTGGCCATTCTCCGTGCGTGCAATGACGGGTATGCGATGTTTTCTGAGTTGAGGAACATGGTTGCCATTGAGAGATACGGCAAAAGAATTAATAAATGCTCCGGGTGTACTCCCGGCTCCTGGCATTGCTTGAGTGGGTACAAGTTGTGCATGAAGCCCAAATTGCTGTTGCAGGGTTGTCACTATTTTTTCACCGCGAAGTTGAAGTGCTTCTGTTGGTGTAGTTGCCATTTGCCAAAAAGGAATGTCGGTTGTCACTGTTTTGTTGATGTAACTCAACAACACTTCTTGTAGCGCTGCTACAACGTGGCTACCGGGTCGTAGTGCACGCATTAAAGGGTGTGCACGACATGCCGCAACGAGTTCACGTGAACCCGCAATAATGCCGCATTGTGGTCCACCAAGTAACTTGTCGCCGCTAAAGGTGACCAGTGCCGCACCGGCTTGAAGACACTGTGCAGCTGCGGGCTCTTGCGATAGCCATTGCGGAGGCGGTCCCGACAGCCATTGGCATCGAGCATCGATGAGCCCTGAACCAATATCGGCGATAACGGGAACACCGAGTTGTGCGAGTTCTTCAAGGGGAGCTTGCTCGGTAAAACCTTGAATATGAAAATTTGATGGGTGGATGCGCATGATGCAGGCAACATCGTTGCCGCGCTTGTCTATTGCTTTGCGGTAGTCGCTTGTTCGGGTGCGATTTGTGGTGCCTACATCAACGAGCCGTGCCCCCGATTGCTCGAGCACATCGGGGATGCGAAAGCCTCCACCAATTTCGACGCTTTCACCGCGGGCAATGGTGACGTCGCGACCAACAGCCGTTGCGGCGAGCACCAGAAGAACTGCCGCCGCATTGTTGTTCACCACTACTGCATCTTCTGCGCCCGTGAGTTCTGAGATGAGAACTGAAAGTGAACTGTGACGAGAACCACGAGCCCCAGTAGCAACATCAAACTCAAGCGATGAAGCACGTATGGTCTGTGGGCTTTCTGACAAATGAGGGGCACGACCCAAATTGGTATGTAAAAGAACTCCCGTTGCGTTGATGACGGGCTGCACCATGGTGAGTTGCAGGCTCTGTGCGAGCGCAATTGCACTAGCAGCAAAGTCGGGACCACCGGAACCAATGGCCATTCGCGCACAGCGCACGCGAAGAGGTGCGGGAAGTTCTACATGCTCGGCAATGGTGCGTGCAAGGGCGTCGACCGAGGGCGGTCGCTGCGCAAATGAGGAGTCGGAGTCGGCTGGGCTCACGGCGTCAACCTATCGCTCGCTAGCCTGCAAGGTAGTGGTCGTACTCTTTTTACTCTTTGTGGCACTTCCCATTGCCGAAATATATGCCCTCATCAAGATGGGGAGTTGGCTGGGGCTCTTTCCTACCTTGGCTGTTTTGGTGCTCATTTCTGCGGTCGGGGCCGCGTTGGTGAAGCGCGAGGGCCTGCGTGTCTTTCGTCGTTTTCAAGAGCAAATTGCCGCGGGCAATATGCCCACAAACGAAATGGTCGATGGAGTGTGTTTGCTCATTGCTGGCGTGCTGCTTGTTGTGCCGGGGTTTGTCACTGACGCACTCGGATTGTTTTTGCTCTTGCCGCCATTTCGATTGCTGCTCCGCCGTCGCTTGAAAAAGAGCAGCGGCAAGAAAGTAAATATTGTTGCAACGTATAACGGGCACATTGTTGAAACCAATGGTGTTATTAATGTGACTGAAAACAACCACCCACCAAAAGAGATTGAGCCATGAAAATTCACGAAGATGTTCCCGTTCGTATGGCTGCAACAGTGATGTTGGTACGTGACGACGAAGTCAGCAAAGACATTGAAGTCTTTGTGATGCAGCGCACATTAAAAGCTGCATTCGCTGGTGGCCTTTATGTATTTCCGGGCGGAAAGTTAGACGACATTGATGGCGGCAGTCATATTGAGCACTTGTGTGATGGGCTCACCGATGAAGAGGCAAGTGGGTTGCTACAAATTTCTTCCGGCGGTCTTGCATTTTGGGTAGCGGCAATTCGTGAATGTTTTGAAGAAGCTGGTGTATTGCTGGCTCGTGACACTAAGACGGGTGAATATATTCGCTTTGATGATGCAGACGTTGCCGCGCGTTTTGAGGCTTACCGACATGAAGTGCACGACGGCAAGTTGGGTATGCACGAGCTATGTGAAAAAGAATCACTTCGCTTAGCAACCGACGCCATTGAGTATGTAAGTCATTGGATTACCCCTGTTGGTGAACCACGGCGCTTCGACACACGATTCTTCTTGGCCCGTGCACCCCAAGCCCAAGACCCACTTCATGATGATGGTGAGACCATTGCAAGTTTGTGGGTGTCGCCAAATGAAGCCTTAGCAATGTTTGAACGTGGCGAGTTGGCAATGATGCCACCAACAATACGCAATTTAGAATTTTTGCAACCGCACCGCACCGCAGACGATGCATTGGTAGCTGCTACAAAAGTTGGTATTCCACCTGCAATTTTGCCCCGTATTCGTGTAGATAGCGAAGGAAAGGTTCTGGGTGTAGTGCTTCCCGGTGAACCTGGCTATGACGAATTAGCTTGATGTAGCAGTGCGCGAGCGCACTGCTACAGGAACAGCAACTTCTTCTATTCGTGCACTGCACCCCGACATTTCTGACTGGGCAATAGTTTGGGCAATGAGCTTGCGAGCAATGTTGTGGAATTCAATTGCTGCTTTTCCGGTGTTGTGCAATGCAACTGGCTCTCCGGTGTCGCCACCCAATGACACTGTTGCCTCAATAGGAATTTGACCTAATAACTCGGCGCCAATTTCGTTAGCCAAAGTTGTGCCGCCACCTGTTCCGAACAGTGCATATGAGTTTCCATGGTCGCATTCAAATGAGGTCATATTTTCAATGACACCAGCGACCCGCAAGAAACTTCGTTGCGCCATATCGGCTGCACGAATAGCAACTTTTTGCGCAGAGACAGCAGGAGTGGTGACGATGATGAGGTCGGTACGCGGCAACATGCGGGCAAGACCCATTTGAACGTCACCAGTTCCTGGTGGCATATCGATGAGTAGGTAGTCGAGGTGACCCCAGTGCACATCGTGTAAAAATTGTTCAACAGCTTTTGTAAGCATGAGCCCGCGCCACATGAGTGCGGTGCCTTCGTCTTCAACAAGCATTCCTGTTGATACAACTTTCAGCACGCCACTTCCGAGCACACGTTCATTGGGAATGATCATGGGCTTTTCATGGCCATCAACTTTTTCTGCTTGAAGTCGATCGGGCATGCCGAGCATGCGAGGAATAGAGAACCCCCAAATATCCGCATCGAGAACACCAACAGTGTTCCCTTGTGCCGCTAATGCTGCAGCAAGGTTGACCGTGACTGAACTTTTTCCAACGCCACCTTTGCCACTAGCGATAGCAAGCACGCGAGCATTGATGGGTACTTGAGTTGCGGGTGCCTGTTCTTTTGCGTTCCACCGCGCACGGGTCATAACAGCGGTGCGCTCTTCGGGAGTCATTTCCCCCCAGTCGATAGAGACCTTGGTGATGAGCGGATGTGTCTTCACCCGCGACTCAATGTCTTTCTTAATTTGTGCACGCAAGGGGCAGCCCTTAATGGTGAGCTTGACTCCGATGCGAATGAGGCCCTCGGGCGAAACCGAAATATCGCCCACCATGCCAAGGTCAACGATGTTGTCGCCGAGCTCGGGGTCAATAACCGCACGCAGAAGGTGGCGAATGGTCTCGGGGCTCGGCAATGTGCCCTCGAAGCCCGGGGCGGTTCCCTGAGAAAGGTTCTTGTCTGCACTCGCCATGAGTCCAATGTACCGCTATCATTGGCTCATGATCACTCTTACCGATACAGCAGCAGTCAAGGTCAAGCAATTGCTTGAGGCTGAAGGGGCAACCGAACTCGCTTTACGCGTTGCCGTTCGCCCTGGTGGTTGCTCAGGTTTCTCGTACGAGATGTATTTTGATGGCGATGTTGCCTCTGATGACCAAACACTCACCTTTGGTGATGTGCGCGTCGTGGTCGACCAAGCGTCGGCACAACTTCTTGAAGGCGCAAGCCTCGACTACAAAGATGGCTTGCAAGATGCAGGTTTCGCTATCAATAATCCGAATGCCAGCCGCACCTGCGGTTGTGGAAACAGCTTTAGCTAATTCCATTTCGACTGAGTGCGTCAAGCACTTCGCTGCTGTCAAAAATTGCGTCTAGTCGTTCAACAAGTGTTCCCTTGGCGTCTGCAATGAACAGAGCTGGTTCAAATGACATTTTGTGTGCCGTTACTGCTGGTGCAGAAACTGTTGCAGTGTTGTCGGTATATACCTCGGCATGAATAAAAATTGCCTGGTCGCTGAAGCTCTGATGGGCAGCGAGTAGGGCGTCGAGCGCCGGCGTACAAGTACCTGTTTGACAATACGCAGGTGTTCCTAAGAGATACACCACGGGTTTGCCCATTGTGAGGGCGTCGCGCAAATTGACATCGTGAAGTGGGCATGGCTCCGGCTTGCGCGTACAAACGGGGTTCACACCACGTGCATTTTGTGTTGTCGGAGTATCAATAGCGGGCAAAGGCAACCCAACAGTTGGCATAGAAACTTCGCTTGCTGGCGTTACTTGAAATGCGGCACCGGCAGCATCGGCGCCAAGAAGCGAGATGATGTAGGTACCGGGCTCGTTCAGATCTACAACGAGAGGCCAATACGGTTGTGGAACATCGGTGATATGAGCCCGCACAATGAAGTCGTCTTCAAAAAGCGCGTTGCCATCGAGATCGGACACCACAAAGCGCAAGGACTCGGGGATTTTTACTCCGCTTTGAGTAGAGATGACTCCCTCTGCATTGCCCAATGAAATAGGCAAGCGAATGCGGCCTGGGGTAAGGACATCTTTGGGAAAACGTTGCACCAAGCTGACTGTGTTTAAGTCGAGACCCTTGGCACCGCTGCCACCGCAAGCAGCAAGTAGGGAAGGAGCAAGAGCAACTGAAAGCCCGGCGCCTGCACCGCGAATGAGAAACTGCCGACGAGAATATTGCATGATGCCAAATTATAGATGAGTAAGCGTGAGGAAGTTAGAGTGTGCCTATGGCAGCAAAAAAGAAAGCACCAGCAAAAAAGGCCCCTGCAAAAAAAGCACCCGCACCTATTGGGCCGTACACCCCAGTTGTGCGTGCCGGTGACTGGATCATTGTGTCTGGCCAGCTCGGTCTCAAAGACGGTGTATTGCAAAAAGGTGTAGCGGCTCAAACCACTCAAGCTGTCAAGAACCTGAAAGAGCGCCTCGCCGAAATGGGAGCGAACATTAACGATGTGAAGAAAACCCTCTGTTTCCTCACCGACATGGAAACCTTCAGCATCTTCAACGAGGCTTATGTTGCAGGTTTTGGCAATAGCCGCCCCGCACGCAGCACTATTGGTGTTGCGTCACTTCCTGCAAATGGCCAAGTGGAGATAGAAGCTTGGGCCTACAAGCCACTACGCTAATTACATGCCAGGCGCCATCATTCTCGTTATCGCTCTGATAACTTTCCCCATCATCGTTGGGCTTTCTACTGCTGTCATTGCAGCACTCCTAGGTCACCTTTTGTATAAAGACGGTGAAGCGCGCAACGCCGACAGCGAACTTCTCGATCTCAACATATAAATATCATGCGCGCCGACCTGCTGGTGCGCAATGCGCTGTTAGTAGCAACGGTCGATTCCACTCGACGTGAATTATCAGGTGGTTGGGTAGCAATCACCAATGGGCTCACCTCGGGTGTGGGTTCTTCGCTCGATACTCCGCCAGAGGCGGCAGAAGTGATTGATGCGAGCAACTGTTTGGTAACACCGGGGCTCATCAATTCACATCACCACATGTATCAAAACCTCACGCGTGCGTATCCGCCAATGACCAACGCACCACTTTTTGGTTGGCTGCAAACGTTGTACCCATTGTGGCGTGCCATTGATGAAGAATCAGTTCATGTGAGCGCATGGGTAGGTCTTGCAGAACTGGCACTGTCTGGTTGTACGACCTCTACCGATCATTTATATTTGCACCCACGTGGTGCAGGCGATTTACTCACTGCAGAAATTGACGCTGCAAAAGATATAGGAATGCGCTTTCACCCAACACGGGGCTCGATGTCTTTGAGCGTGAAAGATGGTGGGCTTCCACCTGACGATGTGGTGCAAGACGATGACGACATCTTGCGCCTGTCTGGCGAAGCAGTAGCCAAACACCACGATCGGTCACATGGGGCAATGGTGCGTATTGCACTTGCGCCATGTTCACCTTTTAGTGTGACCGAGCAACTCATGGTGCGTTCAGCTGAACTTGCCGAACAACTTGATGTGCGGTTGCATACGCACTTTGCGGAAAATAGCGAAGACGATGCATTCTCCATTGCAACATTCGGCTGTCGACCCATGGAGTATTTAGAGCGAACAGGTTGGTGCACGAGTAGAACCTGGTTGGCGCACGCTGTGACGCCCAATGATGATGAAGTGAAACGTTTAGGCGCAGCCGGAGTGGGTGCAGCACATTGCCCAAGCAGCAATCTCATTTTGGCATCGGGTCTTTCACCGGTGGTCAACATGCGTGCTGCAGGTGTACATGTGGGTCTTGGGGTAGATGGCTCCTCGTCGGCCGACAGCGCATCGTTGTGGTTAGAAGCACGACAAGCAATGTTGTTAGCAAAACTGAAAAGTGGCGCACATGCCGGAACAGCACGCATGGCATTAGAGATGGCCACCATTGGTGGAGCTGGTTGCTTGGGGCGCATTGGTGAAATAGGTGAAATCAGTGTTGGGGCAGTGGGCGACCTAGCCATTTGGCAACTCACTGGCCCGGCCTTTGCTGGTGCGCTTGCCGACCCCATTGAGGCATGGCTTCGTTGTGGGCCACTCAGCGCACGCGACACCATTGTGCAGGGCAAAGCCGTAGTACGCAATAAAGAATTAGTGAGTGCAAAAGTAGATGAGATGTTGCGCACGCACGCCATTCATTCGCGACGCATTCAGAAACTCGCTTAGTGTTTCACGCTTTTTTCCTCAGCCTCGGTGTCATTTTTGTTGCTGAACTTGGCTACGAATTAGCCATTCCAGCGCGACTGCCCAAAGCGGTAGCCCACACTGCGTACTGTTTGAATGAGGTTGGCGTGCTCTTCGCCAAGCTTTGCGCGGAGTCGACGAATGTGCACATCGACCGTGCGCGCACCGCCGTAATACTCATAGCCCCATACTCGCGACAATAAAATTTCACGGGTGAAAACTTTGCCCGGGTTCTGGGCAAGGAACTTCAACAGTTCATATTCCATGTAGGTGAGGTCGAGGGGCTGACCTTCAAAAGTTGCCTGGTAGGTCTCGAGGTTCAAACTCAGACCCGCGTAGTCAATCATCTCTGCGCGTACCACAGTGCTCTCGGAATGAGTGAGATGACGCAAGCGCGCTTCTAATTCCCGGGGATGGAATGGAGTAATGCAGAAATCGTCGAAGTTTTCATCACGCAACTCCAGTTGCCCAAGTTCAGCACCGGAAATGAGCACCAAGATGGGGCAAGCGAGTGCATCACGTTTGCGTAACGCACGACAAAAGGCCCATGCCGCTTCGGCATTATCTTCACAGTTGACCACAGCACCAGCCCAACCCGCGGTGGGCTCGTGCTCTAAAGCTTGTTCAGGCGACGACACAGCCTTCCAGCGATACCCCGACATGTCGAGGGTTCGGGCAAGGTCGGGGTTTGCCGGCTCGGGATATACAACGATGAATTCCATTGTGGGAAAAAGACCTACAACGACCGAAGATAACGGTTGAGTTCAAATGGAGTGACCTGTGTTTTGTAGCCACGCCATTCTGCACGTTTATTGCGCAAGAACCATTCAAAAATATGTTCTCCAAGTGCGCTCGCAACAAGTTCGGAACGTTCCATGATGTTGAGTGCGTCAGAAAGTGATTGAGGTAATTGTTCGATGCTCAATTTATTGAGATCTGCATCGTTCATTTCAAATAAGTTTGCGTCGGCTTCGACAGGAAGGGTGTAACCCTGTTCGATGCCACGCAGACCGGCTGCAAGGATGACCGAAAATGCGAGGTATGGGTTAGTAGCAGGGTCTGGCGAACGGTATTCAATACGTGTTGCCATGGCGTTACCTTTTTTAGGTACCGGCACACGAATGAGGCCACTGCGGTTGTTGCGTGCCCACGAAATATGTACAGGTGCTTCAAAACCAGGAACGAGTCGTTTGTAACTGTTGACAGTTTGGTTAGTGACCGCGGTAATTTCTGCTGCATGGCGTAAGAGCCCTGCCATAAATGACTTTGCAGTAGGTGACAAGTTGTAGGCGTCTTTTTCATCGTAGAACGCGTTGTCTTCACCTTTAAAGAGAGACAAGTGCAGGTGCATGCCCGAACCCTGCACTCCTTCAAGAGGTTTTGGCATAAAGGTTGCATGCACGTTGTGCATTGCGGCAACTTCACGCACTGCAAGACGGAAGGTCATGATGCTGTCGGCCATGGTCAGAGCATCGGTATGACGTAAGTCGATTTCGTGTTGGCTCGGCGCGTCTTCATGGAAACTGTATTCAACGGGGATGCCCATTGTCTCAAGAGTGCGAATGGTTTCTTTGCGCAATGAAGTTGCGATGTCGGAAGTGGTGAGGTCGAAGAAACCACCTTCATCGAGTGGTTGTGGAAGTTCATCTTTTTGCGGAGGTGCGAAATAAAAGTATTCAATGTCGGGCGCAATGTAAAACGCGTAACCTAGTTTGACGGCGGCATCGAGGTTGCGCTTCAGCACTTGGCGCGGGTCGGCATCGAAAGGTGTTCCGTCGAGATTATGAATGTTGCAAAACACGCGTGCTTCAGTTCCCTTGGGGTCGGCCCACGGCAGTACCTCAAAAGTGTTGGGGTCGGGAATTGCAAGGACGTCGGCTTCTTGCACACGGCTGAAACCTTCAATAGATGAACCATCGAAGGTCATTCCGTCTTCGAGTGCATTTTCTAATTCGGCAGGGCTAATGGCAAACGACTTCAAGTTGCCCAATATGTCGGTGAACCACAGACGAACGAGGCGTACACCGCGTTCTTCCACCGTGCGTAAAACATATTCACGTTGTTGTTCGAGCATCTCTGACATCTCCTCAGTGTGCCTGTTTTTGCCGTAAATGCGAACCGGGGGGCACATTGGCCCCCCGGTTGCTACTTTTTATGTACGAGAAACGCTTATGCAGCGCCACATACGGTCTCAAGAATGAGACGGGTAACGGTGTACGGGTCGACGTTGGCGTTCGGGCGGCGGTCTTCTGCGTACCCCTTGCCGTCGCGGCCAACTTGCCATGGAATACGTACTGAAGCACCACGGTCTGACACGCCGTAGGTGAACTTGTTGTACGGAGCAGTTTCGTGCTTTCCGGTGAGACGGCTTGCAATGTCGTCGCCGTAGTGGTTGACGTGTTCCATGACGCGCTTGCTGAGGGCTTCACAAGCAGCAGTGATGGCCTTCAAGTTGGTGTCGTTACGCATTGCCTTGGTGGAGAAGTTGGTGTGTGCACCAGCTCCGTTCCAGTCGCCCTTCATTGGCTTTGCGGCAAATGAGATGACTACATCGTAATCTTCAGCGATGCGCTGCAATAGCCAACGTGCCACGTACATGTGGTCACTGCAGGTCAATGCGTCTGCGGGTCCAATTTGGAATTCCCACTGACCGGGCATTACTTCAGCGTTGGTACCAGAGATCATGAGACCAGCATCGATACAAGCCTGTGTGTGCTCTTCAATGATTTCACGACCAACAACGCGGCCGGCGCCGACGCCACAGTAGTAAGGACCTTGTGGAGCAGGGAAACCGCCAACAGGGAAACCAAATGGTGAGCCATCAATGCGCAACATGGTGTATTCCTGCTCGATGCCGTAGATCATTTCGTGATCGGCATACTTCTTTGCTTGTTCAGCTAAAGCAGCACGAGTATTTGTTGGGTGAGGGCTGTCGTCTTTTGCTTGAAGAACATCACACATCACAAGGATGTTCTTGCCACCACGAATGGGGTCTGGGCAAGAAAAGACTGGGCGCAACACGCAGTCTGATGATTCGCCACCAGCTTGTTCTGTTGATGAACCGTCGAATCCCCAAACGGAGATCTTCTCGTCGTCAGCCATGACTTTGGTTTTTGAGCGCAATGTAGGCGTGGGTTTCACACCGTCGATCCAGATGTATTCGGCCTGAAATGGCACGGCAGTTCCTTCCATATGGGTGGTACTGAGCCAAAGCCCAGAAGTGATGCCCCTATGTTGCCAAGAAGCAGTTTCACTTCCATTTCTCAATTGTTAACTCTGTGTGAAGCATGCCTTTTTATGTAAGGGATACCTAATACGAAGTGCGTGGGTGAGAGTGAGTTCGGTAGCCTGAGAATGTGTTGGAAAACCACAAATTATGCCCATCAAGCCAGGTTCGGCGATGAGAGTTGGCCTTGCGCAGGTCAACCCCGCTGTGGGCGACCTGGTGGGCAATGTTGCATTGATCTTGCGCGGGTATGCAGCGGCCGTTGCTGCTGGCTGCGACATTGTGGCGTTTCCCGAGCTGTGTATCACGGGCTACCCCCCAGAAGATCTGGTGCTGAAGCCCGGATTTCTTGCCGACAATATGCGTGCACTCAACACTGTTGTGGAAGCAACCGGCAATTGCATGGCTGTTGTTGGTTTTGTCGATTCAGTTGCTGTTCAAGTTGAGGGCGGCGAAGAGCGCATTCTTTTCAATGCTGCTGCCGTTGTACAAAACGGAAAAATTCTTGGCATTTACCGCAAGCAACTTTTACCCAACTACAGCGTGTTTGATGAAGAAAGGTATTTCACTCCTGGTCCCAGCATTCAAGATATTTTCACATGCAACGGTATTCCATTTGCTGTTTCTATTTGTGAAGACCTGTGGGTAGGCGATCCAACGCAGCAGCAAGCGCAACAAGGTGCAAAGTTGTGCATCAGTATTAATGGCTCGCCATTTCATCGCAACAAACCAACTCAACGAGATGAACTGGTATCAAGTCGTGCGCGAAGTAATGGTGTTGTCGTTGCATATGTAAATCAAATTGGCGGACAAGACGAGTTGGTTTTTGATGGCGGTTCGCTAGTTGCCGATGCGCATGGGGTCATTCAGGCTCGTGCTACTTCTTTCTCGGAAGATCTCTTAGTGTGTGACGTCAGTGCGCTAGGTGATGTTGTGTGTGTTTCTGCGCAAGGCGAAGCAGATACGACAAGTTCTGAATTAGAGCGTGTTCATGCAGCATTAGTACTTGGAACACGCGACTACGTAAAAAAGAATGGTTTCACCGATGTTGTTATTGGGCTCTCAGGTGGCATCGATTCAGCTCTTGTAGCAGCAATTGCTGTAGAGGCGCTAGGCGCTGAACATGTACATGGTGTGTCTATGCCATCGCGATATTCAAGTGATGGTTCGAAAGACGATGCTTTTTCACTTGCACAGAACTTAAAAATTCCTTATCAGTCAGTTCCTATAGAACCAGCTTTTGCGGCGTACTTGTCGATGCTTGAAGAAAGTTTTGCCGGCAAAGCCGAAGACCTGACGGAAGAAAATTTGCAAAGTCGTGTGCGTGGAATGATTCTCATGGCGTTGTCGAACAAGCATGGGTGGATGGTGTTGACCACTGGAAACAAAAGTGAACTTGCTGTGGGTTATTTCACCTTGTACGGCGACTCGGTTGGTGGCTTTGCAATTATCAAAGACGTTCTCAAAACCACCGTATATGAACTGTGTGAATGGATCAATGAACGTGCAGGAAAACCGCTGATTCCTCGTGCCATCATCGACAAAGCACCGTCAGCAGAGTTACGACCAGACCAGCGAGATGATCAGTCACTTCCACCGTACGACGTGCTCGATGCAATTTTGGAAATGTACGTTGAGTTCGATCTCACGGCAAGCGACATCATTGCGCGAGGCTACGACGAAGTGCTGGTACGTCGCATTGCGCGGCTAGTCGACATGAATGAGTACAAGAGGCGGCAGTGCCCGCCAGGAGTGCGAGTGAGCACGAAGGCTTTTGGTAAAGATCGACGTTTGCCCATTACCAACCGCTACGCCGGTTAGACCCAGTTACTAATACTTTTCTGCAATTTTTGCGTGCATAGAAATAAGAAGAACTGTTCCTAATGCAAGAAGCCCGGCGCCAATAGCAGCAGGGGGTATGCCGTGCTGGTCGTATAAACGTGTTGCGGCAATTGATACTGCGGCGCGACCCAATGTTCCTGCACCAATGAGTAACCCCATGCCGCGACCACGTTTACCAGGTACAAGTTGAGCGCCAAGTGGAAGCAAGCTGACAACCGCAAATTCAAAACCCATGAGAACCACTAGCAGACCAATGAGACCAGTGACAATGTTCTGACTTGCGAGTGCAATGAGAAGCGCTGCTGGCACCATCAGCAAGGCACCTATGGCAACACTTTTTTCCTTGCCGAGCGCATCGGTGTACTTCGCACTCGATGTTGATGCCAAAAATTCAACCGCACCAAGAGAAAAACCAACTATTGCAATATTTGCAGCAGAATATTCAAAGGTGTCTTCTAGCCACGGACCAAAAGTGACGAAAATGCATTGGCTTGCACCCATGAGGGTGAAACACGAAGCAATTGCATACCAACTTCCACGACGCATGACCCCATGTTCAAGATGTATTTCGAGGTCGTCGTTGTGTTCATGAATGGCATCGTCGGTGGCGGGGAGTCGATTGCTCACAATGAGACCCAAAATCAGTACGGCAGTTGCACCTGCCACATAAGCAACACGCCAGTTGGTGACTGCTGTAATGAGCCCCATAGTTGTGACGCCCAATAAAAGGCCAAGTGCCCATGATGTTTCGGTGTACCCGACAACCTTGCTCCGTCGATTCCATGGCACGTGATCGGCAACCCACGCACCAAGGGCAACGTCAAAGGCCACCTTGGAAGCAGCAAGCACAATAATGCCCAAGGTAAAAACGGCGAGGTGCGGTGCACTCGCAGTGATGAGGGTTCCGAGCGCAACGCCAAAAAGACCGAGCCGCAATGCACGACGACGAGACATTGCATCAACACGATGCCCAATGAGTGGCGATGCCAAACCGGTGAGCTCTGCAACGGTTAACGCAATACCCATTTGTGCAATGGAAACATCGAAGCCGCGGGCAATGATTGCTAAAAATGGTGGAGCGAAGCGATAACAGGCGTTAGTGCTCGTTCGCGCGATGGTGAGCAACGTGACATGTTGACGCACTGAGGGCGAATACGAATCGTCAAATCGCATGCGATTTATAGCGTGTCGCTAGTGGTGGTATTGCGCAAAATATTGACAGAGTCCGACACTTCAATGTGCCCGTCAATATTTAAGGTGAACCAACATCCCTCAAGGTTGCGGTGATTGCGTTGATCGGGGTAGCCAAGTGTGCGGCGCATGACACGAATGATGCCACTATGGGTGACCACAAGCCCCATTGCCCCGGGGTGGTCTCGTGAAATATCACGGAGCGCGCTACTGACACGAGCAAAAACTTCATGGTCTGGTTCATAACCAGGGGGACGCATGTCGTGTTCTACATAGCCAGGAAACTTTTTGTCGATTTCTCGGCGAGTGAGGCCCTGCCAGGGACCAACGTTGATTTCTCGTAAGCCTGGATGCGGGGGGAGCACGCTGAGGCCCATTTCTTCGGCAATGAGGTTGGCGGTTTCGCTTGCTCGTAAGAGATCGCTAGAAACGATGAGGTCAAAGACACCGAGGCGGCGTGCTGCATTACGTGCTTGTTTGCGACCTTCTGGCGAGAGTGGCGAATCGGCATGCCCTTGCATTTTACCGAGAGCATTCCATTCGGATTGCCCGTGACGAACGAGCAAAAGGCGAGTGGAAGCTGTTTCAGGCACGACTTGCAGGTTATTGGCTGAAAGGGCAACAGATTTCATTCTGTACGCTCTCATTGATGGCAACTTTGCGACTTTTTGCATCGGCCCGAGAGGCTGCAGGGTGCGGGAGCGATACTTTTCCCGAAAAATCGGTGGGGGCCCTCCTCGATGCGGCCGTTGGGCGCTACGGAACTGGCTTTGGCGAGGTGCTTGCCACGTGTCGAGTGTGGCTGAATGGAGAAGAAGCAGACCGAGAAGCGGCGTTGCGTGACAGCGACGAAGTGGCTGTCCTTCCCCCGGTTTCCGGTGGGCTCTAGAGTACGCATATCGTAACTTTTCGAGATCTAGGTTTTTGACGCCATGAATCCTGCATCGCTCACACTTCCAGAACTGCGCTCGTTGCGTACTGACCTTCAAAATGAAGAAGACGCAGTGTCATTTGTGCGACGCCTTGCACAAGGTCGACTCGATGTGGTGCGTGAAGAGAAACAAAAACGTGGAGCAGGAAAATCTCTCGACGCCCAGCCAGAACAATTGGCAGCAGTATTTGGTCAGCAACAAGGTGGAGGCTCTGCGCGTCCACCACGAGATACTGAAGTTCCTGCACATCACCCGCGCTTAGCGGAACTCACTGCACTGTGCGATATCTTCCATTTTGCCGACTTTGCAGAACTCTCACTGGAAGAACTCGATGCACTCGTTGTCGCATTGGAAGCTTTTGAAATGGTGCAGTCAACGGATCGCAAATCACTCTTTGGACAAATTGATGCATTGAGCGCAGAACTTGTGGCTCGCTACAAAAATGGCGGGGCCAACATCAATTCTTTGTTGGAATAATGGACCAACGTCTCTTTGAACTTGGCGAATTCATTCGGGTTCGTCGCGAAGCTGCTCAGCAGTCCATTAGAGACCTCTCGCGCATCGCCGGTATTTCCAACCCCTACCTGTCGCAAATTGAGCGAGGCTTGCGCAAGCCATCAGCCGATATTTTGCAGCAAATAGCCAAGGCACTACAGATTTCAGCAGAAACTTTGTATGTTCAGGCCGGCATATTAGATAGCGACGCAGAGCGCTTTTCTGAGCACAACCCGGTGGTCAAGACCGACTCGGTAGAGGCAGCAATTCAGGGTGATGCGCAACTTTCAGGGGTCCAAAAAGAGACCCTTTTAAGCGTCTATCGGTCATATGTAAATCCGACGATAGGTTGACCTTCCCATGAAGCGCGTTGCAGTGATCTCGATGCACACCTCACCCTTGGCTCAGCCAGGGGTTGGCGATGGCGGTGGCATGAATGTTTACGTGCGCGAACTGGTGTCGGCACTTGCTCACGCTGGTTTAGATTGCACCACTTACACACGCGCATGGCAAGCAGGTCTTCCTGAAGTGGTCAATGTTGAACCCAATCATCGGGTGGTACACATTTCTGCCGGAAATTTTGAAGTCCCCAAAAACGAGCTGCTCTCGGTTGTCGATGAGTTCACAGAAAATGTGCGTGCGCACATTGTGGCTTCCGGGGGTGTTGATGTGCTGCATGCCAATTACTGGTTGTCGGGTTTATCGGCGCATCAACTCAAACATGAATTAGATCTTCCTTTAGTTACCACTTTTCATACTCTTGCGCGCGTGAAAGCTCAGGGCGGCGATTTTGAATCTGATATTCGCGAGAAAAGTGAATCAGACATCATTGGATGTGCAGATGCAATTTGTGTTTCTTGCACCGAAGAAGAACGTCAATTCATGGATTTGTATGACAACCCGCCCGGAACATTAGAAATTGTTGCGCCGGGTGTAGAGCATGCATTTTTTGCACCTGGTGAAAAACGTGGTGCGCGACATGCTTTGGGTATTGCGTTCGATGTTCCTGTTTTGCTCTTTGTCGGACGCATTCAACCGCTCAAAGGTCTTGATGTTGCTGTTCAGGCACTCGCACAACTACAAGCAAAAAATGCGCAACTCATTGTGGTGGGTGGAGCCAGTGGTAGCGAAGGAAATGAAGAGATAGAAAAGGTCATGCAACTCGCTCGTAGTCTTGGTGTACACAACAACATTCGTTTTGTTGAACCACAAGCACATCACATGTTGTCTACGTATTATCGGGCTGCCGACGTAGTGGTTGTGCCGAGTCGTAGCGAGAGTTTCGGATTGGTGGCTCTTGAAGCCGCAGCATGTGGCATTCCGGTTGTGGCAAGTGCGGTGGGCGGACTTCTCACCATCATTGATGACGGAGAAACTGGTTACCTGGTTCCTCGTCGTGACCCTGCGTTATTTGCAGAACATATTGATGAGTTGTTGGCGCATCCCACCATGGCTCGCGCGATGGGAGCAAAGGCAGCTGAAAAAGCGCGGCACTACACCTGGAGTTTTGCTGCTGCGCGCTTACGTCGTGTGTATGCAGACGTTTCTACACGTGATCGTGTGGAGTGTCGGTAACACGCCATGAGCGAGCTGTTCTCTGAGCCCGATATCGGAGTGATTGCCCGCCACATCGATGAGTGGCTAGCCGCGTATCGGCAAAGTCATGATGCTGTTGTCGATGCGGGGCGTGACCCCGAAGCACCTCAGCGATGGTTTATCAGAATGCATGGTGAGGAAAAAGAGTTCACCACAATTTGGCTCACCCTAGGTCAGCGAACACTGCGTTACGAGACCTACGTGATGCCGGCACCTGAAGAAAATGCCGAGCAGTTATACGAACAAGCATTGCGGCGAAATGCAAAACTCACGGGAGCACATTTCTCTATCGGCGTAGAGGATGCTCTTTTCCTGCGCGGAGAACTGACGCTCACGGTTTTGAGCGAAAATGAAATTGACCGAGTGATCGGTACTTTGTTTGCAGCAGTCGAAACTCATTTCCCTGTTCTCATTCGAATTGGTTTTGCCTCGCACTTTGCAGAGTAACGTCAGTGATGTGGAACAAGCATCACTCACCATCATTGGCGGCGGAAATATGGGAGCCGCGTTGGCTCACGGGCTATTGCGTGCGGGTCTTGCCCCAAACATGCTCACTATTGTTGAGCTGTCGCCAAATCAAAGAAAAACTTTAAGTTCAACCTTTCCCGGTGTTCATATAGAAGAGTTCGTACAGAAATGCAGTGCGGCAGTCATTGCTGTGAAGCCTGCCGATGCCGCGCAAGCAACAACTCTTGCAGTGCAAGCTGGCGCGCGAACGGTGTTGTCTATTGCCGCAGGTATTTCTCTTGCAACATTGCAAAAAGCTGCTGGTGATGGCGTAGCTATTATTCGTGCCATGCCTAATACTCCTTCACTCGTTGGTGAAGGTGCGGCCGGTTTTGCTTTGGGAACGTCGTGTACTGAAAGTAGCGAGAAGTTTGCTGCAGAAGTTTTAGGCAGTGTAGGAATTGCAGTGTGTGTTCAAGAAGAACAAATTGACGCCATCACTGGGCTCACTGGCTCGGGGCCGGCATATCTTTTTTATATTGCAGAGTCGCTCATGGCAGCAGCCAAAGAAATGGGAATTGATGCGGAATTAGCCGACCCATTAGTACGGCAGTTGTTGCGTGGTGCAGGGATGCTTCTTGCGCAAAGCACAGAGTCTCCTGCCCAATTGCGAGAACGCGTTACCTCGCCTGGCGGAACAACAGCAGCGGGCCTTGCGAGCTTGCGTTCATCGGGTGTAGGCGAGGCCATCGTGGAGGCCGTTCGAGCCGCAACAGAGCGCAGTCGCGAAATGGGTCGCGAGGCAGAGAAGTAACCCAAAAACATCAAAAATGGCAAGAAAGTATCTGATCACGCACAAAATTGGGAATATTTTTCACAAATCAAGTGACATCTTTCTCATTCAGTCAACTTGTGCGTAACGTACAAAGGGTAACTGAGTGGCTTGCCGCTTGGGAGTCGCGCCCGCAAGGGCTGCGCCTTAGGGGTCGGTGTCATCGGGGGGTTGACACCGACCCCTTCGTTCGTTTTCTTAGAGTTTCCAGTTGTTCTCATTCTTCAGATAGGAAAGAGATGTGATGCCTTACGACCACATTTCTCTTCTCACCGATTACGGAACTGCCGATGAGTTTGTCGGAGTAATGAAAGCAGTGATTGCTGACCTTGCCCCACATGCACGCATTACCGATCTCGCACATCATGTTCCTGCATATGACGTGCGCGCAGGTTCTTTAATGTTGGCTCGTTGCATTCAATATGTGCCTCGTGGAATTGTCATTGGAGTTGTTGACCCAGGTGTTGGTACGCAACGCAAAGCCATTGCATTGGAAATTGCAGGCGGCGAAGGAGTTCTTATTGGCCCTGACAATGGTTTATTGGCCCCCGCTGCAGGAATGGTGGGTGGAGTTGAGCGAGCCGTTGTGTTGAACAATGTCGCGCTGCACCTTCCTGCGCCCGGAGCAACATTTGCGGGTCGAGACATTTTTGCTCCAGTAGCTGCGCATTTATGCAGCGGAGTTCCCTTCGACGAACTGGGTGATGCAATTGATGCCGATCTTCTCATGCCTGGTCTTGTGACACTTCCGCAAATTGGCGACACAGAAATTATTTCTGAAGTGACGTGGGTTGATCATTTCGGCAATTGTCAACTCAATGTGGGCCGTGAAGATGTTGCGAATCTTTTGTCGGGCGGGTCGCTGTTGCTCTCACTCGTGGTTGATGGCGTTGCTCGTTCGGCAACTATTTCTACTGCATTTGCATTAATTCCTAGTGGTGGAATTGGTCTCGTCATTGATTCGTATGGAATGTTGGCTATTGCAAAAGACCAAGACTCTGCAGCACGTGATGTAGGAGTAGGAGTAGGAGACCAGGTGATTCTTCGCGCAGGAGAAGCGAGTCAAGTGTCTACTGCAGTGCACATTGGTAAAAAAAGTGCATCAGAATAGCGACGCGAGTTCCGCTAGGTTATTGCTATGAGACCCGCTACTACTTTGGTTGTCGCACTCCTTCTCGGAGTCATTCTTGTTGTAGGGATTGTGCAACTCTTGATGTTGCGATAAGCAACCGCAACCGCTCTTTGCGCACAGCAACAGCGTTTGACGCCACAATGAATCCGGCAAACAAAACAGAAACACCCACAAGCAGCGTGATGGCAAATGCGCGGTCTTTGCCAAGTCGACCCGCAATGGTTCCACTAGCCGACAACACAATTGCACCGAGGGCGATGAGTAAGTTGCCAGCCGCAAGTTGTTTGGGGTGAATTGCAGCGTGTCGAGCCGACGTAGTGGCAGCAGGTACACGATGTTGCATGATGCGCAGCGCCGACCACAAGGCGCCCACAATAATGACGACGGCAGGAATACCTGAGCCAAGTGCAGCAAAGAGTCGCGGACCAACACCAAACAATTCTTTTGCGGTGGGAAAGACGTCTGGGTTTACTGCGCGTTTCGTTGGTGCGGTGAGTACCACGCCAACCGCAATGCCAGACACTAAAACGAGAACAGTGCGCACCGCATGACCAACGCGTTGTCCGAATAAGAGATACACCGTGCCAAGGCCAAGCCAAGGAACATTGAGGATGGCGCCGGTGAGAAAAAAGACCCGAAAGCTGGCAGTACTCCAACCACGACTCTCGGCCCACCACAATGAACCGGCGCCAAGTGCAAACAAAGCCATTGCAATGGTCCACGCCAGGTCGTGTGCTGCGCGACGGCGTAACCAGCGGTCATAGGTGAGCAGGCAAAAAGCAAGGGAAATGAGGCCAGCGCTGGCGGCAAGGGCACTGTTTTCCATCACCTCAGGTTAGGGGAAAGGAATGGTCGACAGACTTTGTGAAAACCTGCACGAGGGCCTAGCCTAAAGGCGTGTCGATTTCCCCGCGTCGCAAAATCCCAGAAGCAGCGCTCATGCGCTTGCCCATGTACTTGCGTTTATTGGGCGAAGTAACTGCCCAAGGGGTCACTCACATCTCGAGTGACCAACTAGCTGAACTTGCTGCCGTTAATGCGGCAAAGGTACGCAAAGACTTGTCGTATCTCGGCAGCTATGGAGTACGAGGCGTTGGCTATGAGGTTGCTTTTCTCGCCTATCAAATTCAGCGTGAGTTAGGCGTTAACCACGAATGGCCCATTGTCATTGTGGGTGCAGGAAACTTGGGCCAGGCCCTGGCCAACTACGGAGGCTTTGTTGAGCGCGGTTTCGGCTTGGTGGGCGTTTTTGACACTGACCCCAGCAAAATCGGCACTCAGGTCGGCGGTATATGCGTACAACACCTCGATGAACTCTCAGAAGTGGTGCAAACACGCGGTGTTAACATTGGGGTTCTCGCTACGCCTGCAGCCACAGCGCAAGAGGCAGTGAATCGCCTGGTGCGGGCGGGAGTCGGTTCCATCCTCAATTTCGTACCCATTGTTTTGTCTGTTCCGCGAGGAGTACACATCAGTAAGGTCGATTTAGCCGGGGAATTACAGATTTTGAGCTATTACGAGCAACAAAAAGTGAATTCTTTAAGTCACATCCAGGGGACGACTACCTCCTCACGTGCTGTGAGCGCATAGCGTAGGCACTGTATGTCTGTTGTTGTCATTGGTGTAAACCATCGCACGAGCCCTTTGCAGGTGCTGGAAAAGGTAGCGATCAACCCCTCAGATATGGCGAAGGCCTTACATTCGTTGTCGTCACGTAACAACATTCGTGAAGCGGTTGTGCTGTCAACGTGTAACCGCACCGAGGTATACGCAGTAACTGAAAAGTTTCATGCGGCTTACGCCGACATCAGCGACTTTTTTTGTGAACTAGGTGGGCTCGTTCCCGATGAATTGAATAACCACCTCTATAGCCAACACGACGACGCAGCTGTTACGCATCTCTTTGAAGTGGCATGTGGACTCGATTCGGCAGTGATTGGCGAGCATGAAATTCTCGGACAAGTGCGCGATGCATGGACCAATGCACAAAGTGAAGGTGCTTCGCGCTCTACTTTAAATCTGCTTTTCCGCCATGCACTTGAAACGGGAAAACGAGCACGCACTGAAACTGCTATTTCTCGTTCAACAACATCAATATCTTTTGCAGCAGTAGAAATGGCGCGGGAACTACTCGGCACTTTGGCAGATAAAAAAGTACTCATCGTTGGTGCTGGGGAAATGGGCGAAGGCGTAGCAACTGCCATTGCAGCTAACCCCACAACAGAAATCACGGTAGTGAATCGCACGGCTGCGCGCAGTGAAGAACTCGCAAACCGTTTAGGTGCATCTACTTTGCCGCTAGAGAATCTTGATGCAGCGTTGCATCAAGTCGACGTTCTCGTTACATGCACGGGTTCGGGAAACTTCATTCTCGATTATGAAAAAGCACAACAAGTAATGAGTGCACGTTCTGGCAAAAAACTTTTGGTGATCGATATTGCAGTTCCCCGCGATGTGGAAGCAAATGTAGGCGATCTGGAAAACATTGAACTGCGGAACCTCGACGACCTTCGTGATTGGGCGCGTAAAGGCGTTGAACAGCGTGAAGGTGAAGTATCAAAAGTGCGAGCCATCATTTCAGAAGAACTAGAGCGATACACCATCGACTCAACGGCGCGACAAGCCGCACCGCTCATTGCTGCGTTGCATGAGAATGCGGAAGAAATTCGAACTGCTGAAATAGAACGGTATGCAAAACGACTCGCTGCATTAACAGATGAACAGCGCGAAGTCGTTGAAGCACTCACCAAGGGAATCACAGCAAAAATGATGCATCAACCTGCTGTGCGGTTAAAAGAAGGCGCAGGAACTCCCCAAGGTGAGCGCCTAGCCGATGCCGTGCGCGACCTCTTTCATCTTCACTGATGAACATGAGCAACCAGTGACGCAAAAGATTCTTCGGATCGCCACTCGGCCTAGCCCACAGGCTCGCACGCAGGCACAATTTGTTGCCGATTCAATAACACGTGAGAACACAGAAGTTGAGTGCAAATTGGTTTTTGTTGAAAGCACGGGCGACCAGCGCGCCGATGTTCCCCTGCACCAGATGGCGGGCCAAGGTATTTTTGTGAAAGAAGTACAGCAGGCAGTGCTCGATGGGCGTGCCGATATTGCAGTCCACTCAGCAAAAGACCTTCCCACTTTTACTGAATACGGTTTAGAAGTGGGAGCTTGGTGTGCGCGACGCGATGCGCGCGACGCTCTCATTGGGAACACTCTTCAAGAACTGGAGATAGGCGCAACTATTGCCACAGGGTCGGTACGACGACGTGCGCAATTGCGGGTAATGCGCCCTGATCTTCAATTTGTTGAATTGCGCGGCAACATTGGTACGCGACTAGAAAAAGTGCCCGTTGGTGGCGCAGTGGTCATGGCGGTTGCGGCTCTTCAGGTATTGGGGCTCACGGAAAAAATTGCTGAAGTCCTTGATCCGGAGTTTTTTGTGCCGATGGTGGGTCAGGGCTGCGTTGCTGTTGAACATCGATTCGGTGACTTAGAAACGCAACAACTTGTTCAGTCAATTGATCACATGTTCACACGACATGCTGTGGAAATTGAACGTGCCTTTTTAAGAGTTTTGGGCAGTGGCTGTTCACTTCCCGTCGGTGCGTTTGTAAATGACCAAAATATTCTCACCACGTTCTTGGCCACAGATGACACTGCACAAGCCCGTTCAATCTCTATGCAAGCCGATGTTTCTGATGAAGAAAATGGAACGCTCATTGCTGCTCAACTAGCACGAACTTCACGCGATCAAATGGGAAGGCGTTAGAAGGGTGTCCCCATTGCCGTTAAGTGGTCGGCAGATTGTGGTGACACGTGCTGAAGAACAGGCGGGGTCAATAGTGGAAGTGTTAGGCGCCGCAGGAGCTGCTGTTATTTCATTACCACTCATAGAAATTATTGAACCTCTCGATGGGGGTGCAGCGCGCGATGCAGCGCTTGCAAGAATGGGCATCTATGAGTGGCTGGTGGTGACCTCGCCAAATGGTGCGCGTCGAGTGGTTGGTGCACTTCAGCACTCAATCAACAACACAATGCGCATTCCACATTTAGCTGTTCTGGGAAATGGAACTCGACAAGTAATTGAAGATGTATCGGGAATCGAAATTGATGTACAGGCCGCAGTGCCAAGCGGAGAGGGGCTAGTACAGAGTTTCCCTACGCATACGAGTGGTTCACAGGAAAACAAGGTACTTCTCGTGCAAGGCGAAGGAGCCGACCTCACGGTCGTTGCCGGGCTCACAGAAAAGGGCTGGGAAGTAACACGAGTGAATGCGTATCGCACCGCTCACTGCATTCCCTCATCTGAGACACGAGAACAGGTGCAACATGGTGACGCTGTCATTTTTGCGTCGGGCAGTGCCGCGCGAAGTTGGGTGTCTGCTATGGGCACAGATTTCCTGGGAAAAGTTGTTGTCATAGGGCCAGTGACACAGAAAGTTGCTGCATCACTTGGCCTAAAGGTTCATGCAGTGGCAGAAGTGCCAACTCCTGAGGGTATTTGCGCCGCTCTTGTTGTGCTTTTTGCGTAACAACCTCCATAACATTCGGTTGTGGCATTTCCCGTATCGCGCCCTCGTCGACTTCGTACATCTTTAGCTATGAGAGAACTCGTTGCTGAAACACGTTTGCACACCAGTAATTTCGTGGCGCCACTTTTTGTGAAGGAAGGAATTACTTCACCTCAACCCATTGTGTCACTTCCCGGGGTTGTACAACATTCCTTAGATTCATTAGAACGAGAAGTGCAAGAACTCGCATCTCTTGGCGTGCGTGGCGTCATTCTTTTTGGCGTACCAGAGAAAAAAGATGAAATTGGTTCTGGTGCATTTGACCCTCAAGGAATTGTGCAAGTTGCTTTACAGCGTTTAGCAAAAACTGTTGGTAACGAAGTAGTGCTCATGGCCGACCTGTGCGTCGATGAGTACACCAGCCACGGACACTGTGGCATCGTCGGGAAAAATGGCGATGTCGATAACGATCTGACGCTCGATGTTTACGCAAAAATTGCAGTTGCTCAAGCAAGTGCAGGAGCACAGGTTGTTGCACCAAGTGGCATGATGGATGGGCAAGTTGGTGTCATTCGTAGTGCACTCGATGCCAACGGCTACAGCGATGTCGCCATCATGGCGTACTCGGCGAAGTATGCATCGGGCTTATACGGCCCATTTCGCGATGCGGTAGATGTCAGCATCGCCGATGGAGGCAATCGCAAGGGTTATCAACAAGATTTTCGTAATGCACGTGAATCACTTGTTGAAGTGCAAGCCGACATCGACCAAGGTGCCGACATTGTCATGGTGAAGCCGGCTCTTTCGTATCTCGATGTCATCTCTGCTGTGCGCGCTATGACACATTTGCCCATTGCGGCGTATCACGTGAGTGGTGAATATGCCATGGTGAAAGCTGCGGCTGCTAATGGATGGATTGATCACGACACTGTGGCACTTGAACAACTCACGGCCATACGGCGTGCCGGGGCAGACATTATTCTCACGTATTTCACTCGCTGGTTTGCAGAACACAACGGCTGACATGACAATCAATTCAGCACAGTCCATTCCCTATTGCGACGAAGCGTCTTGCATGGCAGCGCAATGTGTCGCCACATTATGTGTGGGTAAGGGAGTGCCAAGTAATGAAAAACTCTTTGCACGCTCTAGTGAGGTCATCCCTGGGGGAGTGAATAGTTCAATACGTGCATTTAAGTCGGTGGGTGGCTCGCCTTATATTGTTGCTCGTGGAAATGGTGCCCATATTTGGGATGTCGAAGGCAAGAAGTACGTAGACCTTGTACAGAGCTACGGAGCAATTATTCTTGGTCACGCACATCCTGCGGTGACGGCAGCAATTCAGCAAGCGGCAGTAGACGGCACCTCTTATGGCGCTCCTACGCCGCGGGAAATGAAACTCGCCGAAGCAATTAGTACTCGTGTAGCAAGTTGCGAACAAGTGCGGCTTATGAATAGTGGAACTGAAGCCACAAGTACTGCGGTGCGTCTTGCACGAGGTGCAACAGGCAGAAAAATTATTGTTACTTTTGCCGGAAACTTTCATGGCGCTACCGATGCATTGTTAGTAGCCGGGGGAAGCGGTATTGCAACGCTTGGGCTGCCAGGAACCGCTGGAGTTCCCGATGAAGCAGTGGCAAACACCATGGTGGCGCCGTACAACGTTGTGCCGCGACTGACGACCGATATCGCAGCTGTCATTGTTGAGCCAGTGGCTGCAAACATGGGTGTTGTCGCCCCGGCACCGGGTTTTCTTGAGGGCTTGCGTGAAGAATGCGATCGTGTTGGCGCACTACTCATTTTTGATGAAGTGATCACTGGTTTCCGGTTAGGAACAGGTGGTGCGCAAGCAAAGTTTGACGTGCGTCCCGATCTCACCTGCTTTGGAAAAGTTATTGGTGGTGGTCTTCCTATTGGTGCAGTGGGTGGCCGACGCGACATCATGTCGGTTCTTACCCCGAATGGAAAAGTTTTCCACGCAGGAACACTTGCGGGGAACCCGTTAGCAACAGCAGCTGGTCTTGCAGCGTTGAACGAACTTACCGATGATGTGTACATGGAAATTTCAGCGCGTGCCCGTCATGGTGCTTCGCTGTTGCGTGACATTTGCGCAGCAGCAGGCATCAACGCCCATTTCCCCGTTGTGGGAACACTTGTAGGTATGTACATCGGAAAAGATGGTGAAGCTTCCCAAAAACTTCCGCTCAATTTCGATGAAGCAAAACAAACCGATGAAAAAATGTATGCGCAGTTGTTTCATGCGATGCTAAAAGAAGGTGTTGCAATGGCACCAGGTGCTTATGAAGCAATATTTTTTGGTTTGGCGCATACCGATGAAGTTTTTGCAGAGTTGTCGCGAGCAGCCGAGCGTGCAGTTGCACAAGTTCAACGCTAGGAACTTTTCATGCGAAATTTTTTGAGTGCACGCTTCGCAGCAGCATTAGGGATTCCTGCTGTTCTTGCCCTGCTCATTTATGCATTTTTTATCAACTCTGGTTCTTCCTCGCAATCAGCGAGCAAAGTTGTTCACTTTTCGAACTACACCGCATCGGTAAATACAGTTCAAGCTGAAAGCGATTGGACAGTGATTCAAGGTACTTCACGCTCAACTGCTCGGTTGGCACTCGATGATGCGCGAACTGTTTTCATTGCTGAGGGAACACCCGGTGAAGTTACCTGTACAGATTTCTCTACCCCAAATGCTTGCGTGCTGATCGCAGAGTTGTTGGGCGACGCTGTGGTGTGGTTTGCACTCACTCCTGCAACCAGCGAAACATTGCTCACGCGACTCGCGTTGCCGCCCGTGGTTGACATGTTGAATGGCGGAGACTTTGCAGTACTGAATAACGGTTGGGTCATTCCTCTTGCAACACCAACAAAGCGATCCTGTTCAACACCAACGACTTCGTTGCGAGAGTTCATCAACAAATTTGCAAGCAACATGAGCGTGTCGCTGAATCTGTCTGCAGATCACATTGACGTGGTGACATGCACCGGTGAAGGTAACTAACTTTTAGTTTGCGGTCGAAGCGCGAGGCTTTGTTCCAACTTCGTTTGGCTTTTCCTTCATCATTGAGAAGTCTTTGGAAACGGTGTCAAATGACGTACCGCCAGTTTCAAGAGCCTTAAAGATTTCTGATTCAGGTGAGCACCAGGTTTCGTACTCTTCGGCCCATTGTTCACTCTTCGGATCGGCTCCACTCACTCCGTATCGTGCGTGGCACACCACACCTAGAATTTCCGCCTGCGAAAGGCCGCCACCATAGGTTTCCCCCTGTTGTGGCATAGCGTTTCCGTTGTACGAGAGCGGAGCGTGGGCGCCGCCTTCTCGTTCGAGGTTGCCATATTGCTTGATACCCGCAGAAACATAGGCTTGGCTACCGGTGTAGACGAAGTTCAGCATGTCTTCAATGTGCGGGAAGGTTTTCAGCACCTCTCCTTGATGCAAGATGCGACCCGCGCCGCCTTGCCCAGCGGCACCATGACATCCGGCACATCCACCGTATGCCTGGCTACCAACGGCGAGGGGTCCCTCTACGACTTTGGCTTGGGGTTTTACAGCGTATGCGTACAGAAACGCCCACAAGGGCAACAAACTCAAAGTTGCCATCGCCCAGAATGGAATTTTTTTGCGGCTCTTTGCTGCAGCCACCCGAGGTGTGTCGGGCTTGGCAACTACAACCGAAGGCTCATTTTTAGCGGATTTAGCTGGCACAGCAGCTTTTTGAACTGCAGGAACGTTGTCTCCTGAGGCGCCGGCAGACTCGCCGCTCGAGGCGCTATCGCCAGACTTGCGGTCACGTGAACGCTTGAGGAGGTGTTCTGGTATCTCAGTCACGCGTTGTACGATAGAGGAAATTGATCTCTAAATGAGAATCATTGGTCAAGAACGTGCAAAAAAGAAAACTACTCAACTCCAGCGAAATGCTGTTCTTAGCCACAGCCGTGACTAATGTTTCCACGGTAGTTTCCTCTTCCTGCAACCCCTGAAAGGCAACCTGAGATCCATGCTGGCAATCGATGTTCTCAAATGGCCGGGCGTTAACCAGGCATTTATTTTATCCTTTATTGTCACTCTCGCTCTTGCGCTCGTCGTTATTCCCTTCGGAAAACGCCGTAAACCCGGAACCCCTGTTTCCTGGGGTGAGGCAATGGCGGGGTCTCTTTATGTCTTCGGAGTCATGTTTTTGGCTTACGGAGTGGTTCCCCATCAATGGATTGACCATGCCGACAAAGAACTCGGATGGCGTAAAGACAAAATTCTCTTCGGACCATTCGACATCATGAAGCCAAAAGCATTTGGTGGAAACTTTCCATTCACGCTTTCTTATGAAGCGTTGCGAGATGTCATTGCGGTAGTCATTCACGGTGTTTACATTGGCGTCATGGTGTTTTTGTTCATTTGGTGGCAAAAGCGCGGCAAAGAAGCTGCGAAAGAACTTGAAACCTCTACCTACGGGCGTCCGCTCGTGCGGAAGTCATAGGAGGGCATATGGCAAAGACAGACGCCAATCCGCCAATGCCCGAATGGTCAACGGAATATCAGCTTGTAGAGGTTGACGCTGATTACTTGTCGAAGGCAGTAAAACCTAAGCAATTCATTCACATCGATCAATCTGAATGCATTATGTGCGAAGGCTGCGTAGACATCTGCCCATGGAAATGCATCCATATGGTTAACCCCAGTGCTATTGCTGAAGCACAAGGCACTGAAAAGCCCGGACTCGATCCTTCAGACAAGGTCATGTTCATTATTGACGACGACGTGTGCACGCGTTGCGCACTTTGCGTAGACCGATGCCCAACGGGTGTCATTATTTTAGGGAAAGTCGGCGCTCCGGTGGGCACCGGCGATTCTCATATACGTACAAATAACCACGGCTACGCCTACGGCATGCGGTTCTAAGGAGCGCTCATGGCAAAAACTATTGATGATCAACCCACTCAAACGCTGAAAGATCGCGCTGCAAAAATTGGCACGCAAGTGCAAGGCAGCCAAGCGTGGAGTTCTATTTTCCGCCCCGGTTCAATTTTCCGCAAGGGCTACACCGATTCACCACGTAACCGTTCATACGTCATTATGAACTCAGTTCTGTATCACTTGCATCCGGTGAAAGTGAAGCGACACGCAGTGAAGGTCAGTTACACCTTGTGCTTAGGTGGGCTTTCATTCTTCTTGTTTATTTTGCTCACAGTCACTGGCATCTTCTTGATGTTCTTCTACCGACCCACAACTGCAAACGCTTGGCAAGATATTCAAACGCTGCAAACCTCGGTGACATTTGGTCTACTAGTGCGAAACATGCATCGATGGGGTGCGCACCTCATGGTTCTGAGCACGTTCTTGCACATGGCGCGTGTGTTCTATCACGGTGCCTACAAGGCACCACGTGAATTCAACTGGGTCATTGGTGTGGTGTTGTTAACACTTACGCTTCTTCTTTCCTTCACCGGCTATCTATTGCCGTGGGACCAGTTAGCCCTCTGGGCCGTGGCGGTGGGTACCAACATGATGGGCTACACCCCAATTATGGGCTCACAAGTTCGCTTTGTTCTGCTTGGTGGTACGGAAATTGGCGCAGAAACATTGTTGCGTTGGTACGTACTGCACGTATTGCTACTTCCATTCGTCATCGTCATCTTTATGGCTATCCACTTCTGGCGGGTACGTAAAGACGGCGGTATTTCTGGTCCGTTGTGACAGGTAGGTGAACTATGACTGAGATTCCTGAACATCTATTGAAGCGTGCACAAGCTGCTCGCGAAAAAACTGCAGAAGATGCTGCTGCCTCGTCTGCAAGCAGTGGCCCAAGTGACTCGCGTATTCCCGATCATCTTTTGGAGCGCACCAAAGCCGCCCGCTCAGGTGGAGCATCTGCAGGTGGAGTTGCTGTTGCCGAAAAAGCAGCTGCCGTGGTTGCTGCACCCGTGGGTGGCAGTGTGCCTGTTGGTACCGGTCCCGGAGGTCACACTCAGCGTTTGTTGACAGTGGTAAAGGCGGGCTCAATTCAAGAAGTGAAAGCAGCGCCTATCGACAAGGTGCACACATGGCCGCACTTGCTCGGAATTGAGTTTGTTGCAGCACTTGCTTGTACCGCATTCCTCTTCATTTTCTCATGGGTAGTGAATGCTCCGCTTTTGCAATCAGCAAACTTCAACCAAACACCTAACCCATCGAAAGCACCTTGGTACTTCTTGGGCCTTCAAGAACTTCTCACCATGTTCCACCCAATGGTGGCTGGTGTAACACTGCCGGGTATGGGGCTCATCATTTTGGTACTTACGCCGTTTACAGATCGCAATCCTTCGAATAAACCCGAAGACCGCAAATTTATCACCAGCATCATGACAGTCCACCTCATGTTCTGGGCGGTGCTAGTAATTATTGGTTCGTTCTTCCGAGGTCCAGGGTTCAACTTCACGTTCCCATGGCGCGACGGCATTTTCTTCGAGTTGTGAGGATCACATCATGAGCACTTCCCTCATCATTGCTATAGCTCTAGTCGCAATTGCAGTTTTTGGCGGTTTAGTTTTTGTTACGGCATCGCGTAAAACAGGTGTTCGTGGCGCTGGCGCTCTCTCGCGTGAAACAAAGAAGCGCGATAAAAGCGCAATGGCATCAGTTGCAACGGGTCGAGCATTTGAAGCTGCGGCAACCGCATCATCTACCGAGTTGGTAATTCCTGCTCCGGCAGAAATTGAGCAGTGGGTTGCACCCGATGCAGAAGTACTCGGCGAAACTCGCCGCAGTTTCTTCAACCGCGCAACGGTCATCTTGCTCAGCACAAGCCTCGCAGGATTCGGCGCTTCGCTCGTTGGGTTTTTGTGGAAGGGCGCTTCTGGCGGTTTCGGCTCAAAAATTAATGTCGGCAAGATCGATGACGTCATCCAGTCAATTCGCGGTAACAAGGGTTTCTTGTATCTTTCAGAAGCGCGTGCGTGGGTGACTGAATATCCGAAAGACGCACTTTCGAAAGCTTCACCTGTTTACGGCAATCAAGCTCCTGTTTATGCAGGCATGGAAGCTGGTGTTGTGGCTCTCTACCAAAAGTGTCCGCACCTTGGTTGTCGAGTTCCTGAATGCAAGAGCTCACAGTGGTTCGAGTGTCCCTGCCATGGGTCGCAGTACAACCGCGTTGGTGAGAAAAAAGGCGGTCCCGCACCTCGTGGTATGGACCGCTTCGGTGTAGCAGTGAACAATGGCGTTCTCGTCATCGATACTGGTGCAGTGTTTGGCGGCCCTCCTATTGGAACTAACACCACTGGTCAAGAAGCAGAAGGCCCACACTGTGTTGGCGGAGGTCACTAATAATGATTGCAGCAACAACTACAAACATCGCATGGATCATCCTTGCCGTTGTGCTCATTGGCTGGGTGCTCTACGGGCTCTTCAACATTCGCAGTTCACGTCGTGAACTCGGTTCAGAAATTGAACTCGCCGCAAACCGTAAAGTCTACTACGACGATGAAGTTCTTGAAGGCAAGAAAATTGAGCGAACTCAGCTTTTAGGTTTAGCTTTTCTTGCCATTATCACCGTGTCGCTTCCTTTGTATTGGGTGCTTGAACCTGGTCGTCAAGAAGGCGCGACTCGAGGATTCGACAGGCGATTCGCAAGTTGGGGTTCGAAACTTTTTGCACCAACAGCCGAAGGTGGCTTTAACTGTGCAGGTTGCCACGGCGGAATGAAGGGAATCGGCGGCAGTGCTCCATTTGCCATTACCGACGTGAAAACTGGAGAAGTGAAGTCGGTTACCTGGAAAGCGCCTGCAATAAATAACGTATACCACCGGTTCAGCGAGGCTGAGGTGCGTTTTATTTTGGAGTACGGTCGTCCGTTTTCTCCAATGTCGCCGTGGGGCCTTGTGGGCGGTGGCCCAATGAATGAACAGCAAATCGACAACCTCATTGTTTATCTCCGCACTATTCAGGTGCCTCGCGAAAATTGCGATAACCCGAATGACGATGCGCGTACTTGCATTGGCGGAAAAATGCCGGTAACGGCACAAAACGAATTTCAGGCTGAAGCTGTGCGCTTGGTGAAAAGCGGCGCATACAAATCTGTTGGGGAAGCGCTCTTCAATCTCGATCTCAATGGTGGTGCATATGCATGCGCTCGTTGCCATACCAAGGGCTGGTCGTACGGAGACCCACAAGTCACCGGTGGTGGAGCATTCGGCCCTAACCTCACCGGCGGATCGAGCGTTCGCCAATTCCCAAGTCAAGATGACATGATCACCTTTATTAAGGGCGGGTCAGAGTACGGAAAGAAATATGGTGAGCAAGGTCAAGGCGGGGGACGCATGCCTGGTTTTGGTGGCATCTACAGCGATGAGCAAATTAAGTCCATCGTGGAATATGTGAGGAGCCTCTGATGCTTTCCGTTTTGTTTGCTGTCAGTTGGGATCCAGAAATTCGCGGCATCATCGTGGTGCTCTGTATGTTCCTTACATTGTGCGGAGGTACCTACCTTGTTATCGGCACAAACTTAGGTGCTCGTTTAGGCTTTCTCATTTCAGTTGCTGCTCTTTTTGGTTGGATGGCAATGATGGGCGCGGTGTGGACGGTTTATGGCATTGGCTTAAAAGGTCGTGAACCAACATGGAAACCAGCTACTCCAATATCCATCATTCGAGATGGCACTTTATTGAGTAGTGCTGAAGTCATCGACGTTCCCATCAAAATTGCTGCAGGTGCATCGCCAGCGGAAGTGGCAGCAACTGTCAAGAAGCAACTTGAAGCAGAACAATGGGTTCGACTCGACGATGCCGACCCACGCCGGGGGCAAGCAGCCGCATCTGCAGACGACATTATTCAAAATAAGGCAAAGGAATTTGCTGCTGGCGAATATGTCACTTTGTCGGTTTACGACCGCGGTGGAGAACGATCGCCAAAAATTAATGAATCGCTCGACTTCCTCGCATTTAGGCATGCACCTCGCTATGCACTTGTAGAACTTGCGCCACTGTTGCCGCAGCGTGCTGAGCCTGCTCGTGCACCTGCGAAGCCTGTCATCGATTCATCTCAGCCGCATCGCTATTTGCTCATGATTCGCGATCTTGGTACAAAGCGTCAGCCAGCAATTTTCATAACCTTAGGTTCATCTCTCATTTTTGGCATTTTGTGCTTGTTGTTACATCGTCGAGACCGTTTTGTTTTGGCGAATGCAACGGGTGAGTTGAACTCGGCGAAGGTTTAAACCATGGGGCAGTATCTTCCGATACTCGCATTAACAATATTGGCAACTCTATTTGGGGTTCTCAGCTTGGTGGCGTCACGTTTACTTGCGCCGAATAGAGGCAATGCGGCCAAAGAAGCACCATATGAATGTGGCATCGTGCCGAGTCGTGACAACCCGCAGCGTTTCCCAGTGTCTTTTTATATTGTTGCAATGCTCTTCATCATGTTCGATATTGAAATTATTTTTGTCTATCCATACGCAGTCGATAGGGAATTTCTTGGTTCGTACGGATTTTTTGAAATGCTCACATTCAGCTCAATTTTCTTTGTGACATTCGTATATGTAGTTGCACGGGGAGCTCTCGACTGGGGCCCACTGAAGAGTGGGCGTCGCGTAGATGAACATCTCACCGATGTTGTCTCATCAAGTCGCACGGTTACCTCAACAATTCGCCGCGTAGGTAGCGATGGTCGCGAAACGGAGATTGCAGCGTAATGGCATTAGTACGTGACGTTCTGGACGATGGTTTAGGTGGGCTTGAACATAACTTCCTCACTGGCCGCATTGAAGATCTTGTTCAATGGTCACGTTCACGTTCTTCGTGGGCAGCAACATTTGGTCTTGCATGCTGCGCAATTGAAATGATGGGAACGGGTGCGGCGCACTATGACCTTGCTCGATTTGGAATGGAAGTGTTTCGTGCTTCCCCACGTCAAGCCGACATCATGATTGTGGCTGGACGCGTGAGTCAAAAAATGGCTCCTGTTATGCGTCAGGTATACGACCAAATGATGGAACCAAAATGGGTCATTTCCATGGGTGTGTGCGCATCAACAGGTGGCATGTTCAATAATTACGCCATCGTGCAAGGCGTCGACCAAATCGTTCCTGTCGATGTGTACGCGCCAGGGTGCCCGCCAACACCGGAAACTCTCATTCACGCAATTGAAACGTTGCATCAACTCATTGAAGATGGCGAAATTATGCGTCGTCGCGCAGCATCTGGTGCCGGTGCAAATGTGCACATCACCGAAATTGCAGCGGGCACGACAATAACGCCCATTGTTCTTGGAGCGCGTTAAACCATGAGTGATGCAGTTGTAGATTCCCCTGCACCTGCAGAGCAGTTGTATGGGTGCGTTGTCACCTACTCGCGTGGCGAAAAAGTAATTCATGCATCTCGTGGAAATTATATTGCAACATTGAAGAAAGCCATTGATGACTCTTTCACTATGTGCACCGACCTCACTGCTGTCGATTTTCTCACCTATGCATCCACAAATCGTCAGCTGCCATCAGATATCAGCGGCGAACGTTTTGAAATCGTTCTTAATCTCATCTCATTAGAAAGGCGTGAACGTTTACGCTTGCGCGTTCAAATTGCTGAAGGTGAAGCAACATTGCCTACAGCATTCGACTTGTTCCCAGGAACTGAAGCGATGGAACGAGAAGTATTCGACATGTTTGGTATCGAGTTCGAAGGACACCCCGACCCATCACGCATTTTGATGCCTGAAGACTGGGAAGGACATCCACTGCGTAAAGATTTTTCAGTTGGTCGAATTCCTGTGCAATTTAAAGGTGCTCCATCATGACGAGCGATCTCATTGCTGGAACACCGGCAGCAACGGGCGAGGGCCCACAAGAAATGCGTTCACGTAGTGAGCTGACGGCAAAAGAAGTACTTCGTGAAGTTGGCTCAGTATTGCGAATGAGTGAAAAGGAAGCTTCAGAGCTCACCAGCAGTCCTGTTGAAAACGACGAAGAACAAACCATGATCATCAACATGGGGCCACAACACCCGAGCACCCACGGTGTATTGCGCTTGATGCTTGAGCTACAGGGCGAAAAGGTATTGCGCTGCAAACCCATCATTGGCTATCTGCACACAGGGATGGAAAAGCAGGCTGAAGAACTGTCCTACATGCAAGGTGGCACCAACGTCACTCGTATGGACTATGTCTCACCATTGAATAATGAGTTGGTGTTCTCCCTCGCAGTGGAAAAACTTTTGGGAATTGATGGCGATATTCCAGAACGTGCTACTTGGATGCGCATGTTGTTATCTGAACTCAATCGCATGAGTAGCCATCTTCTGTTCATGGCCACAAACGGAATGGACATGGGCGCCGTTTCCATGATGATTTATGGTTGGCGTGAACGTGAAGAAGTGTTGCGTTTTTTCCAAAAAGTAACGGGCCTGCGCATGAACCATAACTTCATTCGTCCTGGTGGCCTTGCTGCAGACCTGCCGGCCGGTTGGCGAGACGACGTTCTTGCCATTCTGGAAGGCTTGCCACCACGTTTGGCCGAGTACGACATCCTCATGACCAACCAACCCATCTGGCGTGAGCGTCTACAAGGTGTTGGTGTCATTACTGCAGAAGAAGCAGTTGCCCTCGGCACATCGGGGCCAATCTTGCGTTCCACTGGTGTTGCCTGGGACCTGCGCCGTGATCTTCCGTATCTGAAATACAAAGAAGTCGAATTCGACGTCATTGTTGGTTCATATGGAGATTCATTCGACCGTTACGCAATTCGCCTCAATGAAATTCGTGAGTCAATGAAAATTGTGTATCAAATTCTCGACAAGATGCCGTCGGGTGACTATCGCATTCAAGATAAAAAAGTGACTCCACCACCGCGCGCTCGCATTGATGAGTCAATGGAAGCTCTTATTCACCACTTCAAAATATTCACTGAAGGTTTCAAAGTGCCTGAAGGTGAAGTGTATGTAGGCATTGAAAGTCCACGTGGCGAAATTGGTTGCTATATCGTCAGTGACGGCTCGCCAAAGCCGTATCGATTGCACATGCGTGCTCCATCGTTTGTCAATATTCAGGCACTGCCACATATGATGCGCGACGGCCTTATTGCCGATGCAGTGGCTGTCATTTCCTCTATTGACCCAGTGTTGGGAGAAGTCGACCGATGAGCCGCCTCACCGATGCAAATGTTGCAATTGCTTATGAAATCATTGGGCGTTACCCACGTCCGAAGTCTGCACTCATTCCGATCTTGCATCTTGCTCAAGAGCAAGATGGTTATGTGGCGCAAGATTCCATGAAGCACATTGCTGAACTTGTGGGGGTAACCTCAGCAGAAGTATTTGGAACTGCTTCGTTCTACGAGATGTTCAAGTTTGAACCAGTAGGGAAGTACCTCCTCAATATTTGTGGCACTTTGTCGTGCGCGCTCATGGGCTCCGAGGAACTCATGCATCATGCCGAGAAGCGACTTGGCATTAAGGCAGGAAGCACTACTCCCGACGGTCTCATTACTTTGGAACATGCTGAATGCCAAGCGGCCTGCACTGAAGCTCCGTGCTTGCAGGTGAACTATCGGTACCGGTTCAAAATGACTCCTGCAGAACTCGACACACTCATCGATGACCTTGCAGGAGGAAAACTTGCCGATGAAATTCCTTCTCACGGAGTTTTAGCAATGGTGCGTCAGCACATTCCCGCGGAGCGTGGTGTTGGTGCAGTGGCTCCCGAAGAAGTAAACGAATCGCCTGAATGGCTCAATGGAAAGTCAGCACTATGACCAGTACTTATGCGCATGCTCCTGGTTTTGTGGCTGGCGATCGTCCGAAAATTGTTACTTCACGTTTTGAATTTGCCGACTCGTACACCATTGAACGCTATTTAGCGACCAATGGCTATGCAGGTTTACGAGCAGCTTTGTCGCAACCTGCAGCCAGTGTGCACGACGAAGTAAAGAACGCAACAGTTCTTGGTCGTGGTGGCGCCGGATTCCCTGCTGGCACGAAGTGGGGTCTGACTCCACAAGAAGTGTGGCCACGATATTTAGTAGTGAACGGCGACGAAAGTGAACCCGGCACGTATAAAGATCGGTTGCTCATGGAGCGCGATCCGCATCAACTGATTGAGGGCTGCCTCATTGCGTGTTACGCCGCAGGGTTGTCACGTTGCTTCCTCTATATACGTGGTGAAATGGCTTTGGCCCAAGAACGTGTGGCTACAGCGTTAAACGAGGCTTATGCCGCAGGCTTTATTGGCAAAAATATTTTAGGAACAAAATTCTCTGTCGACATTGTCTTGCACTGGGGTGCAGGCGCATATGTAGTCGGAGAAGAAACTGCACTCATTGAAAGCCTTGAAGGCAACCGCGGTATGCCTCGGTTGAAGCCGCCATTTTTCCCAGCGGCAAATGGTCTGTATGGTCAGCCCACCATTGTGAACAATGTGGAAACGCTTGCGAACTTGCCGTGGCTCTTGTGCAATGGTTCAGAGGCGTTCACAGCAATTGGTACAAAAACATCGCCCGGTACGCGCATGGTTGCAGTGTCCGGACATGTGAAACGACCAGGTGTATTTGAAATTATTAACGGTGTCACCACATTCAGAGATCTCTTGTACGGAGAAGAATTTTGCGGTGGAATTCGTAACGACAATAAATTAAAAGCTTTTGTGCCAGGTGGTGGTTCTGCTCCATGGTTCACACCCGACCAACTCGACTTGCCCTTTGAAGCAAGTCAAGTAGGCCCTGCAGGTTCAATGCTGGGCTCTGGCGCAATTATGGTGATGGATGAAACCACCGACATTCCGGCTGCCGCATTAACGCTCACGCGTTTTTATGCACATGAATCATGTGGAAAATGCACACCTTGTCGTGAAGGCGGAACTTGGCTCGAGCGTATTTTGACGCGTGTCGTTGAAGGCACTGGTACCGATGCCGACCTCGACCAACTTATTGAAGTGGGGAGCAGTATTTGCCCGGGCGATTTCCCGCATGCATCGAATGCCGACCTTGGGTTAGCCGCAGTTCCATTCCCGTACAAGATGACCACCATTTGTTTTGTAGGTCCATCGGCGTATGCGCCCATTCATTCTGCTCTTACCTTGTTCCGCAGTGAATTTGAAGCACGCGTCACCACGCGCAAACGAATTCCGGTCACAGCAGGACACGCATTATGAGCACCACAGAATCAACATCTGACCAAGTGGAAACCGAAGTAGTTATTGACCCCAATGCAGTAAGCCTCACCATCAACGGCAAAACAGTTGCTGCGCGTAAAGGCGAACTCATCATTGCGGCAGCCGATCGCACAAGTGATTTCATTCCTCGTTTCTGTTATCACCCACGTATGAAGCCAGTGGGCATGTGCCGCCAGTGTTTAGTAGAAGTGGAAGGTCCTCGTGGGCCAATGATGGTGGTTTCTTGCATGACCCCTGTTGCCGAGGGGCAAGTGGTGCATACAGAAACCGAGCAAGTGAAAAAAGCTCAAGAAGGAATTTTGGAGCTTCTTCTGGCGAATCACCCACTCGACTGCCCAGTGTGCGACAAAGGTGGTGAGTGCCCACTTCAAGACCAGGCATTTTCTCATGGTCCAGGCGAGAGTCGTTATGTTGAAGAAAAACGGCATTACGAAAAGCCCATTGCTATTAGCGATTTAGTATTTCTCGATCGTGAACGCTGCATTCTCTGTGATCGTTGCACGCGATTCGCCAGCGAAGTTGCTGGTGACCCACTCATCTCATTTACACATCGTGGAAATAACACACAGATACTCACGTTCCCCGACGAGCCTTTCGCTTCTTACTTCTCGGGAAATACCGTTCAAATTTGTCCGGTCGGTGCGCTCACTGCAAAGCCCTATCGCTTTAAAGCGCGCCCTTGGGACCTTGAAGAAACACAAAGTACGTGTACTGCGTGTTCCGTAGGCTGCGCAACTGTTATTCAGTCAAGTCGCGACCAAGTTTTACGCTTTCAAGGTCACGACAACGATGAAGTCAACTGGGGTTGGCTGTGCGATCGTGGCCGATTCAATTTTGAATCCATCAATAGTGAAGACCGGTTCACCACGCCGCTCGTTAAAGAAGGCACGTCGCTCGTTCCCACTTCTTGGTCAAGTGCTCTTGAAACTGCAGCACGAACCATTCGCTTGGCTGTGAGTTCCAAAGGTGCAAACAGTGTTGCTATTTTGGGCGGAGCTCGACTTGCTAACGAAGATGCACGTGCGTGGGCGATGTTGGCAAGCAAATTGGGTATCACATTGCACGATGCACAACTTGACGACGGTTTGCCAACAGAAGTCTTCAATTTGCCGCAAGCAACAATTAATGATGCAACTTCTGCAACAACAGTTATTTTGTTGAGTCCAGATCTGAAAGAAGAGCTTCCAGTTCTGTACCTCCGATTGCGCGATGCTGCTACTAAAAATCGCACGCGAATCATTGAGTTCACCACGAGAGCCTCAGGGCTCACTCGGTATGCATGGAAATCGCTGAACTACGAACCTGGCACACAAGTAGCTGCAGTGAATTCAGCATTAAACGACACCGAGATTGCAGGCCAATTAAGCAAAGGAAACGTAGTTGTTGTTTTAGGGCGCGCAAACCTTGCCGAATCGAGCGATTTCACAGCACAGGCCTATAACGCAATAGCTGCTGCTTTCCCTGCTGCAACAGTATTGCCTGTTCTTCGTCGCGGAAATATTCGCGGTGCAGCAACTGCTGGTCTTACTGCAGGAAATAATGCTCGCAGTATTCTCACTGCAGCAAGCGAAGGACACATTGAGTGCCTCATTTTGCTTGGGGCAGACCCGCTATCTGACGTTCCAGATCTCGACCTCGCACGCCGCGCATTAGCTGGCGCACATAATATTATTGCAGTCGATACTTTCCCTACTGCTTCAACTTTGCGGGCAGATGTTGTGCTTCCTGCGGCTGCGTACGCAGAACGCGGCGGAACAACAACAAACCTTGAAGGTCGCGTATTACCCCTCAGTCAAAAAATCACTGCACGAGGAACTTCACGTCCCGATTGGATGATTGCAACCGAATTGGCGGAGCAATTAGGTGCCGATATCGGTGTGGAATCTATTGATGATCTCACAGCCATAGATGCGCCATCACAAACTCTGCAAGTTCTGTCGGTAGCGGGAAGTTCTGCTCCTGAACGTAATTCGTATGACCTGCGGCTTGTTGTGTCGCGCAAGATGTACGACAATGCGGTGAGCACGGTAACGAGCCCGTCACTTGCACATCTCAGTATTGGTGCCGGTATCTATTTGAATCCCCGCGATATTGAACGCATCGGAGCACTCGTCGGCAAAGATGTGAAGGTATCTACCTCATCTAAATCGGTCATCTTGACGTTGCATGCCGATGAGTCTGTATTGAAAGGTACGGCGTGGGTTCCCTTCAACCAGCCCGGAACCGATATTCGTGAATTAATGAACGCAAATGATCTCATTGTTGATGTTCGAGTGGAGAACCTCTCGTGATTGCAATAACTCGTTCACTTTTAGGAATTGACCCACTATTTGATGGAGGTCTTTTGTGGACACCTCTTTTTATCGTGATTCTCAAAGTGTTGGTCGTTTTTGTCATTGGCCTTGTTGCAACCATGTTGATGGTGTGGTTTGAACGCAAAGCTATTGCTGGTATGCAAAACCGCATCGGCCCAAACAAAGCAGGGCCATTCGGTTTGCTGCAAACTTTGGCAGATGGCATCAAATTATTCTTTAAAGAAGATCTTTTGCCTGAAAGATCTGACAAACTTGTTTTCCGCTTAGCGCCTTACCTTTCTTTTGTCCCTGCTTTCCTTGCGTTTGCAATCATCCCTCTTGGCGGTGACTACCGCGATGGAAATGGTGGAGTTGTCACTTGGTTCGGACATCAAACGAGAGTGCAGCTTGCAGACCCACCAATTGGAGTTCTTTTTGCGCTTGCCATTTCTTCTATTGCGGTCTACGGCATCATGCTGGCCGGTTGGTCGAGTGGTTCAAAATATCCTTTGCTGGGTTCAGTGCGCGCATCTGCGCAAATGGTGAGTTACGAAGCAGCACTTGGGTTGTCGTTAGCGGCAGTCATTTTGGTAACGGGAACACTGTCAACGAGTGGCATCGTCGGCTCACAAAGTTCTCTCGGCTCGTGGAATATTGTGGCAACTGGAGTCATTCCATTTATCATCTTCCTCATTTCAGCAACTGCAGAACTCAACCGACCACCTTTTGACTTGGTGGAAGCGGAACAAGAACTCGTAGGCGGGTTTAACACTGAGTACTCATCAATTCGCTTCTCACTCTTTTTCCTTGCTGAATTTATGAACACCATTACGATGTCTGCAGTCATTGTGACCTTGTTCTTCGGCGGCCCGCAGCCCATCAGCATCGGAAATACCACACTCGATATTCCGTTAATCAATAACTCACTCGAAGGCAGTATTTGGTTAATAGCAAAAGTATTGGTATTCCTTTATATCTATATTTGGTTCCGAGCATCATTGCCCCGCTTCCGTTACGACCAACTCATGGATCTTGGGTGGAAGTTCCTTATTCCTGCATCGCTCGGTTGGTTCATGCTCCTTGCAGCACAGCGTCTAGCGGACAATGAAAATTGGGATCAACTCATTGTGATGCCGTTGTCTATTGCGGTCATCTTGGTGTGTTTTATATTTATGCAGCTGGCGTTCAGGGCAAGCTCAAAAAATCGTGAATCAGAAGGGGCAGCTTTCTAATGGGGTACCTAGGTGGCTTTCTTGTAACTGTTCGTCAACACGGTAAGCGCAATCGTGTGACCACTGAATATTCCGGTGGTCGCATGTTTCGCAAAGGTAAAAAAGCGAGTAGCGACGAAAAAATTCCTAAACCCGAGCGGATGCATGGGCGCCATGTATTGAACAGATACGAAGACGGAATGGAAAAGTGCATTGGGTGCGAACTATGTGCGGGCGTATGCCCGGCACGATGCATTTATGTGCGTGGTAAAGATAACGACCCAATGGAACCCACGTCACCAGGTGAACGGTTTGGTTTTATTTATGAGATCAACTATCTCCGTTGTATTCACTGCGACTTGTGCGTAGAAGCGTGCCCAACTGAAGCAATAACGGAAACAAAACTCTTTGAATTCTCATTTACGAATCGGCAAGATGCGATTTATACAAAGAATGAGCTTCTTGTTGATGATGCAGGCTTGCCGCAACACTTGCCATGGGAAGACTGGCGGCCAGGTGAAGACATCAACACATCTGGTTGGATGCGTGCCACATCGCCAAGCGGAAATGCTGAATTTGAAGGTGTAGTTGCCTGGAGTGGTGAACTTGGCTACGGCGTTCGTGCGCCGGAGCCTGTTCAAAGTGAAAGAGACGCCGAATAAATGGAACTCTTCGTGTTCATATGTGCTGCAGCGATGGTGCTTGCTGGTGCGTTGGGAGTTGTTCTTCGTTCGAACCCTGTGCACGCTGCTTTGAGTTTGGTACTTACATTGTTCGGAATTGCTGTGATGTTTGTTTCCCAGCAAGCAGAGTTTCTTGCAGCAGTTCAAGTGGTTGTTTATGCCGGAGCGATAGTGGTGCTCTTCTTATTCGTTATCATGCTCTTAGGCGTCGACCGTGCAGAAAACCTTGAAACAGAGCCGCTCGGAATTCAACGACCATTGGCAATTATTTTAAGTATTGGTTTTGTGGCACTCCTTGTAACCACCATTGTGCAAGGCCGTGATTCGCTCAATATGCGTGGAGATGGTCTGATCACGGCAGATAGCGGTGACCACGATGCAAATATTCGTCAAATTGCTCGTTCAATTTTCAGTGATTATGTAGTGGCCTTCGAAGTTACTTCGGTATTACTCATTGTTGCAGTTGTCGGAACCGTTGTGCTCGCCCGCAAGCGTAAGTCTGAAAAAGACCTCTCAGGAGTGTCTGCATAATGCTGGCCACCATTGTTCCTACTTCTACTTGGTATCTCATTTTGGGTGCAGTGCTCTTTGGCATTGGCATGGTGGGCGTTCTTATTCGGCGCAATCCGCTCATTATGTTTATGAGTATTGAGCTCATGCTCAATGCCGTGAATCTCACCTTCGTTGCATTGTCAACACAACTTACCGATATCAATGGACAAACTGCGGTCTTTTTTGTGCTTGTGGTAGCTGCTGCCGAAGTCGTTGTTGGACTCGGCATCATTGTGGCAATTATGCGTCGCCGCTCAGAAATTTCCGTTGACGATCTCTCGGTCTTGAAGGGTTAATAGCAATGCTCAACACAGTTTGGTTGGTGCCTGCACTTCCGCTTGCCGGCTTTTTACTTCTCGTACTTTTTGGACGCCGATTAGCTGAACCAAAGGCTGGTTGGCTTGCTGCAACAATGTGCGGGTTGTCATTTTTTGTGACGCTGCTTGTGTTTCTCGACATGGTCTCAAAAACTGCAGAAGAGCGTTCTCACGTAGTGAGGGTCTTCTCTTGGATTCCTGTGGGTTCACTGCAAGTAGACCTGGCATTTCTTGCCGATCAGCTCTCTATCACGATGGCATTGTTCATTACGGGTATCGGCACACTCATTCATTTGTATGCCGTGGGTTATATGCACGGCGATCCGAAGTTTTCGAAGTTCTTTATTTATTTAAACCTTTTCGTATTCTCCATGTTGATGTTGGTGCTTGGTGAGAATTTGCTCGTTACCTTCCTCGGTTGGGAAGGCGTGGGAACATGTTCTTACTTCCTCATTTCTTTTTGGCACACACGCGATAGTGCCGCAACAGCAGGAAAGAAAGCATTTGTCACCAACCGCGTCGGCGACTGGGGCTTCATGATGGCCATGTTCTTGGCCTTCGGGGCTGTGGGTACATTGTCTTACGGAACCATCAACAGCGCGGCACATGGTGGGTCAATTAGCCATGTCACCGCTACCGCAATTGCTCTCATGTTGTTTGTTGGGGCATGCGGGAAGAGCGCACAACTCCCTTTGTATCTCTGGTTGCCCGACGCGATGGAAGGCCCAACCCCAGTATCGGCACTCATTCACGCTGCCACCATGGTGACAGCAGGCGTATTTCTCATGACCCGCATGAACCCAGTGATAGCGGAGGCCTACCATTGGGCGCCCACCATTATTGCTGTGGTCGGTGCGGCTACTGCACTCTTTGCTGCCACGGTTGCCGTTGCTCAAAACGACATCAAGAAGGTGCTTGCGTACAGCACGGTGTCGCAACTCGGTTACATGTTTCTCGCTGTTGGGTCGGGCGCATATGTTGCGGCCATTTTCCACATGATCACACACGCATTCTTTAAGGCGCTCCTCTTTCTTGGTTCCGGTTCGGTTATTCACGGCATGCATCATGAACAAGACATGCGCAAGATGGGTGCGTTGCGTGTACTCATGCCTGTTACTGGTTTCACCTTTATTATCGGCTGGCTGGCAATTGCTGGTGTTCCGCCTTTTGCTGGGTTCTGGTCGAAAGACGAAATTTTGCTCTATGTGTATGCGAACAATCGTGGGCTATATGTGGTGGGCCTCGTTACGGCTCTACTCACCGCTTTCTACATGACACGTCAAGTAATCATGGTCTTCTTCGGTGAAGCGAAGTGGAAAGACCAGAGTGAAGAGCACGGTGCTCACGGCGATTTTGTTCCTCATGAGAGTCCAAAAATTATGTTGCTCCCTCTTGTTGTGTTGGCAATGTTGTCAGTTGGTGGTGGACTTCTGCAGTTGCCTTTCACAAAAGATCTTCATTTTCTTGAAAAGTGGCTCGAGCCAATTGTTGAACACGGTGAAGCTCATATCAACGGTTCATGGGCCTATGACAACAAGTACATTCTCATGCTGGTAGCAATTGCGGTTGCACTATCTGGAATTGCATTGGCAGTAGGTGTTTATGGCAAGAAGAAATTGCCAGCCATTGAGCCACAAATTTTGGCAAATGCTTGGAACTACGACAGAGGTGTGTCGGCATTCATGGGTGGGCCTGGTCGCCAATCATTTGAAGCTGTTGCATGGGCCGATGCACATGTCATCGATGGCGCAGTGCTCGGAACAGGGTCTGTTGTGCGGCGGTCAAGTGGCTTTATTCGCAAAATACAAAGTGGCTATGTACGCGTGTATGCCGCCGCCATTGTCATTGGTGTACTTGCCATGTTGGCGTGGTTTATGTGGAGAGGGGTGGCCTAATGATTGCTGAAGTAAGCCAAGGTGCATCTATGTCTTTTCCTATTTTGACTGCACTCATTTTTTTTCCACTCTTTGGTGCAATTGCTGTCGTTTTATCAAGTAACCGACGCCCTGAGTGGACCAAGTTAATTGCTTTGGTGTCAAGCGTGGGCACAGCAGGTCTCAGTATTTGGATGCTGGCAAGTTTCCACACTTCAGATGGTGGATTTCAATTCACTTCGCAACATTCGTGGATTCGGGAGTGGGGCATTGGTTGGCATTTAGGAGTCGATGGAATTTCTCTCTTCCTTGTGGTGCTCACTGGCCTGCTGTTTCCTTTGGTCATTGTGGGTATCGACCCACATCATGGGCATAAGCGTTACCTGGCATGGCTACTCCTTCTTGAAGCAGGAGTAATGGGCAGTTTCCTCAGCCTTGACCTCTTCTTGTTCTTTGCATTTTTCGAAATTGTTTTGGTGCCGATGTACTTCCTCATTGGTGGATGGGGATACGACCAGCGTGTTTACGCTGCAACGAAGTTCTTCTTGTACACGATGTTCGGTTCGGCGTTCATGCTGGTGGGAATCATTGCAACTGCAGTACTCGCAAAGAACAGTTTGGGCTACGTCACATTCGATCTCGTCGTGTTGGCTGAGCAGGCATCGTTTGGTACCAATACTGCTCGGTGGTTGTTCTTCGCTTTTGCAATTGCGTTTGCGGTCAAGGTGCCGCTCTTTCCGTTGCATACATGGTTGCCCGATGCGCACACGCAAGCCCCCACCGGAGGCTCAGTCATCTTGGCTGGTGTACTTCTGAAACTCGGAACATACGGCTTCTTGCGATTTGGCTTGTATCTCTTCCCCGAGGCCGCAGTATGGGCAAAGCCACTCTTTCTCACCCTTGCCGTTGCAGGTATTTTGTGGGGTGCCATTGCAGCAACAATGCAAAAAGACTTGAAGCGTCTCGTTGCCTATTCCTCAGTAGCCCACCTTGGGTTCATCGTTCTCGGTACTTTTGCATTTACGTCAGTGGCGCTCACTGGTGGCGTCATGCAAATGGTGAACCACGGAATTTCTACAGGCGCACTCTTCTTGCTTGTGGGAATGATTTACGAGCGTCGCCACACCCGTCAGATTGCAGAACTTAAAGGTCTGCAATCTGTTGCACCAATTTTTGCAGCCGTCTTTATGGTGGTCATGCTCTCCTCAATTGGAGTTCCGGGCCTCAACGGATTCGTCGGTGAGTTCCTCATTCTCATTGGATCATTTGAAAATGCGCGCTGGTGGGTTGTGGTTGGTACAACCGGTGTCATCTTGGCAGCGTTGTATTTATTGTGGGCTTATCAGCGGGTATTCCACGGCGAGGTTGACGAAGCAAATGCATCATTCCCGGAAATTACACCGCGTGAAGGAATGATCTTGTTCACCTTCATTGCTGCAATTGTATTTACCGGCGTGTATCCAAAGCCGATGCTCGATCGCATTGAACCAAGTGTGAAGGTATTGGTGACACACGTGGAAGAGCGCAGCGGTCGTACTTTTGATCCCGATGTTGTGGAAATTAAAAAGGCTCCCGCCGCTGAAGAAGAAAAGCAGGAGGAGCACTGATGTTGTTCGCCGCCGAAAACCTTGTTGGGCCAAGTGTTCCTTGGTTTTATCTCAACCCGCTTTTTATCTTGCTGGGCGGCATTGTGGTTCTCATGCTGGTGGGTTCTCTCACCCCCCAATGGCCACGTCATTGGTACGGAATTGTTAGTTCTGTCACTGCTGGCGTTGCTTTGGTGTCAACTGCGTTCTTGTGGGACAACGTTACGAATGAAAAGCCACGCGCAATTTTTGGTGATGCGTTAGCACTCGATCATTTTGCGTTGCTCGGAACAATCAGTATTTGTGCAGCGGTATTTTTGTGCAGTTTGCTGACGAGCGATTATCTCCAGCGTGATTCCGATGACGGGCCAGAACTCTATGTGTTGTATCTCACTGCAGCTATTGGCGGCATCATCATGGTTGCTTCAAATGACCTCATTGTTCTATTCCTTGGTCTAGAAACTTTGAGTTTGTCTCTGTATGTACTTGCCGCAAGCAATCGACGCCGCAGTGAAAGCCAAGAAGCTGGACTGAAGTACTTCATCTTGGGTGGTTTTTCTTCGGCATTCTTCCTCTACGGCATCGCGCTTGTTTATGGTGCAACGAAAACCACCAACATCACGGGCATCTTCACGGCATTATCCTCTTCGCAATCAGTGCCCCGCAACGATGTTTTTCTGCTCGTTGGTACTGGTCTGATGCTCGTCGGCTTGGCTTTTAAAGTGGCTGCAGTTCCCTTCCAAATGTGGACTCCCGATGTGTACCAAGGTGCACCAACACCAGTGACTGCTTTCATGGCGTCGGCAGGAAAAACCGCAGCATTTGCTGCTTTGCTTCGTGTCACGTTGACGGCATTGCCTACTCGCGTTGACGATTGGCGTCCCATTATTTGGGTACTTGCGTTACTAAGTATCGTTGTGGGTTCGTTGCTTGCTGTCACGCAAACGAACGTGAAGCGCATGCTTGCCTATTCATCAATTAGCCATGCTGGTTTTATGTTGGTAGGTATTGAGGCTGCAGCGCACCCCAATAGCGCAGATGCTGGAAATGGCATTTCAGGTGTAATGACCTACTTGTTGCTCTATACCGTCTTGGTTATTGGCACATTTGCAGTCGTTGGTTTGGTGGCACGTAAAGGTGACACCGCAACCGAATTGTCTGACTTCAAGGGTCTCGGCAAACAACAACCAGCCCTTGCGTTGGCACTAACTGTGTTCCTACTTGCACAAGCAGGCGTGCCACTGACATCAGGTTTTATTGCAAAGTTTGGTGTCATCAAAGCAGCAGTTGAAGTGCACAGCTATGCAATTGCTATTGCTGCAATGGTGGCATCGGTCATTGGTGCTTTTCTTTACTTGCGCATTATGGTCAGCGTGTGGCTTGAAGACGAGACCGCAGAAAACACTCGTATTCAGGTGCCTTTCTTAACAGGTCTCGTTGTAGCAATGGCAGCTATTTTCACCATTGTTATTGGTGTAGTTCCTGGTTGGTTGCTCGATGCAACGCAACAAGTTGCTGCACTTACTGGTCGCTAGAAATTATTTCGTTTACCGAGTGAGTTCGGTGATTTCATAGCCACCACTGCGTGCAGCTGCAAGAACCGTTGCTGCATGTTCGGGGCCTCTTGTTTCCAGAACAATTTGCACACCAGTTTCACGTACGTGAAGTTCAACTCCTTCGCGCACGTGTTCCACCTCAACAAGGTTTGCACCATTTTCTGCGAACAAACTTAAAAGTTGTGCGAGCCCACCGGGTCGATCGGAAATGCGAACAAACACAATGAGGCGACGGCCTGCTTGAGTTTCATGACGCCGAATGAGCCCAGGAATAAGGCCCATATCTACATTGCCTCCAGAAAGAACTACACACGTTGTGCCATGAGACGCTGGTGACACCAACCCGCGCATGAGTGCCGAAACACCAACGGCTCCACCACCTTCAACAAGCAACTTGCCGCGCTCCATGAGAAGAATCATTGCGTCGGCAACATCGTCTTCATCGACAACAACTACATCGTCTAACCATTTTTCAATAATGGGTCGCGTAATAGTGCCAGGGCGTTTCACTGCAATGCCATCGGCAAGAGTCACTACTGGCCCATCGGGCGCAGGGAAGTGCGCGTAAGGTGCACAAGCATTGACCTGCACGCCAATGACCTTGATACTCGGGTCAAATTGTTTCAGTGCAATGGCAGTGCCGCCCGCCAACCCTCCACCACCCAGTGGAATAATGACGGTGCGTAAGTTTTCAATGTCTTTAATGAGTTCAAGCCCGAGGGTTGCTTGCCCAGCTATGACAGCAGGGTCATCGTACGGATGACAAAAAGCCATTCCAGTTTCTTGCGCGCGCTCCAAGGCTCGAGCAACTGCGTTATCGAGAGACTCGCCACCTTCTGATGCCGTTGCACCGTAGGCGCGACACGCGGCAATTTTGGAAAGTGATGCTCCTGAAGGAACGAAGATCTCACACTTCACACCGTGGGCTTTTGCAGCAAAAGCTAAAGCGCCTGCATGGTTGCCGGCACTTCCCGCAACAACACCATGCTGGGCATTTGCCCCGAGCGTGGACAGTTTGTTCAGAGCGCCCCGAATTTTGAATGAGCCGGTGCGCTGCAGGTTCTCTGCTTTCAAAACCACCGTGCCGCCGCACAGTTCGCTTAACGCAGCCGACGGGGTGATGGGAGTGTGTTTTACGTAGGCGCGCCCCGCGTGTGCGGCAGAAAGAATGTCTTCCTGAGAGATTGTTGTTTCGCCCATCTGCACCTACCGTAGCCCTATGCGTGCAATCCTCATTGCGAACAAAGGCGACAACGATGGTGGACACGTCGTTGCCTATTTCCAAAAAATGGGTTACACCTTCACCACCCTCATCCGCGAAGAGTCTGACCAGTGGCCGCTTCTGGGCGACGATGTACAGCTGGTGGTGCCAATAGGGTCCGATTGGTCGGTCTACTGGGACGATGTTGCACACCATGTACGCAGGGAAAGTGAACTGTTGAAAAGTGCTCACCAGGCAGGAATTCCCTTGTTTGGGGTGTGTTTTGGGGCTCAAATACTGGCTTTTGCCTTAGGAGGCGAGGTCAGGCGTGCCCATCACAGCGAAATTGGGTGGTTTTCTGTCGACTGGGAACCTAGTTTTCGTCAAAAAATGGGAGATTTGGCTGAAAAAGAGTGGTTCCAGTGGCATTACGACATGTTTGTGCCCCCAACTGAGGCACAGATCTGGGCAAAAAGCTCGGCAGGAGTACAGGCCTTCCAGTGTGGCGGCAGCTTTGGCGTCCAGTTTCACCCCGAGGTCACCCCTGGCGTGGTGGAACGGTGGTCACGGGTGGGCACAGATACGGGGCCAGTGGAACTGCAGCAAGCAGGTATCGACCCTGAATTATTGCTGGAAGAAACTGTTCGCCGGGCCGACACTTATGCCAGTCAGTGCGATGCGCTTTTAGGCTATTTCGTTGCGCAAATGCACAAGTAGCAGCCTGAAATTTTGCAGGAAGCCGCGTTGGTTTCCTCTCAAATGAGTGTCAAGTAGTAGTTTCGTATGCGATGTCCCCCTTCTTGCGTTCTTATCTCACCGTGTTTTGGTTTGGGCTCCTTTCTTTTGCTTTGGCAGGGCTCCTGTTGTGGGTCTCGTCTCTTTTGCGACCGAATCACCCCACGCGCGAAAAATTAATGTCTTATGAAAGTGGTGTAGACCCCGTTGGCGAAGGCTGGTCGCAAAGCCAAATTCGTTATTACGTTTTCGCACTCTTGTTCGTCGTATTCGATGTGGAAGCAGTCTTCTTGTTCCCATGGGCAACGCAACTCGAGCGCTACGGATCATTTGGGCTCATTGAAATGGGTGTCTTTGTTGCTGTTCTATTACTGGGGCTTGTATATGCATGGCGTAAGGGAGTCTTGCGATGGGTTTAACAGCACAATGTATGCCACTTGAATTGCGCACCTGCAGAGTGAAAAAGGCGAAGGACTAAAGATATGGGACTCGTAGAACGTGGTCGGCTACCTAAGCCTCTTACCTCTCTTTTCAATATGGGACGCTCGTACAGCTTGTGGGTGTACCAATGGGGTCTTGCATGCTGTGCCATCGAAATGGGCGCCGCATTTGGTTCGCCTCGTTACGACGTGATGCGTCTCGGGGTTATTCCTCTTCCTGCAAGCCCGCGACAAGCAGACCTTGTGGTGATCTCAGGAACAGTGACCGACAAGATGGCTCCTGCAATTAAACGTTTATACGAGCAAATGCCGGAACCGAAATATGTTATTTCCATGGGTAGTTGCGCTAACTGTGGCGGCCCTTATTGGGATAGCTACTCGGTTACAAAAGGTGTCGACCAAATTATTCCTGTCGATGTTTACGTGCCGGGTTGCCCACCACGTCCAGAGGCACTTCTTGAAGGAATCGTGTTATTGCAACAACGCATTAAAAATGAAGACATGGCCGCACGTTGGCGTGGCGACGGATACGTCGCTATGAATAGCGATGCTGCTGCCATTGCAGAGCGGAAAGGCAAGCCCGTTGTCGTCTCCCACTGATTCCAGCGCTGAAGCAACTCCGCGTCAAGACGCCATGCGTGAACAATTGTTGAGCGATATATCGGCTTGTTTGGGAAGTGCACTCGTCCAGTCTCATATCAATGTTGGCAACGATCTCTGTGTGCGTGTCGCCACCGATGCATGGGCAACAAGTGCCGCAGCATTAAAGACAAGTTTGGGTTTTGACTATTTCTGTTTTCTTTCAGCAATCGATTGGTTGCCATCTCCATTTGGAAAAGGTGAAGAAGACCCCACTGCTGAAGCAGTTGAGCGTGACACGGAAATCAAACAAGGTTTAGCCGGTGGGGAAACACGTATGCAGGTGTTCGCTCGCATTGTGAATCACCGCACACACGTGGGTATCACATTGAAAACCGATGTACCAGATGCAACGCCAGTGGTTCCATCATGGGTAAGTGTTTTTACTGGTGCTAACTGGCACGAACGTGAAGCACATGAAATGTTTGGCATTTCATTTGCGGGCCATCCCGATTTACGCAATATGTATTTGCCAACCGACTTCGAGGGGCATCCATTGCGTAAAGACTTCCCATTGCTGGCACGCATGGTGAAGCCATGGCCTGGAATTGTCGATGTAGAACCACTACCTGGCGGCGGCGACGAAGATGATGCGGAAGGATCTGCAGAATGACAATAATTGGTGATCGTCAACAGTTGGCCTACATCGCATCGCAAGCAGCAGATGCACGCGTCAACGTAGAGCTTGAGACTGAGGGGATGACCCTCAATATTGGGCCACAACACCCAGCTACCCACGGCACGTTGCGCATCATTGCACGTCTCGATGGTGAGCAAGTGTTGTGGGCAGAACCGTCGTGTGGGTATATGCACCGTGGTTATGAAAAATTAACCGAAGTGCGCACCTTCCCGCAGGTCACTGCACTGGTGAACCGCATTGACTGGCTTGGCAGCTTTGCCAACGAAGTGCCTTTTATTTTGGCAGCAGAACAGTTGATGGAAATTGAAGCACCACCTCGTGCTCAGTGGATTCGCACCATTTTGTTTGAGCTTTCTCGTATTGCAAACGTCTCGCTGTTCCTCGGAGACCTTGGCGTGCAGTTGGGCGCAATTACACCTGTCTTTTTTGCATTCCGCGACCGCGAATACGTTTTGAACCTCATTGAAGGTGCAACCGGCGGACGTTTTCACCCTAACTTCGACCGTATTGGTGGACTCAAGGACGACTTGCCCGCAGGTTGGGTAGATGAAACACGCGCCGTCATGAAAAAGATGCGTAAGTTCTGCGACGAAATAGAGAACCTACTTTTCGGCAACGAAATTTTTGAATCACGTACCCGTGGCATTGGTGTCATTCCGCGAGATGTTGCATTGCAATACGGCATGTCAGGCGCAAACTTGCGCGCTAGTGGTGTCGACTGGGACCTCCGTCGCGATCAGTCGTTGCCAATGGCATGGGACAAGGTCGATTGGAAAGTGTGGACTCACCTCGATGGCGACTCGTACGCACGTTGTTGGGTTCGTCTCCAAGAAACACGCGAATCGACCTTCATCGTTGAGCGTCTTTTAGACACATTGCCCAGTGGCCCTGTAATGACCAAAGTGCCGCGCATTATTAAAGTGCCAGCAGGCGAAGCATGGGTGTCAACGGAAAATCCGTTGGGCGAAATGGGTTACTACGTTGTGTCGAAAGGTGACCTCGGGCCTTTCCGCGTCAAGATTCGTTCGGCAAGTTTCAACAATATTTCCATCGTGCCGTGGCTGTTGAAAGGCGTGTACGTCCCCGACATCATCACCATTCTCGCTTCGCTGTACTTCATCCTTGGAGACATTGACCGCTGATGTACGCCTTACTTTCCAGCATCCCTTATTGGGGGCAAACTATTCTGCGACTCATTGGTGGTTCTGTCGCTGTGCTTCTTCCTGCTGGCACCATCGTGTACCTCTTCTTATTCAAGATGATGTCGTTCATGCAGAGTCGCCTTGGGCCAATGGAAGCTGGGCCGTACGGATCAATGCAACTCTTTGCTGAAGTAGGCAAATGGTTGCAAAAAGAAGATCTGATGCCAGAACGCGCCGACAAATTTGTTTTCAAGATTGCTCCTCTTGTTGTTTTGTCGAGCACATTTTTGCTTGTTGTTGTTGTGCCATTTGGGCCCGATGCTTGGATCACCAACTTTGAAGCCGGCGTGTTTTATGCACTCGCAGTGTCGTCAGTTTCAGTACTCGGTATTTTGATGGCTGGTTGGTCGAGTGCCAATAAATATTCATTACTTGGTGGATTACGTGCCGCAGGCCAGCTCATTGCGTATGAGCTTCCTATGATCCTCGCCGTTGTGGGCGTTGTCATTCAGGCAGGCTCAATGAATTTACAAAATATTGTTGTTGCACAAAATGCTGGAAGCATTTTTGGATGGGATGGCTTAGGAAACCCATATCTACTGACCCAATTCATTGGTTTTATTATTTTCATGATTGCGGTGCAGGCCGAACTAACGCAGACACCTTTCGACATGCCAATTGCTGAATCGGAATTGGTGTCGGGTTATATGACCGAATACTCGGGTTTTAGGTTTCTCATTTTCTTCATCGGTGAATTTGCAACCGCTGGTGTGTTTGCGTTCATTGCGTCTGTGCTATTCCTTGGCGGTTGGGGCGTTCCTTTCTCTTGGTTTGGATGGACAGAAATCAACGACGTCGACAATTGGATGAATGTTGGTGGTCCCCTCATCATGCTGACCAAGATGCTCGGTTTGGTTTTCATCATCATGTGGGTGCGTTTTAGTTACCCACGCTTTCGTGAAGACCAATTGCAACGTTTTGCATGGAAGATTCTTATTCCCGTTTCGCTCGTCAACATCGTGGCGACGTCAGTTTTAAAGGTTGCGTTCTAATGCCAAAAGTACCCGGATTATTCAAGGGCCTTGGAGTCACCTTTGGCACCATGGTGGAAACCATTACGCACGGTGCCAACACTGTTCAGTATCCGCACGTAAAGGAAGCGCCCCCCGTGCGTGCCCGCGGAGTAATTGCCCTTCACGAGGGCAACTGCACGTCGTGCATGCTGTGCGCGCGCTCATGCCCCGACTGGTGCATTTACATTGAAGGACACAAAGAACTCGCTCCACCACGTCGTGCCGGTGGCAAACCTCGTGCAGTCAACAAACTTGACCGTTTCGACATTGACTACGCATTGTGCATGTATTGCGGAATATGTGTCGATGTGTGTCCGTTCGATGCACTTTTTTGGAGCCCCGAGTATGAATACTCCGAGCCACGCATTGCCGACCTTCTACACGACAAGTCAAAACTTGGGGAGTGGATGGAAACTGTTCCTGCAGCACCAGAACTAGAAGTTGGCGCTGACAAGAAAGGCAAAAAGTAACGGTGGTTGCTCAAAATATTGCCTTTGGAATTATTGCCGTCATCATGGTGGTTGGTGCACTACGCGTGGTCACTGTGAACAACGTGGTGCATGCAGCGCTGTGGTTGGTGCTTGTTCTTGCTGGTGCAGCGGCCCAATATATTTTGCTTGCTGCAGAATTCGTTGCGGTGACTCAAGTTCTTGTGTACATCGGCGCAGTAATGGTGCTCTTCTTGTTCGGCACTATGTTGACCCGTGCTCAACTAGGTAAAGAAAAACAGCTCAATAACCCCACCTGGTATCTCGGCATTCCAGCCTCGCTGCTTCTCCTTGGCGTCATGATTTTGGCACTTACTTCAAGTTTCGGAGATGAAAAGCTTCCTAATGACTCAGAGTTGGTCAGTACTCAAGCAATTTCAGATCAAATTTTTGGGCCATACTTGCTTCCGTTTTGGGCTTTGTCGTTTGTGCTCCTCGTGGCAGTTATTGGAGCAATCGTTTTGGCAAGGAAGGACTAACACATGTTGGTGAATCAGTTCCTCATCCTTGCGGCAGTGCTTTTTTGCATTGGCGTGTACGGAGTCATTGCTCGTCGCAATGCAGTCATGGTTTTAATGTCTATTGAACTCATTTTGAACTCAGTCAATATCAACTTCCTCGCGTTTGCTTTGCGTAACGGCAGTGTCGATGGCCACGTGTTCGCGTTGTACATCATTGCTGTTGCAGCGGCTGAAGTAGGTGTGGGTTTGGCGCTTGTCCTTCTTGTGTATCGCAATCGTAAATCCATTGCGCTCGATGAACTTTCGGAAATGAAGGGTTAATGATGTTTGCAGAGGCATCAACTGTGGCTCATGAAGCCCTGTCGTCGGGGTGGTTCTTAGAACACGCCTTCCTCATTCCTATTATCCCGGCAGTGGCCTTTGCCCTCATTATTTTCTTTGGCAAGAAGTTGCCAATGAAAGGCAGTGAACTCGGCGTGCTCTCCATGGTTGCATCGCTTGTTTTTTCAGTCGGAGCTGCATTGCAGTGGATCAACCGGGTAAACGGCGCAACAGAAGAGCAATACATCGACCCAGTGATCCGTTCATGGACCTGGTGGAACAGCGGTGGGTTCGAGTTTGGTATTGGCCAGCACATCGATGGCCTTTCGCTCACCATCTTGGTAGTGGTTGCGTTTATTTCCTCTCTAGTGCAGATCTACTCACTTGAGTATTTGCGCGGTGACCGCAGGTACACGCACTTCTTTGCTTCTCTTACCTTGTTCTCGGCAGGAATGTTGAACATGGTGGTTGCAGAAAACATGATTCAACTCATTTTGGGTTGGGAAATCATGGGGCTGTGCTCATTCCTGCTCATTGGGCACTGGTGGGAAGACGGCGCAAATAGTCGAGCTGCGCTCAAAGCTTTTTTCACCACACGCACCGGAGATATTGGTCTCTTGGTCGGCACAAGCGTTTTATTCTTCAGTGCCAACTCATGGACGCAAGAAAATTTAGGTGTCTCAGGGTTCAGCATTCGAGGACTTTCTGCATGGGCGTTAACGGGTGACCCAAGCCATGCCGCAATCACAGTTGGCGCAGTGGCGCTCTTCATTGCTTGCATTGGTAAAAGCGGCCAGTTCCCGTTGCACACATGGTTGCCCGATGCAATGGCGGGGCCAACACCTGTTAGCTCACTTTTGCATTCATCTACCATGGTGGTTGCTGGTGTGTTCCTTGTTGCCCGGCTGTACCCAGTGTTCTTCGAAGGAATGAACATTTTTGGTAGCGGAGTAAATCTCATCACATTGATTGGTGGAATCACCATCGTGATCGCAGCTGCACTGGCCTTCGTGCAAACCGATATTAAAAAAGTTCTGGCATATTCAACAGTCAGCCAACTCGGCTACATGATGATGGGCCTCGGTGCAGGTGCATGGATGCCAGCGGTGTTCCACATTTTCACCCACGCGTTTTTCAAAGCGTGTCTCTTCTTGGCGGCAGGCTCCATTAGTCATAGTGCATCGCATCACTCCTTTGAAATGAAAAAGGACATGGGTGGGCTACGCAAGTTCATGCCTATTACGTTCACTACGTGGATCATTTCCACCTTGGCTCTGTGCGGCGTGTTTCCTTTTGCAGGCTTCTTTTCAAAAGACGAAATTATCGACAACGTTGGGCACAACGGCTACACGGTCTTCATGGTCGTCGGGCTCGTTGGTGCCTTCTTGACTGCTGCGTACATGACGCGCGCAACGTATCTCACCTTCTTTGGTGAGCCACGCGGTGCTTCTGCCGGTGAATCACACGACGACCATGGTGACGACCATGACACTCACGATGAACATGATGCACATGCAAGTCATGGACCGCACGAAAGTAATTTGCTCATCACCGTTCCGCTCATGATTCTGGCAACGCTTGCTTTGGGTGCCGGGCTTTTTAACGCAACACCATTTGGTGAAAGCTGGGAGCGCATGACCAAGTGGGTAGAACCACGTTCGGTTGTGGTGGAAGATATGGATCATGCGGCGGTGGGTGAAACCCGTGGCGTTCCCGCAGCAATTGCCGCAGGTGCAGAAGCTCCAGTAGGTGAAGAGCCGCACGCTGCCGAGGGCGAAAATGGTGCGCATGCTCAATCAGTATGTGGAACCAGCACTCCTGAAAAGGGAATCTGTAATGCACCTCAACTGCAGCACGCTCCGTTCAAATGGTCGAAGGCCGGAATGTCGGTGCTCATTGTTCTTGTGGGAATGCTCATCAGTTGGCTCATTAGCGTGCAGATGTACACCAAAAAGGCTGGCTTCTTTGTTGGGCTTACCAGCCGCAACAAGTTGCTTGCGCTGGGCTATCGCTTCTTGGTGAACAAGTACTACCTCGATCACCTCTATGAAAAGGTCATTGTGCACGGTATTGCACACCCCATAGCAAAGGCTGCTTACTGGGTGAACCAAAACATTCTCGACGGCATCGTTAACGGTGCTGGTCTTGTAGCGCGGCGCGTTGCAGGTTGGGTTTATCGCAATGTCGACCAGCGTGTGGTTGACGGTGCAGTAAATGGTTCTGGCGCAGTTGCGCGCGGAACTGGAAATGTATTACGTCCGGTGCAGTCCGGAAAAGTAAGTCAGTACGGGGCCTTGTTATTTGCTGCTGCAGCAGTAGCCGGACTCGTACTTATCATTGTGAATACCTAAGTTTTAATACGTAAACAACATCAACAATTGAGGAGCTATACGGCATGGACATACTCCGTGACCACAACTGGGTGCTAAGCGTCGGCACCTTCTTACCACTGGCCGGTGTGCTGGTGATGTTGTTCATCCCTAAAGTGGAAGAGCAACTACAGAAGGCCGTTGCACTGATCACTGCACTAGCAACGCTTGGCGTTGGTGTGTACACCCTCACGTTGTTCAACTACGACCGCGCTGGAGAAATGCAATTTGTCGCACAAACAAATTGGATATCAGTTATTAAGAGCACGTATTACATCGGCCTCGATGGCATCAGTTTGCCGTTGTATATCTTGTCGATGGTTATCACTGTGCTGGTCATGATCTACAGCTGGGACCATATTCCTTCGCCGGGAAACCCGAAGGCCTTCCTGATGCTGATGCTCGTTTTGCAAACGGGTATGGCCGGAACGTTTATTTCGCAAGACCTCATTTTGTTCTTTGTCTTCTTTGAACTTGTTCTCTTGCCGATGTATTTCATGATTGGTGTATGGGGTGGCGAGAACCGCCAGTATGCATCACTCAAATTCTTCTTGTACACCATGTTTGGCTCGGCCTTAATGTTGGTTGCTTTCCTCGCATTGTTCTTCAAAACTGGGGCAGAAAGTTTTGCCATTCCGTACCTTGTAGAAAATGGTGGCGCTATCGCCAAAAATACACAGGTATGGATTTTTGCGGGAATGTTCATTGGCTTCGCAGTCAAGGTTCCGATGTTCCCCTTCCATACCTGGTTGCCCGATGCGCACACGCAAGCCCCTACGCAGGGTTCGGTTATTTTGGCTGCAGTACTTTTGAAACTCGGAACCTACGGATTCATCCGTATTGCTATTCCAATGTTGCCCGATGCAGCGCGTGAGTGGGCTCCCTACATTGGTCTCCTCGCGGTCATCGGAATCATTTACGGTGCCTTGGGTTGTCTTGCCCAAACCGACATGAAGCGGCTCATTGCGTTTTCGTCGGTAGCTCACATGGGCTTTGTCATGTTGGGTATTTCAACGCTCACCTCATTTGGTATGAACGCTGCGGTGTTTGGCATGGTTGCTCATGGTCTCATCACTGGCATGTTGTTCTTCGTTGCTGGAAGTGTGAAAGATCGCTATCACACCCTCGAAATTGCTCGACTTGGTGGCTTGTTGAAACAAGTGCCACACCTTGCTTGGATTCTTGGGTTCTGTGTAATGGCATCACTCGGCTTACCCGGACTCGCCGGTTTCTGGGGAGAATTCCCTGCCATTTTGTCGGCATACAGCCCGCTGTCTGGCCTCTCTGAAGTCACATTCCGTGTCTATATGGTCATTGCAGCAATGGGTACGGTGCTCGCCGCCGCATATTTGTTGTGGCTCTTCCAACGCATTGCCTTCGGCGAGCCAAAGCCCGAGTTTGGTGGATCCACATCAGACTTACATGGCCATCATGATCACGCAGGGCACGACGATGCACATCACAACGACATTCACGATGTGACGGTGTACGAGTGGGTGGCATGGACGCCGTTGCTCATTGCCATTGTGCTTTTCGGTGTGATGCCGAACTTGTTGTTCAAACTTATTGACCCGGCAGTTGCCGCAATCGTTACTCAAATCGGAGGCTAACAAAGTGCTCTCCACGCTCTTTGCTGCAGCAGACTGGGTTTCACCAGCAGTCGATTATCACGCCATTGCGCCTGAAATTATTGTTGCTGTTGGAATTTGTGTTGTCTTACTTGCCGATCTCTTTATTGCCGATCGCAGCAAGTGGCTGTTGTCAACAGTTGCTGGCTTTACTTTGTTGGGGGCGTTCATTCCCGTTCTCACACTTGGTTTGAGTGATGAAGGAACACGTTCATTGTTTGATGGTCGTTATGTCATCGACGACTTCAGCATTGTGCTGAAGGGCCTCTTTTTGTTGAGTGCCTACGTCATCGTGCTGCTGTCGACAACACATATTGAAGAGGGTGACTACTACCAAGGTGAGTATTGGGTTCTCATGCTGTCAAGCATTTTGGGAATGTTGATGATGACCTCGAGCCGTGACCTCGTATCAATATTTGTTGCGCTCGAGTTCCTCTCCATTCCTGCATACATGCTGGCCGCATGGCGTAAGCGCGATGCGAAAAGTAATGAAGCTGGTGTGAAGTACTTCCTCTTAGGAGTGTTCGCTTCGGCAGTGTTGCTGTATGGAATGTCTTTGCTCTACGGAGTAGCGAACTCCACATTGTTGTCTGATCTCGCATCAGAGATGAGTGGGCAACTCACTTCAATACGTGTTCTGGCAGTGGTATTTGTTGTAGTCGGTTTTGCTTTCAAAGTATCTGCCGTTCCGTTTCACACATGGGCCCCCGACACCTATGAAGGTGCACCAACGCCTGTCACGGCATTTTTATCTGTTGCGTCAAAAGCTGCCGGGTTCGTTGCTCTAGTGACAGTGCTTTATGTAGCCGTACCTGGAGCATCAGATGTATGGCAGCCACTCATTTGGGTGCTTGCTGCTCTTACCATGACCGTTGGCAATGTGATGGCGCTACGCCAAACCAATATTGTGCGTATGTTGGCGTATTCGTCAATTGCTCAAGGTGGGTTCATTCTGATGCCACTTGCCGTTGCCGCAGAAGGAAATTCCAGCGCTGCAGTGTTGCGTTCCGTTGTTACGTATCTCATTGTGTATGCAGCAACAAACCTCGGAATGTTCGGCATTATTTTGGCTGTGAGTCGCAAGACCCGAAGTGGGGAAGTGGCATCGTTCGGTGGGCTCTTTAGCTATGCACCTGGCATTGGCGCACTCGCTACCATTTTCCTTGCATCACTTGCTGGAATCCCACCACTCGGTGGCTGGATCGGTAAGTTCTCGGCGTTCCAAGCTGTCTTAGAAGCTGGCACAACATGGGGCTATGTCCTTGCGGTCATTGGTGCGGTGAACTCTGTTATTGCCTTTGGTTATTACGGAAACGTGATGCGCGAAATGTGGATGCGTCCCGTTCCTAATGGCGATACCTCGGCAATTGCCACACCTGCGCCAATCAAATTGGCACTCGGTATTACTGGTTTAGCAACGCTTGCTCTCGGCATCTTGCCTGGCGTGGCTTTGCATTTCGGCGATATTGCAGTGTTTTCTAGTGCCTTTGGTGGCTAGTTCTCTTCACGAAATCATTCGCGCTGCGGGTGGGGCAATTCCGTTTCGCGAGTACATGAACATTGTTCTTTACGGTGATGATGGGTTTTATACACGCCGAGGTGAAGCTGGTCGGCGTGGAGACTTCATTACTTCTCCTGAAGTGGGACCACTTTTTGCAGCGGTGCTTGCACGAGCTCTCGATGCGTGGTGGAAGGAAATGGGCTCGCCTTCATCGTTCACTGTTATGGAAGTGGGTGCTGGCCCTGGAACCTTGGCTCGCGGACTCATTGCAGCTCAACCAGAGTGCAGCAAGGTATGGACCTACGTTGCTGTAGAAATTTCTGAACAGCAAAGAGCGAAACATCCTTCTGAGGTGATTTCACTTGCTGAAATGCCAGAGAGGAAATTCACGGGAATAGTGATTGCCAACGAACTCCTTGACAACCTTGCTTTTGATTTGCGTGTGTTCGACCAAGAGTGGCGCGAATCTTGGATAGGAGTGAATGGTGATCAGTTAGTTGAGATTTTAAAACCACTCACCGAGCCGTCACTGTTTTTACCAGCATTTGCCAAACACGGAGCACGGGCACCGCTTCAAAGAGAAGCACAAGAATGGATAAGAAATGCATTGCAAAAATTAGATAGTGGCCGTGTGCTCGTTTTTGATTACTGCACACCACTCACTGCTATGTCAGCAGCACAGCCATGGCGCGAATGGCTAAGAACATATGTGGGGCATGAAAAAGGCCAACATTATTTACAGATTCCGGGGCGCCAAGACATCACTACGCAAGTGATGATTGATCAACTTGCTGCGGTCAAATCTCCAGAGTCAGTGCGCAGTCAGTCGCAGTTTTTGCAATTGTGGGGTATTGATGAACTTGTTGCGGAAGGCAAGGCCGCATGGGAGACTGCTGCAGCCGCCCCTAATGTTGCTGCAATGAAAATGCGATCACGCATTAGTGAATCGGCTGCTCTGCTCGACCCCAACGGTTTGGGATCATTTACGGCACTTACTTTTACCCCATAACCCAAACTATTTTGGTCTCATCACTTGGTCGACCAACACACCAATGTTGAACCAATTAATAGGGTCAGTTGGACCAATACCTGCCATACCAATAAGCGCTAAACCCATTGCCAAACCAAGAAATAACGATGCCAACATTTGCGTGTCGAGCGACGCATCAATTTCCCCCTCGTCTTTTGCATCATCAATTATTTTTACGTACAAAGCAAAATGCTCACGCACTCGCGGCGCAAGTACATCGCGTGCCAGCGGGTCGCGCCACGACGTATAGTACGTTTCAACGAGTAATTTTTGGGCATTGGTGAAGTCGTCGTCGTCGCTATTGCGAGGAATGAGTGATGCAATTTTGATGAGCCATAGTGCGCTATCAGCAGGTAGTTTTTCTAACGCTCGTACGTTGGATAGAAGTTGTGCATCGAAGGCTTCTTCGAGTACTGCTCGAAAAAGATCTTCTTTGTTTGCAAACCAGGTGTACACGGATCCAGGTGTCATCTCTGCGCGATCTGCAATTTCTGCCAATCGAGCCCGTTCAAAACCCACTGCGGCAATTTCTTCGGTTGCTGCAGTGAGAAGACGTTCTTTACTTGCCAATGCCCACGGTCGGCGATCGCGACCGTCAACATTGACGACGTTTTTATCGGTGCGGCCAGGGGTACGCCGCTTGTCTACTTTCTTCGCAGGTGCTGGTGCTTTTTTTACCATTTCCCTAACCTAGTACGACTTCACTCTGAGATAAATTCAGGGCAGAGGGCTACAGTCGGAAGGGAAAGAGGGGGCATATGAGTGAGGCAACTGATTCACCAAATATTTCTGACCTGTTGTGGGAGCAGCGCAAGTTTCCCCCGAGCCAGTCATTCCAAGCCAATGCACTCGTTGCGGGTACTGAACTTTACGATGTCGCTCACCGAGACTATGAAGCGTTTTGGGCTCAACAGGCAAGTGAAGTGGTCTCGTGGCACACGCCATGGAGCTCCATTTGTGAGTGGAAAAGCCCGTACAGCAAATGGTTTATAGGCGGAGAACTCAATGTTGCTTACAACTGCCTCGACCGCCATGTGGAAGCAGGCAACGGCAGCAAAGTAGCCATTCACTGGGAGGGCGAACCAGGTGATACTCGCACGCTCACCTATGCGTGGTTGCTCGATGAAGTGCAAAAATTTTCTAACGCGCTCAAAAGCCTTGGAGTGCAAAAAGGCGACAGAGTAAATATTTATCTACCGATGATCCCTGAAGCAGTAGTGGCAATGTTGGCGTGTGCTCGCATTGGTGCTGCACATTCCGTGGTCTTTGGCGGCTTTAGTTCGCAGGCTCTTGCCGACCGCATTAATGATGCTGAGGCAAAGGTGCTCATTACTGCCGATGGTGGCTACCGGCGTGGTGAAGTTTTCCCACTCAAACCACAGGCCGATGAAGCAGTCAAATTAACTCCGTCAATTGAACACGTTGTTGTGGTGAAGCGTGGTGGCAACGATGTCACGATGCACGAAGGTCGCGATCATTGGTATCACGAACTCGTGGCCGTTGCAGACCCTGTGTGCGTTGCTGAACCAATGTCGAGCGAGCAGTTGTTGTTCCTCTTGTACACGAGTGGTACAACGGGTACGCCTAAAGGCATTATGCATACATCGGGTGGGTATCTCACACACGTGAGCTACACGCACAAGTATGTTTTTGACTTGCGCCCAGAAACCGATGTGTACTGGTGCACTGCAGATGTGGGTTGGATCACCGGTCACTCATACATCGTGTACGGGCCGCTCTCTAATGGTGCGACGCAAGTCATTTATGAAGGCGTGCCGAACTACCCCGAGAACGATCGCTTGTGGAGCATTGTTGAAAAATACAAAGTGAGTATTTTTTACACAGCACCAACAGCAATTCGTACTTTTATGAAATGGGGCGTAGAGGAACCACAAAAACATGACCTCAGTTCGTTGCGAGTCATTGGCAGTGTGGGCGAGCCCATTAACCCTGAAGCATGGATGTGGTACCACGAAAACATTGGCCAAGGTCGTTGCCCGGTAGTCGATACATGGTGGCAAACCGAAACTGGCGGCATCATGATTAGCCCATTGCCTGGTGCAACAACAACAAAACCTGGGTCAGCAACGTTTCCCTTGCCTGGAATTGGCGCAGAAGTAGTTGATGAAAAGGGAAATGTCATTACACATGGTGGTGGCTATCTCACCCTGACGCATCCGTGGCCAGGAATGTTGCGCGGCATTTGGGGTGACCCTGAACGATTCCAAGAAACGTATTGGAGCAAATTTCCTGGTCGTTATTTTGCTGGTGACGGTGCAAAATTAGACGACGATGGTTATCTCTGGTTGCTTGGCCGCGTTGATGACGTCATGAATATTTCAGGTCATCGCATTTCAACAACAGAAGTAGAGTCGGCACTTGTTTCCCACCCGAGCGTTGCAGAAGCTGCTGTAGTGGGCGCAAATGATGCAACAACAGGTCAAGCAATTATTGCGTACGTTACTTTGCGTGGTGGAGCAGAGGTTTCAGAAAATGATCTGCGGAATCACGTAGCAAAAGAAATTGGTGCAATTGCAAAACCAAAAGCAATATTTTTCACTCCCGATTTACCAAAGACACGTAGTGGAAAAATTATGCGCAGGTTGCTGCGTGACGTTGCAGAAGGAAGAAACTTAGGCGATACCACTACGCTCGCCGATGCAAGTGTTATTACCGAATTGCAGAAGCGCGCTGCAGAGTCGAGTGAAGACTAAAAACTTTTATTCGCGGAAATTTTCAAACTGCAGGGGGACTCCGAGATCTTCACTTTTGAGAAGCGCCATAACTGCTTGTAGGTCGTCACGTTTTTTGCCAGTCACGCGAACCTGTTCGCCTTGCGTTTGGCTCGCAATTCCTTTCGGACCTTTTTCCTTAATGAGCTTGTTAATTTCTCGCGCCTTATCGGAACTAATGCCAACAGCAATGGTGACCACCTGGCGCACTGTGTCGCCAGAGGCTTGTTCAAATTTTCCCCAGTCGATGCCCTTCAAGGAAAGTCCACGCTTCACAAATTTTTCTTCCAACAACACGCGCACGGCCCGAGCTTTTTCCTCGCTGATGGTGCGAATGGTAATGATGAGCTCTTTTTGCTCAATATCGGAGTTGGTGTTTTTGAAGTCGAAGCGGTTCACCATTTCCCGTTGAGCCTGGTCGACGGCATTACGGAGTTCTTGGCGGTCTACTTCTGAGACGATGTCGAAAGAAGGCATGGTGGAAACGCTAGCGAGCCTGTAACCTTCACGACTCATGGGTCGGTGCCCGAGCGGCCAAAGGGAGCAGACTGTAAATCTGCCGGCATAGCCTTCGAAGGTTCAAATCCTTCCCGGCCCACAAATACAACGAAAAGCCCTACTTTTGAGAGAAATCTGAAAAGTAGGGCTGTTGCATTTTTGGCCTAGCGAGGCCGTTCGTGCAATAGGCACTCCATCACGGCCACGTCGAGCCAGCGGTTGAATTTGCGACCCACCTCGGTCTCAATACCCACCAGGCGAAAGCCACATTTTTCGTGAAGAGCCCGAGATGGCATTCCGCTGGCTTCAATACGGGCAAAAACAGCATGAAAACCCGAATTTTCGGCAATGTCGAGCAAATGCCCCAAAATCAGGCGACCAAGGCCGCGGCGGGCGAGGGAGCGGTCGACATAGACCGAATCTTCCACCGAGGTGCGGTAGGCAGCGCGCTCTTTATAGGGCGAGAGCGAGCCAAACCCGAGCACTTGGCCCTCCCTGTTCACGGCAACAATGGCGCTAAATGCGCCACTTCGGGCACTGAGCCAGGCTTCCTGATCGGCAAGCGAGCGAGGCACAAGGTCGAAAGTTGCCGTTGAATTGTCTACTTCGTGGTTATAAATAGCCGCAATGGCAGGGGCATCGGCCACGGTGGCAAGGCGCACAGTGATGCCGTCAGGCGAGAGGGGGGAGGTAGCGGAAAAAGACACTCCCCTTGAAACTAGTCGTGGGAAGGCAGGGGGCGGGTGACATTTGCGCCGATAGCATCACAAACCGGCTCGGGATTCCGAGTCACGCCCTCTTAGCTCAGTCGGTAGAGCGTTTCCATGGTAAGGAAAAGGTCGTGGGTTCGATTCCCACAGAGGGCTCCGCCATTGGGCGGTGTTCAAGTCATTGTGCTGCACAAAAATGCATTGCACAAAAACTCGTATGCCAAAACAATGGTGATTGGACCGGTCCACGCCATGGCGGCGTAGCTCAGTTGGTCAGAGCATCCGGCTCATAATCGGAAGGTCATCGGTTCGAACCCGATCGTCGCTACCAATCACAACAATCATAAAAATAATTTCCACAGCAAACATCACACAACGTAAACGGAGTAATCAGAAATGTCTAAGGCAAAGTTTGAGCGTAATAAGCCTCACGTGAATATTGGAACGATGGGTCATATTGACCATGGTAAGACCACGTTGACGGCTGCTATTTCTAAAACGTTGGCTGATCGTGGTTTGGCTACGTATACGCCGTTCGATCAGATTGATAAGGCTCCTGAAGAAAAAGCTCGTGGTATCACGATTTCTATTGCTCATATTGAGTATGAGACAGCGAATCGTCATTATGCCCACGTTGACATGCCTGGTCACGCTGACTACATCAAGAACATGATCACTGGTGCCGCGCAAGTTGATGGCGCTATTTTGGTGGTTGCTGCTACTGATGGTCCGATGCCTCAAACTCGTGAGCACGTGTTGTTGGCTCGCCAGGTGGGTGTTCCTTACATTGTTGTTGCTTTGAATAAGAGCGACATGGTGGAAGATGAAGAGTTGTTGGAACTTGTTGAGCTTGAGGTTCGCGAGTTGTTAAGCGAGTACGAGTTCCCTGGTGATGATGCGCCTGTTGTGCGTGTTTCTGCTTTGAAAGCTCTTGAGGGTGATGCTGCTTGGCAAGAAAAAGTGATGGAGTTGATGGCTGCGTGTGATGCGTCTGTTCCTGAGCCTGTGCGTGAGCTTGATAAGCCTTTCTTGATGCCTATTGAAGACGTGTTCACTATTACTGGTCGTGGAACTGTTGTGACTGGCAAAGTTGAGCAGGGCAAGGTTCATACTGGTGATGAAATTGAAATTGTTGGTTTGCGTGATACGCAAAAGACAACGTGTACTGGTGTGGAAATGTTCCGCAAGTTACTCGATGAGGGTATGGCTGGCGACAATATTGGTGCATTGTTGCGTGGAACGAAAAAAGAAGATGTGGAGCGTGGCCAGGTGTTGTGTGCACCGGGTTCTATTACTCCGCATGCGAGTTTTGAGGGTCAGGTGTATGTGTTGACGAAAGAAGAAGGCGGTCGTCATAAGCCGTTTTTCAATAATTATCGTCCGCAGTTCTTTTTCCGTACGACTGATGTGACGGGCACTGTTCAGTTGCCTGCTGGTACTGAAATGGTGATGCCTGGTGACAATGTGAATATGACGGTGGAGTTGGGTAAGCCCATTGCTATGGATGAGGGTTTGCGTTTCGCTATTCGTGAGGGTGGCCGTACTGTTGGTGCTGGTCGAGTCACAAAGATCCTGAAGTA
>Ga0209651_1000001_pt1 | contig 125459 bp, 142 predicted proteins | sample LauGreFBDMM110SN_2_FD_188216 | JGI IMG/M metagenome (GOLD analysis project Ga0209651, IMG submission 188216) | Freshwater lake microbial communities from Lake Michigan, USA - Fa13.BD.MM110.SN (SPAdes) (version 2) | ecosystem: Environmental > Aquatic > Freshwater > Lake | place: Lake Michigan... | reverse complement strand
TTCTCTATTACTTAGAAGAGGTTGCTAATAGGTCAAAGGAAGAGTATGACCCTGAGATTGATACTATCTTTGATAAGTTACAATCAGTAGGTTACTCGTACAGTTAGTATTACATAGAGGAAGGAGTTTTGCCTCATCACAACAAACAAAAGTGACTCTGTAAAGTATAGATAATTTTCTAAATGTGGATAGGTTGGTTAATAGAGAGGGACTGGTAATCCTTCTCTCTTTTTTTATGTTTTTAACTCAAATAAGGTGAAAAAGTATTAAAAATGATTAGATTATTAAATGTGTTAATTAATGTATATGTGTGAGTTATCTGTTGAGAATATTTGTTGTTATTGAGAATCAATAAGGAGTCTTATTGAGAATAATTGAGGGTATTAATGCTCTCTAAATCTTATAAACCTGCCAGATCCTTGTGATCTTAGCAAGCATACACAAAGGAACGCAATTTGTCAACCCCCCAGGATTACAAAATCTGACAAATACTCTAAAAAACATATGAATATCTTATAAATACCCCCAAGACACTTGACAATGACTGGCAAGCATCTTATACTGTACACATACATCAATGGAGCACTATTATGTCGGTTGCGTATTCCCAGGCACAGAAGCACAAGTATAGAGTGACATTGGAACTTGATGTTCTAAATGACTTTGACCCACACAATTTGGACTGGACAAAAGTATTTAAGTTAGAACCAGCAGAACATTGCGAGGCATATGTCGAGGACTTAAATGCACCTGATAGTTGGTAGGAGATGAGGACCTCTGGGTCCTTCAAAGTGTACCAGTAGTATAAGCACTGCACTCCCTGCCATGATCACCACAATCGACGGCATTCAATTCACCATCACCCGACTGCCTGTTGCTCATGGTTCTGCTACACTGCGATGGACTGACCGGATTAAAGGTGGCAGCACCAGAGTGCGCACTGGGGCAGGGTCTCGCAGCATTAATCAGAGCACTAAATTAACCGCATTAGGTGATGTGAACTAACTCTGATGTGTTCGATTTCTAAGTAACAATCAAGAGGAATGAGATGCGCCTCTATAAAGACACTCACCACTCAAACAGTTAACTCAACTTTCTTTTTTTATTATGTCTAAGTCTGTGATTCTTTCTTTGTTGGCACAAGGTAACACTGCTACCGAAATCTTGACGATTCTTGATATGCTTGTAGAGAGCATTGTTGAGGAGAATATTGATAATTGTGCTGAGGTATATAACACTCAATATTGATACTTACTGTATGCTCCCTGGTTGACACTGGGGAGCACCTATGTTAGAATTGGCAGTATACCCTAGGAGCAGTGTTTTGCCCTAGGGGGCGTTGCGGTCCGGGGGGCGTTATTAAAAACGAACCACTACCCTAACCTACAGAGGTGACAAATCGACCTGTAAATATAAAGATCAAAAAATATTTCCCCCAGGTATGAAAACTCACAAAACCCCTCTCAGAACAAGAAGGTCCCCCCTACTGTAACTTCTGAAGAGTTGTACTTATAGGATGGACGATAATGTATTATAAGATTATGTGAGTTCATATTGTGTTCTTAGTAACACTGATATATAATGCGATAGTGAGATAAATTACTATTAAAAAAATTTCCGGTAAAAAATTTTCACAAAATATGGAAAAAATATATCACATATACGCAAAAAACAAATGTTTGTTTCATTCTATTAAAGAAGAAGAATTTAAAATTACCTGGAATACATTAAACAATATGATTGGTTTGATGAAAACTGATTATACTGCAAAGGATCTTTCATACGAAGAATTAATCATAAACAAAGAGGCAATCTTAAATTCTTCGCATTGACAAAATTCTATATAACTGATAAAATTAACCTAAAGATTCGTAAAAACTTATGGCAAAAGGATTCACTGTAAAGGCAGCAGCACCACGAGCATCAGCACCAACAGAAGATTGGGACTATGGTGCAATTAAAGAAAGAATGAAAGGAAAGTCTATTGTTTTCTGTTTACCTGGCAGAGGATGTTCTTATATCTTTTTAAAAGCATTTGTACAACTTTGTTTTGATATTGTACAAAATGGAATGAGTATTCAAATCTCACAAGATTACTCATCAATGGTAAACTTTGCACGTTGTAAGTGTTTAGGTGCAAATGTATTACGAGGTCCTAAGCAACTTCCTTGGGATGGTAAATTACAATATGATTATCAACTATGGATTGACTCGGATATTGTCTTTGATTCTAACAAGTTCTGGCAACTTTGTGATTTAGCACTGAATAATGAAGGAGTGGACAAAGAGATCGTTGGTGGATGGTATGCCACAGAAGATGGTCACACAACCTCTGTCGCACACTGGTTAGAGGAAGATGACTTCCGCAAAAATGGTGGAGTTATGAATCACGAAACCATTGAATCAATTAGTAAGCGTAAGAAGCCTTTCACAGTTGATTACACTGGATTTGGTTGGGTTCTCATTAAGAAGGGTGTTTTTGAAAATCTTGAGTATCCTTGGTTTGCTCCTAAGATGCAAGTCTTTGAATCTGGTGCAGTTCAGGATATGTGTGGAGAAGATGTTTCATTCTGTCTTGATGCCATTGAGAAAGGATATGATATCTGGTGCGATCCGCGGATTCGTGTCGGACATGAAAAAACTCGTATTATTTAAACTTAGAGAAATAATGTCTTCGGGATTATCAAAAAAATCTCGTTTCGGCAACGTCTCGTAATGAAAAACAAAAAAATATCGAGAACAAGGGAAAGGTTAAATAGAATTAAAGATGCATAACTTAATAGTATGTCATGTTTAATTGTTAATTTACCATCTAAAGAAATTTGGGTTCGTAAAGAATACTTAACTGATCATCAGAGTGGGTTTGAAGAGTTTGTAAAAGGCGTTTGGGTATCGGCAAAATCGATACCTGGGCGCACTTTTTATTTTGAGACATACTTACCAGAGTATGCAGCAATGTATGACAAACTACCCATCAGCGCGTTCGTATCTCGTCCAGAAACTCCGAGTCCTGATATGGATTTACCTAACTTACAATTCTGGAACTGCATGGATTATGGTGTAGTATCCATTCGTAAGCACTTTATTGCTTCTATGGACTATGAATGCTACACAAGAGATCATGGACCTCAGAAAGGTACTTACATTTGCACTTTAGACAACTATCATCAAGACTCAAATGTAATTGACTATACAACTTCGGAGAATCCTGCAGAACATAAGTCATTTAATCTTATTGAACTATATAATGGACAGTATGCACTCTACCCAAACAACAGAATTCGTATATATGATAACAGTTTAACACCAAAAAACCCCAAAACACCCGATTTTAAGGTATCTACAAGGTACTATCAAGTTGAAAATAGTTATGAACGTCTTGCAATGGGTAATGAAGACGAATATTTTTGGAAAACTGCACAAGAACGGGATAGCAACCCCGAAAAAAGTTCTGATTTAACCAATCAGGAGCAAAAACATGGGACAACCATCGGATAGAGACAAGGATTACATGAAAGAAGTGTGGGGAACTACAAAATTAATCACGGATTACACGGTAAAACCACCAAAAATGCTTCGTGAGATTGCAGATGATGTTTTAACCCCCAAAAAACACGATTTTGCTACACAAAACGAAATTCACGAAAGAATTCGCAATGATAATGATTACGATGATTGGGAATATGGAACTGAACCACTTTATGAGTCAAAAATCCTTGATAAATAAGATAGAATTGTAATAATCAATGCCTTTAGAAAGGGTAAGTCAAGGTTTTAAAGACATCAGTATGACATTTCAGAGTAACCCTCTAAATAGTGATCTGATTGCCCTTAAAAATGAATCTGCAATTGCTCGTTCAATACGAAATATTGTATTTACCCTTCCCGGTGAAAAATTCTTTAATGAAAATTTTGGTTCTAAAATATCCAGATCATTATTTGAAAATGTTGATCAAATTTCTGCATCAATTATTAGAGACGAAATTAAAAATTCAATTAATAACTTTGAAACAAGAGTAATATTAATTGATGTTAAAACTATTCCTGATTATGATAATAATGGTTTTAATGTAGTTATTGTTTATAATGTCGTTGGTGCCGATATTCCAGCACAACAATTAGAGTTCGTTTTGCAACCAACAAGATAAATGCCATTAGCAAATTTTTCAAATCTAGATTTCGATCAGATAAAAACCAGTCTTAGAGATTATTTAAAATCTAATTCTAATTTCACGGATTATGATTTTGAAGGATCTAATCTATCGTCTATTCTTGATGTGTTGGCATATAACACCTACATCACATCATATAATGCAAATATGGTGGCAAATGAAGTTTTTATTGATAGTGCTACTCTTAGAGAAAATGTCGTAGCACTTGCAAGAAATATTGGATATATCCCACGTTCAAGAAAAGCAGCACAAGCAACAGTAAGCTTCTTTGTCGATACATCTAGCATAACACCCGTACCATCCTCTCTAACCCTCCATAAAGGGACTGTAGCAAGCACTGCGGGTGACTTTGGTAATCAGTCCTATGTGTTCTGTATTTTAGAAGATATAACGGTTCCGGTCTTTAATAATATAGCAACTTTTAATAATCTTAAGGTTTATCAAGGAAATCGTTTAGTAAATAATTTTACTTATAGTTCTAGAAATCTAAATCAAAGATTTATTTTACCAAATAGTGGTATTGATACTGATTTGATTTCTGTATTAATAAAAACTAATGAACAGAGTACAAGTTCAACAAAATATAATCGTCAAGATAGTCTTTTTCAAATCAATCAAGACTCTAAAGTTTTCTTTCTACAAGAAATTGAAGATGAAAGATATGAACTTATTTTTGGTGATGGAATTTTTGGCAAGAAACTTGAAGAGGGAAACTTTATTGAAGTTGGATACATCACTTCAAATGGTGATAGTGCAAATGGCATAAGTCAATTTACATTTGCAGGAAGAATTACATACAATCGAAACTCTATAGAATACACAGTTACTTCAGGAATTTCATTGTTAACCACTGGATTAATTGCATCAGGTGGAGAAAATATTGAGCCAATAGAATCCATTAAAAGATATGCTCCAAGAATATATGCATCTCAAAATAGAGCACTTACGGCAAACGATTATGAAACATTAATTCCTGCAAAAATTTATGAAGAAACTGAATCTATTTCGGTATTTGGTGGAGAAGATTTAATTCCACCACAATATGGTAAAGTCTTTATAAGTATTAAACCAAGATCAGGTGATTTTTTACCAAATTTAGTTAAAGAAAATATCAAACGTGATCTTAAAAAATATGCGGTTGCAGGGATTGTTCCTGAGATTTTAGATTTAAAATATATTTATCTTGAAATAAATTCCAAAGTTTATTACAATACTAATTTTGCACCAAGTGCTGAATATGTATCAAGTATCATTCAAAATAACACTAAAAAATATGCAGAGTCAACTGAGTTGAATAAGTACGGAGCAAGATTTAAATATAGTAAATTCTTAAAAATTATTGATGAAAGTAGTGATGCAGTAACTTCAAATATTACAACAATACAGATGAGGAGAGATTTAAGAGTTGTACTAAACACATTTACTGAATATCAAATTGGTTTTGGAAATGAGTTTCATATTAATAGCATGAATGGTTATAACATTAAATCTTCTGCGTTTCGAGAATCATCTACCTCACAAATTGTTTATATCTCAGATATTCCAAATACAAACAGAGAAGTTGGATCTTTATTTTTATTTACAATACCCTCAATAAATTCAACAACTCCAACAATAGTAAGAAGAAATATAGGTAATGTAAATTATAAGAAAGGTATAATAACTTTAAACCCAATAAATATTCAAGCAGGAAAAATAAAAGATGGACAAACAATTCTTGAAATTTCTACAACTCCTCATTCAAATGATGTGATTGGATTACAAGATTTATATTTGCAATTAGATATTGGAAGTAGTACTTTTGAAATGGTTGTTGATAGTATTTCTTCAGGACTTGATCCATCTGCATCCAGTTATATTCAATCTTCAAGTTATGTAAATGGTCTTTTAGTTCGTCCAACAAATGAAATTGGGGGAGTTGCTGCAGGTGCGGTAGTTGCTACACCATTTTCAACCTCATCTTCATTTACAACATCTTCATCTGCAACATCTTCATCTACAACATCTTCATCTACAACATCTTCAGCACCATCAGCACCTTCTGGACCATCATATTCTTCAGGATATTAATAAAAAAATAAATCAAAAAAATGACAGAAAAGAGAATTCAGTTTAGTAATATAATTTTTAATCAACTCCCTGCATATGTTAGGGAGGAGTTTCCATTAGTTTCGGAGTTTCTTTCTCAATATTATCGTGCTCAAGAGTTTCAAGGCGCACCTATTGATCTAATTCAAAATATTGATAAGTATGTTAAACTTGATGAAGTAACTCATCAAATTGATTCTGTAATATTAGGTAATAATATTACAAGTTTTGACGATGTAATACCTGTAGAAATATCGAGTTCTCTTACTGGAACTGATGGATTTCCTGAGAAATATGGTTTATTAAAAATTAATAATGAAATAATTACTTATACTGGAAAAACCTTTAATTCTTTTACTGGATGTATAAGAGGGTTTAGTGGTATTGATTCTCTTAAAACTCAAAATAATTCTGATAAATTAGTATTTACTGAATCAGAATCGACAAATCATTCTGTAGGAGATACTATTATTAATTTAAGTTCTTTATTTTTAAAAGAATTTTTATCTAAAATCAAATATCAGTTGACTCCAGGATTTGAAAATAGGAAGTTATATGAAAATTTAAATGATTCAATATTCATTAAACAATCAAAAGATTTTTACAGAAGTAAAGGTACGGATGAATCCTTTGAAATTTTATTCAGATCTCTTTATGGAAAAGACGTAAGTATTATAAAACCAAAAGAATATCTTTTTAGACCTTCCGATGCACATTATGAGATAACAAAAGATTTGGTTGTAGAAAGTATTGAAGGAAATCCAGAAAATTTATTAAACTGTACCTTAATTCAAGATGAATATTCAGATTTTACAAAAGCATATGCATCAATTGCAAAGGTAGAAAAAATAGTTTCTAGAGATGGAAAAGAATACTATAAACTTAGTATAGATTCTGGATATAATAAAGATATACTATTCGATGGTGCGTTACATGGAGAATTTAAAGTTCACCCACAGACTAAAGTAATTGGTCGATATGGTGTAAGATCTTTTATAGTAACTAGTGTAGTAAATCCAGGAACACCACCACCCAATAAAGTTTGGGCAATTAATAGAATAACTCAACAACAGTTGACTTTAGTAAAAGGAAATACATATAGATTTGATACATCAGATTCTTCCAATAGTGGACATATTCTTATATTTCAAACAACTTCTGGAGGTTCTCTTTCTTCACTATATTATATTGTATCTGGCAATGGGGTTGCTGGCGAAGCAGGATCTTTTGTTGATTTAATTATTAATATAAATGCTCCAGATGAAACAATAAAATACAATTGCTCACTTCATAATGGAATGGGAGCAAATATTAATATAACTACCGATTATACTGGTGGACTTACAACTCTAGATGTTGATTCAACTGTAGGATTTCCAAATAGTGGAAACCTGTATGTCACATATAACGATCAAACACAGGGTACTATAGGATATGAATCAAAAAGTGTAAATCAATTTTTTAATTGTTCAAATATTACAGGAATCATTGAGGATTCTGCATATATTGGTATTAGCACCTATGCACGTAAATTACCTTTTGAGGGTTCTGATGAAATTGTTAAAGTAAGAATTACTTCAGTTATAAAAGATTTTGATTTAATCAGTGATTCATACTATCTTAAAAAAGGTAATACTTGTCAAATTAAAACTCTAGGAGTTAACTCGGAAGATGTAGTTTCAAATAATTGGTTTTTTAATATTCCAACCTCTTATAATGTTCAATCAATTTCTTTGCTTGATGATACTGATAAAACTTATAGAATTGATATAAAATTAAATCATATTTTCAGAATAGGTGACAGTTTAAAAATAATAGACAGTAATGGTAATGAAAAAAATTCTACAGTAATTGATATTATTTCGAAAAAATCTTTTAATGTAAGAGGTCAAGGACAATTGTTGCTTACAGATACTTATACAATAAAAAAAAATCTTTTAGCACCAAATTCTCCAACGTTTCCATACATTTCTGCTTTTAATGCAAATGTTCAAAATGTATACAAACAAAACAATAAAACTATAGTTGCATCACCATCTCTTCCATATTATAATGAACAACCATTAAATGTTTCATCAAAACAAATAATTTTTTCTGGAACATTTAATTCTGATACCTTTAATATTACTACTACCAAAGATCACGGGTTTTATACTGGAGATTTAGTTTACTATACACCAGAAAAAATAATATCTGAATCATTTGACAATGAAGGCAATGTTATTAAAATTTCTCAAACTTTAAGTAAGTTGTTTGCTGAGGGAATATATTTTGTAAAAAGAATAGATTCTAACACTATTAAGTTTGCTTTAAGTAAATCTGACATATACAATTCAAAATTTATTTCTGTTGATAGTTCAGTAAAAGTAACTGCAAATAAACTTGAATATTATAACTTTAAATCAAAAACACTTAAGTCACAAAATCTTTTTAGAGAAATTTCCCCCCCTATTAATGATGGAGCACAATATCCAACAGAACCTGGATTTACTGGAATTTTAATTAACGGTGTAGAAATATTAAATTATAAATCCCAGGATATTGTATATTATGGGCAACTAGATGAAATAGAAGTTACCTCTCCTGGTGGAGGTTATGATGTCATCAATCCACCAGAATTATTAATCACCGATTCAGTGGGATCTGGTGCTACTGGATATTGTGCAATAAAAGGTTCTCTTAGTGAAATAAGAATCATTGATCCTGGATTTGATTATGTAGAAATACCATCTATTAAGATAACTGGAGGAAATGGTGTAGGTGCTTTAGCTTACGCATCAATGAAATTAGTCGATCATCAATCATCTTTCAATTCTGAGAGCAGTTCGACACAAATATCATTAACAAATCATACTATTGGATTCAGTACATATCACAAATTTAGAAATGCTGAGCAAATAATTTACATTACTGGTGATCAGAAAGGAGTTGGTGGTATTTCTACAGGTTCCGCATATTTTGTTTTCGTACAATCACCAACTGAAATTAAGTTGCATAATACTTTAGGTGACGTAATATCTGGAATTAATACTGTCAATTTAACTTCGTATGGAATTGGAAATCACGAATTTAGATCTTATAATAAAAAATCTATTTTAGGATCAATCATTATACAAGATTCTGGTTTTGGATATGAAAATAAGAAAAAAACAGTTTTTAGTTCAGTAACAGGTATTAATACATCAATTAATCAAATTAATATTGTAAATCATGAATTTCTGTCAGGAGAAGTTATAAAATACATAAACTATTCTTCTGATGGATCTGTAATTGGTGGATTAACCACTAGCACTGAATATTATCTAACCAAAGTCGATGACAATAATTTTAAATTGTCGGGTATTGGAACTGGATCAATATTAAGAGATTTTTACTATAACACAAAACAGTTTATCAATTTAACTTCAGTTGGAGTTGGAACTCACACTTTCAACTATCCTGAAATTTCTGTTGAAGTGATTGGCAATGTTGGTATTTCTTCAATTGGTTCTAATAATTTTAAAGCAGTTGTTCAACCAATTTTTAGAGGAGTAATTACTTCAATACATTTAGAAAGTAATGGATCCAATTATGGATCATCAGAAATTTTAAATTATAAAAGACAACCTTTAGTTACTTTAAACAGTGGTTCTGGTGCTAAAGTTATTCCTATTATTTCAGATGGAAAAATTAAAGAAATTTTAGTAATTTCTTCTGGGAGTAAATATAACTCTCCACCAAACTTAGTAATTAATGGAAGTGGTTTTGGAGCAGTACTTACTCCAATTATTAAAAACGGTCAATTAATTGAAGTAAAGGTAATTGAATCTGGCATTGAGTATGTATCAGACACTACTTCAATAGATGTTCTTTCTACAGGATCTTTAGAAGAATTTAATCCAAAAATACAATCGTGGAATGTTAATATTTTTGAAAAAAATCTATCAATTATCTCCGATGATGATGGAGTTTTATCTGAAGGAATTAATGAAAATTTCGAATTGGAATATTCTCATCTTTATGCACCAAGAAAACTTAGAGAAATTGTTTATTCTTCAGACTCTGATGGAAATACTTTATATGGAAAAAGAGATTTAAGAAAGATTGGAGATGATGAGGTATTATCAACTGACCACTCACCAATTATAGGGTGGGCATATGATGGAAATCCAATCTATGGTCCATATGGGTACTCCACAAAACAAGGTGGAATAGTATCTCAAATGAAGTCTGGATATAAACTTAAGTCAGGACTTAATTTGACACAAAATAGACCTTCATTATCTTCATTTCCTAATGGATTTTTTATTCAAGATTATAGTCACTTTCAAGTTTCTGATGAAACTGTATTGGACAAAAATAATGGAAGATTTTGTGTCACTCCAGAATATCCAAATGGAACATATGCATATTTTGCAACAATTAATAATTCTGGTGCAGACTCATCTGGACCCTTTGATGGATATAAGTCACCAATATTTCCATATTTAATTGGGAATAATTTTAATTCAAAACCGAATCAATTTAATTTCAAAAAAACATCAAATCAAAGTGATTTTGATTTAAATCAAACTAGTTTTTCAAGAAATACTAATCCATATAATTTACTTGAAAGTGATTCTTTTACCACTCCTTATCAATACGTAGACCTTCAAAATCTTTTAAATCAGACCGCAGACATTAAATATGCTTCTTCAGGTTTTATAGAAACAATAAACATAACTTCTGGTGGTGTTGAATATAAAATTGGAGATAAATTAATATTTGATAATGAAGGTACTGATGGATACAATGCTTCTGCCGAAATAGAAAGAATTTCCGGAAAATCTGTAAATTCAATCAGTGTAGCAACTACTTCAATATCTAATGTTGAATTTTATCCAACTACACCCCGAGGAAATTTCTTAGTATTTTCTGAAAATCCACATAATTTTACAAATACTGCTTTGGTTGTTGTTTCTGGATTAAATACAACATCATCTTTGATTGAAGGATCATATCGAATTGGAATATCAACAAATACAATTGGCATTGCCGTTAGTATTGGTAGCACGGCAGTAACTGGAATTGTTACTTATTTTTCTGTCGCAGGAAACTTAAATTATCCAAATATTAGAGAAAATGATATTCTGGGAATAGGAACAGAAAAAATTAAAGTATTAAATGTTGATGTAGGATCATCAAGAATTAGAGTTCTTCGTGCAGTAAATGGAACTGTTGGATCTTCTCATAGCATTACTACTCCTTTATATGAGAATTCTAGAAAATTTACAATAAATTCGGGATTTAGGTCACAGTATGATTATAAAATAAATCGTGAATATTATTTCAATCCAATTGATGCTGTTGGATTAGGAACAATTGTTGCAAAAAATATAGTTTTTCGTACAACAACTATTAGTTCACCTGTTGGAATTGGGTCGACGATAATTTTTGTTGTTGATACAACCGGAATTATTGCTGGTGTAAGTTCTATTAGTGTAGTAGGTCCAGGCACAATTACAACTAGACCAATTGTTTCTGTTGCATCCACATTTGTTCAAATTGGAACATCATCTACAGTTGCAGATGTACTTGGTATTGGAACTGTGGTGACTTTCAGCACTCGTTCGGAAATTGGAATTGGTTCTACCATAATCTTTTCAAATCCGGGAACTGGTGCTACACAAATTTTTATTCCTACGAAATCTATCTATATTTCAAATCACCGATTAGACACTGGTGATGAATTAATTTACTCTACAAATGGTGGAAATCCGATTGGAGTTTCTACAAATGGAATATCAACTTCGGTATCAATTTCAGACCAATCTATAGTTTATGTTGCAAAAATATCGAATGATTTAATTGGTATCTCTACATTTAAAATTGGAATTGGAACTGGAGGAACTTTCGTTGGAATTGCAAGTACTACTCGGGAAATGGGAACTCTATTCTTTACAAATGTGGGCACAGGAAACAATCATAGTTTTAAAACAAAATATAATAGTTTATCAGGAAATATTTCAAAAAATACTATTACAGTATCTACCGCACAAAGTCATGGACTTTTAAATAATGATATTGTTTTTGTTGATGTAAATCCATCTATATCAACCACATTTACTTTCAAATATAATGATTATTCTAGAAAAGTATTAGTAAATCCAAAAGATTTTATTTCTGCTGGAATTAATACACTTACAAATACAATTACAATCTTAAATCATAAATTTGAGAATGGACAAAAAGTAATTCACACCGCATCCGTTCCTGCAGTTGGGCTTGAGAGTGATAAAGAATATTTTATTTATATAGTTGATACTAATAATATTAAACTTACTAATACTTACTATGATTCTATTAACGTAAAACCCGAGATTGTTGGCATTACTAGTGCATCAAATGGAACATTATCTGCAATCAATCCACCAATTCAAGTATATAGAAACTCTTTAGTTATATTTGATTTATCAGATCCTTCTCTTTCATATACTCAACAAGCAACACGTTATCCTGCATTTGATTTAAAATTCTTTAAAGACTCTAATTTTACGGAAAATTATGATAGCAACTCTAGTGATCAACTTTTTAATGTGCAAAAAGTAGGAACTGTTGGAATTACAAGTGATGCAAGAGTTTCTCTATCAATTAATAAAAACACACCACAAAAACTCTATTATAATTTAGTTCCAATTTATAATGGAACTCTTCCCGAAAATAAAAAGTTAATTAATGAAGATCGTGAAGTTTTATCAAATAATGAAATTCAAGTTTATAAAAGTCAATACAATGGACAACATAAAATTATATCAGGATCTAGTACGTCATTTACCTATGATATCACAAAAGTTCCGGAAGAAAATTTATATACTTCAGGCATATCTAGTATAAAATACGAAACCAGTTCATTAAATGCTAATGGACCTATTTCAAAAATTAAAATAACAAACAAAGGATTGAATTATTTTTCTATTCCACAAATTTCAAATATTATATCTAGAACTGGAATTGGGGCAATATTAGAACCTTCGAGCACTTCTATTGGTAAAATTAATTCTGTAAAAATAAATGATATTGGATTTGATTTCCCATCAGATCTAACAATGAGACCTAGTGTAGTAGTTCCACAAGTTATGCGAATAGATCCTCTTTCATGTTTTGAATCTATTGGAATATCTTCATTTGGAAGAGGATACACTTCTGCACCAAAAATTATAGTTTTAGATGGGAAAACTGGTAAGATTGCTTCAGACGCTGATTTAAAATATACTTTGAGCAATACTCAAGTACAAATTTTAAAAAACACGTTTGGACTAAACAATGTAGCACCAACAATTTTACCAATTCAAAATTCAAATGGAGTTGATATTAGTTCTGTTGGATTTAATACATCAAATAAAAATGTAACCATTACATTATCAGTTGGGTTTAGTACAGTAAATTCATTCCCTTTTGCAGTGAATGACAAAGTTTTAATTGAAAATGTTAGTGTAGGAGTTGGATCAACCGGAAAAGGATATAATTCAGAAAATTATAATTATCAACTTTTTACACTTACTTCAGTTACTGAAAACCTTGGGGGACTTGGTGGATCTGTAGTGTACAATCTAAATGAATTTCTTGCTGGTTCAGAATTTCCAGGCAATTTCGACTCTGAGAATTCTTCTGGTAAAATTATTTCACAAAAACATTTTCCAATTTTTAATGTGGTTTTGAAAAAAAATGATTATCTTATAGGAGAAAATGTAACATCAGAATCTGCTACAGGAATAGTGGAAGGTTGGAATCCAAAATCAAATTTTGTAACGATCTTATCTAAAAAGAATTTTAAACTTGGAGAAGTTATAAAGGGATCCTCTTCAAGAACTCAAGGAGTTGTATCTGAAATTGCAAAATTTGATGCATTTTTTAATCTTGATGCAACGTCAAGATTTTTACATGGGAACCAATCTGATGCTGGAGTATTAAATAGTAGTATACAAAGAATTCAAGACAATGATTATTATCAAAATTTTTCGTATTCAATTAAATCTACAGTAGATTTTGATACTTGGAATGATGTAGTAAGTTCTTTAAATCACACTACTGGATTTAAAAAATTCTCAGATTTTCAATTAGAAACTCCTTCTACTTTTGCAGAAATTACTAGCAATTCACTTAATATTAACTTACCATCCGATTTAACTTTTATTGATGTTATAAGTGACATTATTAGTGTTGTAAATTTAAATTGTGTTTATGATTTTGATTTAGTAAAAGAAAATTCACTTCAAATTGGATCTCAAATTTTTTCAAATGAAATAATATTTTCAAATAGAGTTTTACAAGATTATGCAGAATCTGTAGGAAACAGAGTTTTGACTATTGATGATATTAGTCATCAATTTAACAGCAATCCAAGACCAACTCGTTTTTCTGAAATTTCTAGGTTTAATCTGACGAGTGTGAAATCACAAAAATATTTTATATATGTAAGTGACAAGAGGTATTCTAGAGAAAGACAATTTCTAATTATTACGTCTCTTATTGATAATGTTGGTAATATATTTTTAAATCAATATGCAAGAGTAGAAAGCACTTATGATATGGGATCCTTTGATTTTATTATTGATGGAACTGAGGGAGTTCTTCAATTTTTCCCAACCAAGTTTAGCATTAATGATTTTAATATATCCTCACTTTCATATAACATTGAAGATAGTCATTCTGGTATAGGAAGCACAACCTTTGGGAGTATTGTTGATATTCGATCAAGTAGTGTTGTTGTTTCTGCTGGAACTACTACTACTATTATTGGAATTGCAAATACCTATAGATCTATGAAGGTTTTGGTTTCAATTTCTTCATCGACTACAAATCAATATGAATTTGATGAATTGAATATAATTCATGATGGAACTAATGTAGAATTTTTGGAATACGGGCAGTTAACAAATCATTCTCTCAATTTATATTCAAGCACGGGACTTGGAACATATTACCCATATCTTTCTGGTGGGCAACTCAAAGTTGATTTCATACCAAATTCTCAAGTTACTACAACAGTCAATGTTAGTACTACTCAAGTTGCGTTTGCGGCCACATCAACTGTTGGTGCGGTGAATCATGATATAAAACACGCTAGGTTAGAAGGTAAATCTACTTCTATTGCTTCAACATCAACTCCAACACCTGTAGGTATTAGTAGTTATCCTGATGCCTACGATAGTGCATACTTTATTGTTCAAATATCTGATAACACAAATAATGTTCATCAATTATCAGAAATAATTGTTGTTGATGATAATACTAACGAAATTGACGTTCAACCAAATGTTTATGTTACAGAATATGGAGTTGTCAATACTCTTTCGGGCCTTGGAACCATTGGTGTTCAAAGAACTTCTTCAATAGTAGAGTTAACATTCAAACCATTAGCAAATATTGCTGTTGATGTAAAAGTTTATTTAAATGCACTCAGACATCAAGATGATGATAAGGATATAACTGATTTCATAGATTCAAAAGTTCAAACAAACTTTGGAACTTATGAAGGAACTGATTCTGCCATCAAACGAGCCTTTGATATAACTTACAAAAATGATCCAATATTCGAAAAATATTTTGTTGGCAGTGCTTCTACAGTTATTGATACAAATTTAAATGTTATTTCTGTATCAAACCATTTCTTTGTAACTGGAGAACAAGTTGAGTATACTTATGCTGGAGAAGGAACAACACAAGCAATTGGAATTGCATCAACCAGTTTTGCTGGAATTGGAATTACCGATAAACTTCCCAAAAATGTATATATTGTAAAAGTTGATGCAAACAATGTTAAGTTAGCAAGAAGTGCAGAAGATGCTCTTAAAGATATACCAAAAACTTTAGATATTGTTAGTGTCGGAATTGGAACTTCGCATAGATTTGTTAGTACAAATCAAAATGCAAGGGTAATTTTAGCACTTGATAATGTTATTCAATCCCCAATAGTTTCTACTGCAACTACAACAACATTATCAACTAATGTCTTTACAACTGACGATAAGATATTTCTCAACCAAGTTACATCTTTCTTTGGTGGAGATTTAATTAAAATTGGTAATGAAGTAATGAGAGTTGATGGTGTTGGTATTGGAAGCACTAATGCTATTCAGGTTCGTAGACCAAGATTGGGAACATCAGTTGCTGGATATCCAACAGGATTTCTGGTCACTAAGGTAACTGGCAATTATAATATAATTGATAATGTTCTTAATTTTGTAGAAGCACCTTTTGGAAACCTTCCGTTCAGCAGTACAACAAATCGTTCTGATGAGAGAGATTGGGTTGGTATATCAACAGGATCGTCATTCCAAGGAAGATCCTTTATAAGATCTGGAGTTACAAACTCATCAGAGGAAACTTATAGTAAAAATTACATTTTTGACGATATTTCTGCAGGATTTAATGGTATTGGTAAAACATTTACATTGAAATCTAATGGTGTTAATGTATCTGATGTTTCAACTAAAAATGCAGTTATTTTAATTAATGACGTTTTTCAAGGTCCGGGATCAACGTATAATTATACTTTATCAGAATCTGTAGGAATAACTTCAATTACCTTTACTGGAACAGCAACTTCAGTTTCTTATGATGTTAATAATGCAAGTATTCCAAGAGGTGGAATTATTGTATCTGTTGGATCAACTGGAGGATTTGGATATCAACCTTTAGTTTCTGCGGGAGGGACGGCAGCAGTTTCAGTTGCTGGTACTATTTCAGCAATCAGCATTGGTAATAGTGGATCTGGATATCGTTCTGGTGCTCAAGTTGTTAAAGTTGGTGTTGCACTTTCTTCAACTAGCACTCCAACTATTGAATTTATTGGAACTGCTTCGGTAAGTAATGGTAGAATTGTAAGTATTGCGATTACAAATCCAGGCACAGGATATACATCTACAAATCCGCCATATGTAATATTTGATGACCCATTATCATACTCAAATATTCCTCTTATTTACAGTTCAGGATCTTCGGGTGTTGGTACACAAGCAAAAGTTAATATTGTTGTTGGTCAAGGATCTAGTATAATTGATTTTGAAATTATTAACACTGGATATGGTTATGGTGATAATCAAATTCTAACTGTTCCAATTGGAGGTATAATTGGGATTCCAACAACAGGATCATCATTTAATGAATTCCAACTAACCATACAAAAAACTTTTGCTGATAAATTTACTGGATGGTCAATTGGAGAACTTCAAGTTCTTGATCCTCTTGATTTTGAATTTAATGGACAAACTGTTGCTTTCCAACTAAAATTATCTGGCGATTTAATTTCTGTTCGTTCTGCCAGAGGATCGAATATTAATATTCAAGACACTTTATTAGTATTTATCAATGATATTTTGCAAGTTCCTGGTGAAGGATATACTTTCCCAGGAGGCACTATTATTACATTTGCAGAACCACCAAAAATTGGGGATACTTCAAAAATTATTTTCTATCGTGGAAGTGGGTCTGTTGACGTTGTAGATGTTAATATTCTAGAAACCGTTAAGGTTGGTGATGAACTAACAATTAATTATGACTCTTATCGTGGACAACTCCCAGGACTTCAAGAAGAAGAAAGAACAGTTACTCGAATTGATTCTACAGATTTAGTTAAAACAAACCCATATTTTGGTCCAGGAAATGTTAATGACGAAACTCTTGAAAGACCTGTAACATGGTGCAGACAAACTGAGGATAAGATTATTAATGAAATACAAATTGGAAAGGATAGAATTCTATATGAGGCTGGAATTACTCCAACATCATATTTAATTCAATCAGTTGGAATTGGAAGCACTATTCTTTACGTTGATAATATAAGACCATTTTTTAATCCAATAAATGAAACAATATCCACAAATCCCAACTCACTAGCATTCCAAAATTCAGTTGTCATTATTTCTCAAAATGATAAAGTTGGAGCATCTGCAACCGCAATAGTATCAACTGCAGGAACAGTAACTTCAATTGTAATCAGTAATGGTGGAGTTGGATATACAACCACACCAACAGTATCAATTTCTCAACCAATTGGATTTGGAACCACAGCAGCGCAAAATACTACTCTCACATCTGTGACCGTATCTGAAGGAGTCGTAACAGGAATTGCAGTTACATTTGGAGGGGGTGGTTATATATCCACCACTCCTCCACAGGTATTAATTGAATCACCAAGTACGATCAAAGAGACTGTTGGTGTTGCTTCATATACAGGTGATTCTGGTGTTATCGTTGGATTTGGAACTACTGCAACTGGTATTATATTTGATTTTTATATTCCGACTAATTCATATTTAAGAGATGCCTCTATTGCTGGAACTGCACTCACAGTTAGTGGTATTGGAACTGGTGATTACTTCTTAGTTTATGATTCAAATATTGGTTTTGCAACAACATCAATAACATCAAGAGATACTAGTAATAATATCATAGGAATTGGAACCAATTTTATTAATAATGTTTATCAAGTAAAAAGTGTAAGCAATGTAAGTGTTGCAAACACTGCGATTGGAATTGCAACAGTTGGCAGTGCAACAACTACTGTAAGAAGAGTTAGTGCAATAGTTAGTGGTATATCAACAATTAGTGGATATTTGGGAGTAGGAATAGGAACCACTTCAATTAGTTTTGGTAACTTTAGTTGGGGAAAAATTGAATTAACATCGAGGTCTAAAGAAAACACTTACAATTTCTATGGAAATGTTGGAGTGGGCGGAATTTCAACTTCTGGTGTTGTTAAGAGAACTCTTCCACTTAAATTTTAAAACTATGTTATTACTTAAATAAATAATAAAAAACTATCATAAAATGGCAGCAATTATAACCGACCAAATTAGAATATTAAATGCAAAGAATTTTGTTGCAGGAGTAACTTCTTCAGTAAATTCTTATTATTCTTTTGTTGGTCTACCAAATCCCACCAATATTCAATCTGATTGGGATACAAATCCCCCATCACCAAAAGATAATTTTAATGAGGAAAATGACTATTGGGATACTATGATTGGATTAAAAAAAATTAATTCAAGTGATGTTCGACAGGTGGTTCAGAAACGTTTTTGGTCTTCTGGTACAACTTTTGATATGTATCGTCATGACTATAGTAGATCAAACACTGCAAAAGTTTCTGGTGCAACTAATTTATATTTATCATCATATTATATCTTAAATAGTGATTATAGAGTTTATATTTGCTTACAGAATGGAACAAGTTCTGATAGTCCGAATGGTAGATCTTCACTTGATGAACCATTATTCACTGATTTAGAACCAAGAGCAGCAGGATCTAGTGGTGATGGATATGTTTGGAAGTACCTTTATACTATTAAACCTATTGATATTATTAAATTTGAATCCACTGATTTTATGCCGGTTCCTATAGATTGGGAGACAGGATCCGATAATGCTTCAGTTAGAAATAATGCAGTTGATGGATCTATAAAAATTATAACAATTACAAATAGAGGAATTTCTGTAGGATCTGCCAATAAAACTTATACAAGAGTTCCTATTCAAGGTGATGGTACAGGAGCAGAATGCACTGTAGTTGTTGATAATGACCAAAAAGTAGAATCAGTTGTAATATCAAATCAAGGTTTTGGATATACTTTTGGTACTGTTGATTTAGTTGCAGGAAATGTTCCTACTGGAACTACTAAACCAACATTTGATGTAATTATATCACCTAAAGGGGGGCATGGAAAAGATATCTATAGGGAATTGGGTGCATATAATGTTTTGATGTATTCTAGAATTGAAAATGATGTCGAAAATCCAGATTTTATTACAGGAAATCAAATTGCAAGAGTGGGAATTGTACAAAATCCAACATCATTTAATTCGTCTTCAATTTTAACCTTAGATAAAGCAAGTGCTGTTTACGCACTTAAATTAACTGGAATTGGAGTTAATTCTGCAATTTTTACTCCAGACTCACTTATTACACAAACAGTGTCTACAGCAACTACTGCTGTTGGTAGAGTCATTAGTTATGATCAAGTAACTGGTGTCTTAAAATATTGGCAAGATAGATCTAATTCAGGATTTTCAGCAGTCGGAGTTGCAATAACAAATCCAACATATGGGTTTGGCAAAGTTAATTTTACAAATTCTCCTGGTAGTGGTGGAAGTGTTTCAATCGTTGGAGGTTCATCTAATTTAACTATTGATACTTCATTTACAGGTTTATCTACTGTGATAAATAATAGAACGTATTACCTCGGACAATCGTTTACAAATGGTCTTGCAAATCCAGAAACAACAAAATATTCTGGAAATATAATTTATGTAGATAATAGACCATCTATTACAAGATCATCAAACCAAAAAGAAGATATTAAAGTCATTTTGCAATTCTAAAAAATTATGTCTCAGCAAACTAATCTCAATGTAGCACCGTATTTTGATGACTTTAATGCAAATAATGACTATCATAAAGTTCTTTTTAAACCCGGAACTCCTGTCCAGGCAAGAGAATTAACAACTCTTCAATCAATTCTTCAAAATCAAATTGAAAAGTTTGGGCAACATTTTTTTAAAGAAGGTGCTAAAGTAATACCGGGAAATACTGGGTACACACAATTATACTATTGTATTCAACTTGAAAATACTTTTCTGGGAGTCCCTGTTGAAGCATATGTAAATCAACTTGTTGGAGTTAAAATTACTGGGGCAAATTCTAGTGTAACTGCAATTGTAGATAAAGTTCTTTCTTCACAAGAATCGGAAAGAGGAAATCTCACTCTTTACATTAATTACTTGAGTTCAAGTTCTCAGAATAATATAACTGAAATATTTGCTGATGGAGAATCATTAATTGCAGATATACAAATTACTTCCAGTCTTTTAGGAAATACTACTATTGCTTCAGGTCAACCTTTTGCAACAACTATTGCAAAAAATGCTGCAGCAATTGGATCTGCTTTTAACATTACAAATGGTGTTTATTTTATTCGTGGAAATTTTGTAAATGTAGATACCGAAACTTTGATTCTTGAGCAATATAGTAATAAACCAAGCTATAGAGTTGGTTTGTTTGTAAATGAACAAATTATTAACTCAGATATTGATCAAAGACTAAATGATAACTCACAAGGATTTAATAATTATGCGGCACCTGGTGCAGATAGATTAAAAATTACAACATCATTATTTAAAAAGAGTTTAAATGATTATGATGATAATAATTTTGTAGAATTAACAACTATAACTGATGGTGTTTTAAAAACCTTAGTAAAATCATCTGAATATTCTATAATTAATGATGTATTAGCAAAAAGATTTCATGCTCAATTTGGAAATTCTGTTCATACTCCATTTGATGTTTCAGTAAAAGAGTCTTTAAATAATAATAGAGGAAATCAGGGTATTTATCAAATTGGTCAGTTTACTTCTAGTGGACTAACTCCATCTGATGCTCTATCAATTTATCAAGTATCCCCAGGTAGAGCATTCATTATGGGGTATGAAGTAGAAACGATTAATTCAACATTTTTAGATGTACCAAAACCAAGAACTGTTAAAACTCTAGAAAATCAATCAATTAATTATAATACAGGACCTACATTATTTTTAAATAGAGTTTATGGAGCTCCTCTAATTGGAATTGGAAATACGTATGTATTAAGTTTAAGAAATGAGAGAGTTGGTGATAATCAAACCACTGTACCTGGTAAGGAAATAGGTGTTGCTAGAGTATATGATTTTAAGCTAGAATCTGGATCATATAGAACTACATTGACGCACTTAAATGAATGGAGTCTTTCTTTATATGATGTTCAAACTACTGTTGAAATTAGTCTGAATGAGCCTATTACACTAGCAGTTCCAACTTTTGTTGAAGGAAAAAATAGTGGGGCAACTGGGTTTCTTAAAGATGCAGTTAGTGCAAAGAATTTAATCACCTTATATGATATAAGTGGTAATTTTTCAAAAGATGATCCATTACTTTTTAATGGGATTTCTGGTAATAGAGTAGCAACTGCAGTTACATCATATAATATTTCTGATATTAAATCAGTCTATGGTACACTGGGAGGAGGATTTATATTTTCTGCTGATACTATTCAATCAACCTCATCTTTTATTGGATTTGCAACAATTTCTCCTCTTGCGTATAATTCAAATATTGATTTCTTAGGAACTACTGTTACATCAACAATTGGTATAGGATCAACTCAGATTTTTGTAGATGACACTTCTGGAGTATCTGTAGGAAGTTCTGTTACTATTGGATCTGATTCTGAAGTTACAAATGCATTTGTAACTGGTGTTGGATCTACATTTATAACTATTGGAACAGGATCTACAACAGGAAGTTTACTTAATTTACAACTTACTGGGAGTGTGGGTATAGGATCTACTGTGTTGTTTGTTTCACCCACCACAGAAATTTCTATTGGAAGTTCTTTTAATATTGTAAGGCCACCTGTAGTTACAACAATTTCTTCTTTTGTTGGTATTGGATCAACACAAATATTTGTTACAAATCTTTCTGGAGTTGCCATAGGAAATTCTATTAGTGTTGGAGCTGCAATTACAAATGCTCCTATTGTTGGTTTAGGTGCAACATTTATTACTATTGGAACTGGAAGTACAATATCTTCTACAATTTCAGTAGGAACTGCCGTTACAATATCTCGTATAAATTTTGGATTGTCTGTCGTCGGTGTAGGCACAACATTTATTACTATTGGAACCGGAAGTACAATATCTTCTGCGATTGAAATTGGAGAAGTCATGAGATTTAACAATGTTTCTTCATTAATTGCTGGTACAAATATTATAATATCTCGTATAAATCGTGGATTGTCTGTTGTCGGTGTAGGTACAACATTTATTACTATTGGAACCGGGAGTACAGTATCTTTTGCAATTGGAATTGGAACTGTTTTAGAATTCACGACTATTTCTTCTTTAATTACAGGAAGTCCAGTAAATTTTAGCAACTTATTATTTACAAATGATATAATATCACCAAATAAATTGTTTCCAGGAACAATTAAAAAAGACAATATAATTTCTTATGCAACAGGAAGTACCGTAGATCCTTTTTATGGAAAAGTTATATCTGTAGGAGAATCGTCAATTCAAATTGGTGGAGTAATTGATCCTTTAGGTCCTTCTATTGAAATTGCAGAGGTTCCTGGAGTATGTGTTGGTGAATTTCCAACTTCATTACTTTCAGTTTCAGATTTAAAAGTATTGGGAACTAATTTAGCATCTTCATCAGATAATACTTTATATACAAAACTTCCAAAAAATAATATTTCTTCAGTAGAATTAACAAATGCTGTTTTATCTATTAGAAAATCTTTTAATGTCAATATTATATCTAATCAGCTTTCTTCTTCAGTTGTTGCAGGAGAAAATGAAACATTTTTACCTTTTGATGAAGAAAGATATTCATTAATAAGATCTGATGGTTCTACCGAACTGTTAACGTCAGATAGGTTTTTGTTTCTTAGTGGTGGGACAGAACTTCAAATTTTTAATTTGGGTTCTAACGATGCCGGAGCAAGACTAACAACGACCATAAGAAAAATTAAACCAAAAGCAAAACAAAAAATAAAAAATAGAGTTAATAGTGTTATTATCAATAAATCAATAAATGCAGGGTCTGGTGTTGGAGCAACAACATTGGACGATGGTCTTACATATGGAAATTATGCTTTTGGAACTAGAGTACAAGACAAAAATATTTCATTAAATGTACCTGATGTTATTGAAATTCATGGTATTTTTGAATCAGCAGATACTGAGAATCCTTCTGCACCAAAAATGGTTTTTTCAAATCTTAATGGACCAACCAATACAACCTCTGATTTAATAATTGGAGAAGAAATTGTAGGAGAAGGTGGAGGTCCTATTGGTATTGTTGCAGAAAGATTAAGTGCAGTACAAATATCCTTTATTCCAAAAAATGAAAATACTTTTAGAGAAGGACAATCTGTATATTTTAGAGAATCTAAAATTCAAGCAGTAATTGTTGCTTTAGATTCATCAAGTTTTAATATTTCTTTTAACTATACATTTTCATCTGGACAAAAAGGATCTTTTTATGATTATGGGACAATTAAAAGAAAATCAAATGCAGTGGAACCGAATAAAAAAATAATAGTTTATTTTACAAGTGGTTTTTATGGTTCTTCGGATGATGGTGATATTACAACAATAAACTCATATAGCACATTTGATTATGGATCTGAGTTATCGGTTGTTGATAGTAACAGTATATCAGATATTATTGATATCCGACCAAGAGTTTCTCCTTATACAGTTTCTGAGAATGCAAGGTCACCTTTTGAATTTTTAGGAAGAACTTTCAATTCTTCTGGCAACTCTGCAGCAAATATTCTTGCATCAGATGAACAAATTTTGACTGATTTTTCTTTCTATCTGGGGAGAATTGATAGAATTTTCTTAACAAAAGATGGAAAATTTATAGTTAAATATGGAACTCCAGCAGAAAGTCCCCAAAAACCAGATTCTGTGGACGACGCTCTTGAGATAGGCGTTATTACGTTCCCACCATATACATATTCAACGTCACAAATATCTCTTCAATTTTTAGAACATAAAAGATATCGAGCGGTAGATATTAGACAACTTGAAAATAGAATTAAAAATTTAGAATATTATACTTCACTATCTTTGCTTGAAACAAATACTGCCAATCTCTTTGTTCCAGATTCTGCAGGATTAAATAGATTTAAATCTGGATTTTTTGTAGATAATTTTACCACAATATTAGCACAAGAAACTAGTATTGAAATTAAAAATAGTATAGATGGAAAAAATAAAGAATTAAGACCAGCACATTATACGAGTTCTGTTGATTTGAGTTTTGGTCCAGTACAAAACGTAGATCCAACATTTGATCTAGCATTTTCTCCAGTTGAAGGAGTTAATGTTAGAAAAACTAGTGACATTATTACTTTGGATTATGCGGAGGTTTTGTGGTTACAACAAACTTTTGCAACAAGATCGGAAAGTGTTACTCCTTTTCTGATTAGTTTTTGGCAAGGTACATTAGAATTAACTCCGGCATCTGATACCTGGGTAGATACTGTAAGAACTGAAGCAAAAATTATCAATACACAAGGAAATTATGCAGAAACTCTTGCCCTTGTAGGAAGAACTCTTAATGTTGACCCACAAACAGGGTTTTCTCCTACAACTTGGAATTCTTGGGTTGATAATTGGATAGGACAAGAAATTACAGAAACAACAAGAACAACAGTTAATAATGTTGGACCAGCAGATGTTCCAAAACCTGATTGGGGTAATGACGGTGTACCACGACCAACTTTTGGTACAGTAGATGCCTCAACTACTATTGAAGAAACACTTAGAGAAGTTAAGGATACTGGAATATCAAACAGATCTGGTGTTAGAACAATAATTACTGAACAATTTGATACAACATCTGTTGGTGATAGAACCGTAAGTAGAGATGTTATTGCGTCTATGAGATCTCGTAATATTCAATTTATTAGTAAAAAATTAAAGCCACTTACTCAAATTTATGCATTCTTTGATAACATTGATGTAACGAAGTATTGTGTTCCTAAATTATTAGAAATCAATATGCTTTCTGGTGTATTTCAAGTTGGAGAAACTGTGGTTGGAAAAGTTGGATCTACTGGATTAGGACCGATTTCATCTTCACCTGTAGAAATAAGATTTAGAGTATCGCAATCAAATCATAAAGAAGGTCCATATAATTCTCCAAACACAACATTTTCACAAAATCCATATACAAATCAAACATTACAACCAAACTATTCTTCAACATCAAATATTTTAAACGTTGATACTTTCTCTTTATCAAATGAACCTCAGGGAACTTTCAGTGGATATGTAGAATCCGGAATGGAGCTTGTTGGGCAAACGAGTGGAGCTCAAGCTATAATTACAAATATAAAACTTATTCCAGATGTATCATCAACGTTAATAGGAAGTTTCTTCATTCCAAATCCCAATATAGGTATTCATCCTAGATTTCAAGCAGGAAATAAAACTTTTACATTAGTGAATAATGACCTAAACGATCAGAATCTTGCTTCAACAATTGCTGAAGAAGGATTTTTATCAAGTGGAATTTTAGAAACTGTTCAGGAAAATATTATATCAATTAGAAATGCTAGAATTGAAAACAAACAAGAATTTGAAGAAAGATCTCTTTCACGAACTACCGGAACTCAGGTTGTTGGTAGTAGAGTTATTGCACAAACACAAAGACAAGGAATTATTGGATGGTATGATCCCCTTGCACAATCATTTTTAATTGATGATGAAGTTGGACTTTTCTTAACTAGGTGTGATGTTTTCTTCAGATCTAAAGATGATATGGATATTCCAGTAACGTTCCAACTAAGAACGATGCTAAATGGATTTCCAACGCAAAATGTTATTCCATTTTCAGAAGTTGTTATTGAACCTAATCAGGTTCAAACATCTGGTGATGGATCAATTGCTACACCAATAAGATTTAAAGCACCCGTCTATCTTGAAGGTGGTAAGGAATATTGTATGTGTTTGGCATCAAACTCTACAAAATATAGTGTTTATATTTCTAGAATTGGAGAAACTGATCTCTTAACTCAATCATTTATTTCCAATCAACCATATTTGGGATCACTATTTAAATCTCAAAATGCCTCTACTTGGGAAGCAAGTCAGTGGGAAGATCTTAAATTTAATCTTTATCGTGCAGATTTTATAGATTCTGGAACCGTAGAAGTTTATAGTCCAGAACTTTCTAGAGGTAACAAGCAAATTGCACAATTGATGCCAAATTCACTTAACTTTACTTCTAGAAAAATTAGGCTTAGTTTAGGAGCAAACCTTACTGATGGTTTTTTAACTCTTGGAAATACTGTTTTACAATCCGGAACAAATGCATCTGGTAATTATGTAGGAAGCGCGGGAGCTGCAACAGATACATTAAATATAATTAATGCTGGCATTGGATATACCCCATCGTCTGGTGAGCAACTTTTTACTGGAATTAGTTTACAAACAATTACTGGTAGTGGTAGAAATGCAGTTGGTTCAATTTTAATAAATGGGGGGAAGGTAATTAATGCAGATATTACTTCTGGGGGGACTGGATATCAAATTGGAGATGTGCTTGGAATTTCCAATATTGGAGCAACAAATGTTGGTATAAATGCAAGATTATCAGTTAAAAGTGTCATTGACATTAATCAAATTATATTAGATAATGTTCAAGGAGAGTTTGTTGTTGGTGCTGGTAAATCGATTACATACATTAAATCTGGCGTTGGAGAAATAAATTTAAATGGAACTACTGTTTTGGTTAATGAAATAATTACTGAAACTGATGGACTGCACGTTAAAGTAGATCATAGAAATCATGGAATGTATTCTAGGGATAACTTAGTTACAATTTCTAATGTAAAATCGGACATTAATCCAACTAAATTAACTGCACAATTGGCAGCAGATTTTACGGGATCAATATCTGTTGATGACTCTAGTGCTTTCTCTGCTTTTGAAAATGTCGGTGTTGGTACTACTAATCCTGGATATGCAATCATTGGTAATGAAATTATTTCTTACACTTTGGTATCTGGAGCATCAATTTCTGGAACCATTGTCAGAGGGTTAGAAGGATCCACACCAAAAACACATCCTATTGGAACCCAAATACATAAGTATGAAATAAATGGAATTTCTTTGAGAAGAATTAATAAAACACATGATTTAAATAATGTAACCGTTTCAAATCCAATTACTTTTGATTCTTATGATATTAAAATTGACGGATCTATTGATGGTGTTAATAGAAGTGTCGGAACTAGTTTCCCAGTTCTTTATGCAAATCAAACAAAATCAACTGGTGGAAATAATATTGCAGCAACACAAAATATGCCATTTGAAATTATTACCCCAATGGTTCATAATGTAACTGTGCAAGGCACTTCATTAAGTGCTGAAGTAAGAACTATTACTGGTTCTAGTATTAGTGGAGATGAAGTTTCGTTCCGTAATAATGGATTTGAACCAATCACAATTAATATTCCTAATTATTTAAGCAGTACAAGAATTATTGCATCAAAAGTAAATGAAAGCAATAAATTATCCAATTTAAAGGGTAATAGGTCAATAAATATGAGATTAAGACTTGACACTGTTAATTCAAAAGTTTCACCGGTTTTAGACACTCAAAGAATTAGTGCAATTTTAACTTCAAATAGAGTAAATAGTGCAATTAGTAACTATGCAACCGATGCAAGAGTAAATTCAATAGATCCAGATCCATCGGCATGTCAATATATTTCAAAAGAAATTACTTTAGAAAGTCCAGCATCTTCTATTAAAATCATATTAGATGCTTATATAAATCTTTATCATGACATTCGTGCATTTTATGCAGTTAGTGAAAATAACAATTTTAATCCAATCTTTATTCCATTTCCTGGATATAAAAATATTAATGCAGAAGGAGAAATTATTGATATTAAAGATAGCGATGGTTCATCTGATAAATTTGTTTCTTTATCAAACTCTATCGGATTTGCTTCCCCAGAATTAGATTATAAAGAACGCACCTTTACTGCAAATATACAAGCACCATTTAGATCATATAGGATTAAACTTATTATGACATCAACTAACCAAGTTTATGTTCCTAGAGTAAGAAATCTGAGAGTGATTACACTTGCCTAATATGGACTATATTAAAGTGAAGGGACATGATAACTTACTCCGAGATCCCAAAACAAATTCTATCATTAACACTAATATGTCTGAATACAACGGATACATTTCTAGGAGGGACTCTAAATTAAAAGAGACTGAAAAAGTACAAAATCTTGAATCTGATGTTGCTAATATGAAAGAAGATCTGAATGAAATTAAATTTTTACTTAGGAGGTTAATTAATGAATCCTGATGACATAATTCTTGAAAACTTAAACAAAAGTTTTGAATACATTAAGTTTACCAGTCAAATAGATACTATTAATAATGTTGAAGATCTTAGAAATCTTGCAAAATGTTATTTTAAACTGTATCTTAAGCAGCAAGAAGTTCTTGCAAAGTTTCCAATACTTTAATCATAAATATTTCTAAAGGAAAATAGTAAATGGCGCAACCATCAACTAGACAGGAACTTATAGATTACTGTAAAAGAAAACTAGGCGCGCCTGTACTTGAAATTAATGTTGCAGATGAACAGATTGATGATTTGGTTGATGATGCAATTCAATTTTTTCAAGAAAGACATTTTGATGGAGTTTATCCTGCTTTTTTTAAATATAAAACAACAGCAGCAGATATTTCTCGTGGTACAGCAGTAGTAGGATCTAATAATGTCGTTGGAATTGCAACAACTACTGTAACAACAAGTATTGTTGGAACAGCAACAACTTTTTCATATACAGAAAATAGTAATTATATTCAACTTCCTCCTAATGTTATTGGTGTAAATAAAATTTTTACATTTGATGGAGCTAATACTTCAAGAGGTATGTTTAGTATCAAATATCAAATGTTCTTAAATGACATTTATTTTTTAGGAGCTACAGAGCTCTTAAATTATTCAATGGTTAAAACATATTTGGAAGATTTAGATTTTCTTCTAAATACACAAAAACAAATTCGATTTAATAAAAGACAAGAAAGATTATATTTGGATATTGATTGGGGGGTTATAAAAGAAAATGATTATTTTGTTATCGATTGTTATTCAACATTAGATCCAAATGATTATGCTAGAGTTTATAATGATTCCTTTATTAAACCATACCTAACTTCATTGATCAAACGTCAGTGGGGACAAAATATGATGAAGTTTACTGGAGTTAAACTTCCTGGTGGAGTTGAATTAAATGGAAGACAAATGTATGATGATGCACAGAAGGAATTGGATATGCTTATGGAAAAAATGTCCAATACGTATGAACTTCCACCATACGATATGATTGGTTAAACTATGCTTAACCCATTTTTTCTTCAAGGATCTAAATCAGAACAAGGTCTAATTCAAGACCTTATAAATGAACAACTGCGAATGTATGGTGTTGAAGTTCATTATCTTCCAAGAAAATATATAACAGAAAAAACTATAATGCGGGAGGTTATTGAATCCGCATTTGATCGTTCATATCCAATTGAAGCATATGTTGAAAACTTTGATGGATATGGTGATAATACCACAATCTTATCAAAGTTTGGTATTCAAGCACTTAATGAACTAACAATTGTAATATCAAAAGAAAGATTTGAAGAGTACATAACACCCCTAATTAAAGATCATGCAAATATTAAGTTATCTACAAGACCTAAAGAAGGAGATTTAATTTATTTTCCTCTTGGTGATAGATTATTTGAAATTAAATTTGTTGAACATGAGCAACCCTTTTATCAACTTCAAACAAATTATGTTTATACTTTAAAATGTGAACTGTTTAGGTATGAAGATGAAGTTATTGACACTGGGATTGATTTCATTGATAATGTTCTTTCTGGGAGTTCTGAAAGTGGCATCTCAACAATTTCTCTTGGCAGAACACAAAAACTGAATATGATAGGTGCTGGAGTAACAGCAACTGCTATTATCACAATTGTAAATGGTGGTATAAGATTCTTTACTGTTACAAACAGAGGTGGTGGATATACACATGCACCACGAGTTTCGATATCTTCAGCACCTTCTGGAGGAGTGACTGGCATTGGATCTGTAACAATGATTGGTGGAATTGTTGTTTGTGCGGATAATATAGACCCAAAAGCAAAATCAGTTCAATCAGTAGAAGTTATTAATCCTGGTGCAGGGTATACGGTTGCTCCTAAAGTATTGTTTTTTGGAGATGGAGTTGGAGCAGCTGCTACAACAACTATTGGAAATGGTGTTGTTGGAATAATTACTATAACAAATGGTGGTGGTGGATATGTTGGCATTCCTACAATTACATTTACTGGTATTGCAACAGTATCTGCTGCTGCGACTGCTATAGTAAGTGCAGCAGGAACAATTACTCAAATTAGAATTACAAATGCTGGATTAGGATATACTACATCACCAATTATTACTATTGAGAACCCACCACAAATTGTTGGTGTTGGAACTTTTGTCTTTAACGAAATTGTGACAGGTTCTACAAGTGGAACAACTGCAAGAGTTAGATCTTGGAATGTTATAACTAATGTATTAGAAGTTGCAACAGTTTCTGGATCATTTACACCAGGAGAATCCATTGTTGGAACCGCATCAAGTGCTTCAAGAAAACTTAGATCTATTGATATTTTTGCAATTGAAGATGGATATTCTGATAATAGTGATATAGAAACAGAGGCAGAAGATATTATTGATTTTAGTAGCACTAATCCATTCGGAATGCCATAGTATAAATATTAGTTATAACTTGGGTAACCAATAGCATCGGAACTTAAAAAATGTTTGAATATTTCTATCACGAAATTTTAAGAAGAACTGTAGTTTCTTTTGGTTCTTTATTTAACGAAATTAACATTAAGCATACAGATAATTCTGATAATGTGAAAAGTGTAATTAAAGTTCCACTTGCATATGGACCTACACAGAAATTTCTTGCAAGATTGGAGCAATCTCCAGATTTAAGTAAACCGGTTCAAATTACATTACCAAGAATGTCATTTGAATTTACTGGATTAACTTATGATCCAACTCGCAAATCTACAACAACACAAACTTTTCTTGTAAAATCTTCAACTGACGGAACTGAAACTAAAAAAGCATATCTTCCAGTTCCATACAATATGCAGTTTGAGTTAAGCATTATGTCCAAATTGAATGATGATGCACTTCAAATTATTGAGCAAATTTTACCATATTTTCAACCATCATATTCAATGACACTTGAGTTGGTAGATATTATTAATGAAAAAAGAGACGTTCCTGTAGTTCTTGAAAATATTACGATGCAGGATGATTATGAAGGTAACTTTACTACACGAAGAGTTCTTATTTACACATTAAGGTTTACTGCTAAAACTTATCTCTTTGGTCCTATTTCTTCTGCAACAAAAGATGTTATCAAAAAAACTTCTGTTGGATATGTTTCTGGAGATAGTAAAAGCACGACAAGAGATGTTATTTACACAACATTACCAAGATCTATTAAAAATTACACTGGTACAGTACTAACTACTTTGTCAAAGGATATTACTAAAGAAGATACTTTAATTACAGTCAACAGTGCAGCATCTATTGTTAAGGGTGTGTATTTGGAAATTGAAGGAGAAGAAGTATATGTAACACTCGTAACTGGAAACGTTCTTACAGTTGAAAGAGGTAAAGATGGGACACCAATTACATCACATCTTTCTGGAGCACAAGCTAAATCAATTACTACAGAAGATGACTTGTTAATTGAAGAGGGTGATGATTTTGGATTTAGTGGATCTATAGAATGAAAATGACAAAAAAATTTGATAAACTCAATGAAACTTTTAATGTAGATGGTGATATAATTTCTATAGATGTGAAATCTGAAACAATAACAGAAAAAATAGAGAAGGTTGCACTAGTAGTAGATGATGTTAAAAAAGATTACGATTATACTAGAGGAAATTTATATTCTTTAATAGAAAAAGGACAAGAAGCAATTAATGGAATTCTTGAATTAGCACAAGAATCTGAGATGCCCCGTGCATATGAAGTTGCTGGACAACTCATTAAAAGTGTAGGTGACATTACAGATAAACTATTAGATCTTCAAAAGAAAGTAAAAGATATTGACGATGACAAACCAAAAGGTCCAACCACAGTTAATAATGCACTTTTTGTAGGATCAACTGCAGAACTAGCAAAGCTTTTAAAGCAACAACAACTAGATAATGAAGACATTCAAACAGTTTAGAGAAGAGTGGACTAATAAATATAAAAAAGATATTGATTACTGAAATCCAAATGGCATATGAAGATGTTGTAAATGAAGAAGGTCTTCGTGATTGGTTTGGTAAGTCTAAATCAAAGGATGGAAAACCTGGTTGGGTACAATCAGATGGGTCTCCATGTGCTAATGAACCTGGTGAAACCAAAACTCCTAAGTGTTTCTCACGAGATAAATTAGCAAGTATGAGTAAAGGTGAAGTAGCATCTGCAGTAAGAAGAAAAAGAGAAAAAGATCCAGGGCAGCAATCAAAATCAGGTTCTGCATCACCAACTTATGTTTCCACCGATTCCCCAACAAAGAAAATGAAAGAAGAATTTTTTAAAGAAAATCATAAAGCAATTGCTTCTGGAAAAGAAAAAGATGAAGAAGGATATATGGCAAGTACCGAGATGGATACAATTGATAGTGCTGTTAAAAAATTAAGAAAAATTATCAAAAAGGGTGACACACAATTACCTGCCTGGGTTCAATCTAAAATTACCAAAGCAGCAGATTATATTGATACTGCGGCAGACTATTTGGATAGTAATGAAATGTCTGAAGAATCTGACAAAAAAACTAAAGGTAGTGGAACTAAAGATGCTTGTTATACTAAAGTAAAATCAAGATATTCAGTTTGGCCTTCAGCATATGCATCAGGAGCACTTGTAAAATGTCGTAAAGTTGGTGCTGATAATTGGGGTAATAAATCAGAAGAAGTAGAAATATCTTTAGTTGAAAAAATACTTGGTGAAGAAAAGTGTGGTAAAGGAATGTATTGGTGTAATACAAATAAAGAATGTAAACCTCTACCAAAAGGGTTTGATGTTCCTGGACAAAAAATCAAACCAACTGAGGTTGGTATTGGGAAACCAGTAGAAGGGTCTTGTAGTAAAACAAAAAAAGGAAAGGATTGCCCAGTACACGGAATGGATGAGTGTCCAATGAGTGTCGATGAGGCATGTTGGAAAGGATATAAGAAAAAAGGTATGAAAACTATGTTTGGTAAAAAATATCCAAATTGTGTAAAAGTAGAAAATGTTAAAATTGAAGAATCAGTTCGTATTCCAGCAAAAACAGGTAATATTATTTCGGTGATGTTTAATTGGAGAGGTAAAACTTATGGAACAAAAATATTCTTCCCACAAATAGGCATCCCAACTAGAAAGAATGTTGAGTATGAAATTAAAAAAATTTACCCTGATTGTAGAATTTTGACTTTTAAAGTTTCTGAATTTGTTCCAGGACAACCATTAATTTATGTTAATAAATCTGTGAATGAAGAAATTGAAATAGAAGAGGGTGCTGCTTGGACTAAAAAGTCTGGTAAAAATTCTGAAGGTGGTTTAAATGAGAAGGGTCGTAAATCTTACGAAGCAGATAATCCTGGAAGTGATCTAAAACCACCTTCAAAGGAAGTTGGAAATCCCCGCAGATCTTCATTCTGTGCCCGAATGAAAGGCATGAAAGCAAAGTTAACATCTACTAAAACTGCCCGAGATCCAGATAGCAGAATTAATAAATCACTCAGAGCATGGAATTGCTGATATAAGGAGATTATATTATGCCCGATAACATTTACTTAGGCAATCCTTTATTAAAAAAGGCAAATACCTCAATGGAGTTTACTCAAGAACAAATTCTTGAGTTTGTGAGGTGTAAAGACGACCCTGTATATTTTGCAAAAAATTATGTAAAAATTGTAACTCTTGACCATGGTCTAATGCCATTTAGTCTTTATTCTTTTCAAGAAAAACTTATTAATAGATTTCACGAGAATAGATTTAATATATGTAAGATGCCTCGTCAAACAGGTAAAAGCACTACGGTTGTTTCATACCTTCTTCATTATGCAGTCTTTAATGATAATGTAAATATTGGTATATTAGCAAACAAGGCAGCAACCGCAAGAGAACTTTTAGATCGTCTCCAAACCGCATATGAAAATCTTCCTAAATGGATGCAGCAAGGTGTTATTTCTTGGAACAAAGGTTCATTAGAACTTGAGAATGGATCTAAAATTATGGCTGCCTCAACTTCAGCTTCTGCTGTTCGTGGTATGTCTTTTAACATATTGTTTTTGGACGAATTTGCGTTTGTTCCAAATCACATTGCAGACTCATTTTTTGCATCAGTATATCCAACCATTACTTCAGGTCAAAACACAAAGGTAATTATTGTTTCAACACCACATGGTATGAATCATTTCTACCGAATGTGGCACGATGCCGAAACTGGCAAAAATGGATATATTTTTACTGATGTACATTGGAGTGAGGTTCCTGGTAGAGATTCTGCCTGGAAAGCACAGACAATTGCTAACACAAGTGAACAACAGTTTAAGGTTGAATTTGAATGCGAATTTCTTGGATCTGTTGATACTCTGATTGCACCATCTAAACTCAGGAACTTCGTCTACGACCATCCTAAGACTAGTAACGCGGGTTTAGACGTTTATGTGAGTGCAAGTCAGGATTGTGATTATATAATGACTGTAGACGTTGCTAGAGGGGTAGGAAACGATTACTCAGCATTCGTTGTGGTAGACATTACACAGTTTCCCCATAAAGTTGTAGCAAAGTATAGAGATAATGAAATCAAACCAATGATGTTTCCAGGTGTAATTTATGAAGTCGCAAGAAATTACAATAATGCTTTTATCTTATGCGAAGTAAATGATGTAGGAGATCAGGTTGCTAGCATCCTTCAATACGACCTTGAATATCAAAATATTTTAATGTGTTCTATGAGAGGTAGGGCTGGTCAAATAGTAGGGCAAGGTTTTTCGGGTAAGAAGACTCAACTAGGAGTTAAGATGTCTAAGACAGTTAAAAAAATTGGGTGTCTTAATTTAAAAACAATGATTGAAGAGGATAAACTTATCTTCAATGATTATGAAATTATTAGTGAACTTACAACTTTCATTCAGAAACATAATTCTTTTGAGGCAGAAGAGGGTTGCAATGACGACCTAGCAATGTGCCTTGTAATATATGCTTGGTTAGTTTGTCAGGATTATTTTAAAGAACTTACTGATCAAGATGTTAGAAAACGTCTTTATGATGAACAAAAAAATCAGATAGAACAAGATATGGCACCTTTTGGTTTTGTTTCTGATGGGTTAGACGAAACAAGTTTTGTTGATTCTGAGGGTGATCGTTGGTTTTCTGATGAATATGGTGATCGTTCATACATGTGGGAATACAGGTAGTAATGGAAATTGATAAGCAAATAAAATTAAGTCACCTGTTACTCAATGATAGAAAATGTAGAGTTTGTAGAGAGGTTAAAAATTTAATAGGAGAGTTTTATAGAACACGTAAAGATAGAGGACCCGTTGCATCTTCATATTCTTATGAGTGTAAAGAATGTACTAAAAAAAGAGTAGATAAGAGTAAAGAAAATAAATCATCTTTAATTGAATACATATATCCAGATTGGTAATACTCACAGATTTTCTTTCTAGTAAAAAGTAATCTTGTATAAATAATATTTAAAGTATCGGAGATTGTTATGACATTAGAATGGAAAATTGTAAATGTAGAGAGATCATTAGCAGATGATGTTGTTTTTAAGGTTAATTATGAAGTATACAAAACAGATGGAGATAATACCATTTCAGCATCTGGATCTACTGAACTTCTGAAAGGAAAATTTTCATTATCTGATTATGCAAATCAAGAGAATTTTGTGCCCTTTAATCAACTAACACCAGAAATTATAATTAGTTGGGTTCAAGAATCTCTTGGTAAAGAATCTGTTTCTAATATTAATCAAAAAATGTCAAAGCAATTGGAATTAAAAAAGAATCCTGAAAGTGCAGAAGGATTGCCTTGGTCTTCCTTCACTTACGTGAAGTAAGTATTACGGATCCACACATTACAAATAAAATAAATTTCAGAGAAAACAAACATGGAATTAAATTGGGAAATTAAAAGTTTAGAATGGGCACTTCAAACTAATGTAGTGTATAGAGTTAAGTATGTAGTATCAATAAAAGATCAAGATGCTACTGCTTCAGCAGGTGGGAATATTTTACTTCATCATCCAGGAATGCTGCAGAAATATCCTTTAAGAGAAAATTTAAAAGAGGTTATTTTTGCCGATTACCCAAATCAAGATGGTTTTGTGCCCTTAGATCAATTAACACCAGAAATTGTAATTGATTGGGTTAAAGAGAACCTTGGTACAAAAGTTATTTCTGAAATTAATGACTTACTGCTCAGAGAAGTGCAATTAAAACGTAATCCGGAAACTCAAGTAGGATTACCAGATTGGACAAACTAAAAGAATAATAAAAGCATCCTCCGAATATGTCTATCGATGGTTGTGCCATTCAAATATCTGGATTGGTAATATTCACGTCATGTTTCCCCAGTGGAAAGTAATTATTTAATAAATACTTTCAGATAAACAGAGAATTTCGGAGAAAAAAATGGCGACTCCTCAATTATCTCCAGGCGTACTCGTCAGAGAGGTTGATTTAACAATAGGAAGAGCAGATAATGTTTTAGATAACATTGGAGTGATTGCGGGTCCTTTCCCAATCGGTCCTGTAGACTTTCCAATTGATATATCAACCGAACAGGATTTGATTCGTGTTTTTGGCAAACCACTTTCAACAGATTCCCAATATGAGTACTGGATGAGCGCATCGGCCTTCCTTTCATATGGTGGAGTTCTTAAAGTTGCTAGAACTGCTGGAACAACATTAAACAATGCTAATGCTGGTGTTGGTGCAGCTTCTACATCTGCTTTGAGAATTGATAACTACGATGATTATGTTAGTAATCATGAGGAGGCTACAAATTATACATACGCAGCAAAAAACCCTGGATCTTGGGCAAATGGATTAAAGGTTTGTTTCATTGACGATGCTGCAGATCAAATTGTTGGTATTGCAACAACAAACCCAGGAGCACTTGGTGCAACGATTGGATTTGGAGTTACATCAGTTCTTTCTAATCTTACAATTGCGGGATCTGGATCAACGACATCATTTACTGGAGTTCTTAAGGGAATTATTACCGGTGTTACAACTGATGCAACAAACGGCAACAGCAGTATTGATGTAAAAATTCTATCAAGAGTTTCTACAGCAGGTACAACTTCTGGTACAGAAACGAAGATTACTTATGGAGAAGGATCTACTTCTGCATCATATTTAACCTCAAGCAGTATTCGTTTTATTAATAACTCGGGGATTGCTACTGGAAATGCTACGGGACTTGCTGGAATAACTCCAACATCTATTTCTGATTGGTACGAGAACCAAACTCTTGGTTTGACTAATGCAACAATTTTCTGGAGAGAACTTGCACCAAAACCAACCACCAGTCAGTATACAGATCAAAGACAGGGGAATGGTGATGGACTTCACATTGTAGTTGTTGATGATACAGGAACAATTACAGGAAACATAGGTACACTTTTAGAAACACATTTGGGTCTTTCAAAGGCAGTTGATGCAGTATCTTCCGTAAATTCTCCACAGAAAATATGGTATGAAGACTACCTTGCAGATTTTTCATCACAAATTTATGCTGGTGGAAATCCTTCAAATGCTGCTGATTCATATCACGGAACTACTCCAATAGTAACTGGATTCTCTACTGGTTTTACTAAAGTCACCACCGGAGACGGACTATGGGGGCAACCTGCACAAAGTGTTACATTTGCTGCAATTGGAAATAAAACTTATACTTTGGCAGGTGGTGTTGATTATTCTGCTTTTGGTGGAATGAAGGCAACTCTTGGTGATTTAATAACATCATATAGTCTCTTTAGTAATAAAGACGAGGTTCAAGCAGATTACATTATTATGGGTCCTTCAATGGACACACTAACTGATACTCAAGCAAAAGCAGGATTCTTAATCTCTCTTGCAAATGCAAGAAAGGATTGTGTTGCAACAATTGGAGCTCACAAGGCCGATTTAGTTGGTGTCACAAACACAACAACACAAACAACTAATCTAATCAAGTACTTCAGTACACTTTCATCTTCATCATATGCAATATTTGATAGTGGATACAAGTACACCTATGACAGATTTAATAATAAATTTGTTTATATTCCTTGTAATGCTGACGTTGCTGGTTTAATGACTCGCACTAATATTGTTGCTTATCCATGGTTCTCTCCTGCAGGACAACAACGTGGAATTTTGAATAATGCAATTAAACTTGCATATAATCCAAGTAAAGCACAAAGAGATCAACTCTATCCACAAAGAATTAACTCAATAATAACACAACCAGGAATTGGCACTCTTCTTTTTGGAGACAAAACTGCTCTTGGATATGCCTCTGCTTTTGATAGAATTAACGTTCGTCGTTTGTTCCTTACAATTCAACAAGCACTTCAGAAATCTGCAGAAGCACAACTATTCGAACTTAACGATGAGTTAACAAGAGCAAACTTTAGAAACATTGTTGAACCATATCTTCGTGATGTTCAAGCAAAAAGAGGTCTTTTTGGTTTCCTAGTTGTTTGCGATAAAACAAACAATACTCCCGATGTTATTGATAACAATGAGTTTAGGGCAGATATCTTCCTGAAACCTGCAAAATCTATCAACTTTGTAACACTAACATTTGTTGCAACTCGCACAGGAGTGAGTTTTGAAGAAGTTGCTGGTACTGTTTAATTATTATAATAAATAACACAAGGAGGTAACTAAAAGTGGCAAGACTCAAAACAATTTCAGAATTTAAAAGCACCTTAGCTGGTGGTGGTGCAAGACCCAATCTATTTGAGGTTGAACTGACAACTTTTCCAGCCTCAATTGCTGGATGGGATGCTGATACATTTAAGTATCTTTGTAAGGCAGCAAATTTACCTGCCTCTACTATTGCTAGTATCGATGTTCCATTTAGAGGAAGAACATTCAAAGTTGCTGGAGACAGATCTATTGATGTTTGGACTGTAACTGTTATTAATGATGAGGATTTCAAACTCCGCAGATCATTTGAAGCTTGGATGGAGCTAATAGCAAAACTTGATAATAACCTGGGAGCAACAAACCCATCTTCTTATATGAGCAATGCAACTGTTCATCAACTTGGAAGAGGATCTACTGTTAACAGCACAACTAATGCAGGAGCAGATAGTTCTATTTTGGCATCATATAACTTTGTTGATATTTTTCCAACAGCAGTTTCTGCTATTGACTTGTCTTATGACAGTGGGGATACGATTGAGGAATTTACAGTTGAATTCCAAGTTCAATCTTTCGAACTTATCAGTGGATCTACGGCAGCAAAGGCTTAATAAATAGGTAAAAGATCAAAAAATTTAAATAAATTATGGCAAAACTTTTTGGGTTTTCTATTGAAGACACTGAACCACTATCTCCTGGAGTAGTCTCTCCCGTTCCTCCTAATACCGAGGACGGGAATGACCACTATATGAGTAGTGGTTTTTTTGGTACGTCTCTTGATATAGAAGGTGTTTATAAAACAGAACAAGATTTACTTAAAAGATATCGTGAAATGTCACTGCACCCAGAGTGTGATAGTGCGATTGAAGACATCGTAAATGAAGCTATTGTATCAGACTCAAATGATTCTCCGATTCAAATTGAGTTATCCCACTTAAATGCAAGTGACGGAATTAAGAAAAAAATAAGAGAAGAGTTTAAATATATTTTATCTTTATTGGACTTTGACAAAAAATCTCATGAGATTTATAGAAATTGGTATGTAGACGGAAGAATATTTTATCATAAAGTAATTGATTTAAAGAGTCCTCATGAAGGAATTCAAGAGTTGCGTTATATAGATCCACTTAAAATGAAATATGTAAAGCAACAGAAAAAAAGTGAAAGAGATAAGTATAGACTGGCAAATATTAGAAGTGATAATCCAATGGACTATGAGTTTCCTGAAATAGAGGAGTACTTCATTTATACTCCAAAAGCAAGCTATACTTCAGGAGATCCATCTGGTTTTGGTGGGAATGCTGGAGTCAAAATGACAAAAGATTCTATCACATATTGTACTTCAGGTCTTGTAGATAGAAATAAAGGAAATACTCTTTCATATCTTCACAAAGCAATTAAATCTCTTAATCAACTTAGGATGATTGAGGATTCTTTGGTTATCTATAGATTATCTCGTGCTCCTGAAAGAAGAATTTTTTATATTGATGTTGGCAATCTTCCCAAAGTGAAGGCAGAACAATATCTTCGTGATGTTATGATGAGATATCGTAACAAACTAGTTTATGATGCACAAACTGGTGAAATTCGTGACGATAAGAAATATATGTCAATGCTTGAAGATTTCTGGTTACCTCGTCGTGAAGGTGGTAGAGGAACTGAAATCACCACACTCCCAGGTGGACAGAATCTTGGTGAAATCACCGACATTGAATATTTTAAGAAAAAACTTTTCAGATCATTAAATGTTCCACCATCAAGAATGGATGGTGAAGGTGGATTTAATCTCGGTCGTTCTTCAGAAATTCTAAGAGACGAAGTGAAATTTACCAAGTTTGTTGCTCGTCTTAGAAAAAGATTTTCATACATGTTCCATGACATGCTGAAAACGCAATTAATTCTTAAAAATGTCATTACTCCAGAAGACTGGAGTATGATGGAAGAGCATATTCAGTATGACTTTTTATATGATAATCATTTTTCAGAACTTAAAGATGCAGAACTGTTAAATGAAAGACTTGCAATGGTCGCAACAGCTGAGCCATATATTGGTAAATATTTTTCACAAGATTACCTAAGACGCAAAATTCTTCGTCAAACTGATGAAGAAATCATCGATCAGGATAGAATAATTAAAAAAGAAATCAAAGATGGTATTATTCCTGATCCAAATATTCCAATAGATCCAGCAACTGGCGCGCCACTTGATTCAGGAACTGCTTCAATGGACTTGGGACAACCAGTAATGGAACCAGAAATTAATGGATCTGCAACTGAAGTTAATGGAAAAATAGCAGAAATTCCTAAAGGTGGTGAGATTTAATAAATAACATTGATTAACTTGATTAATTTAAAAATATGGATGATTTAATGGACATGATTGCTTCTGATGAGTCCCCTTCACAGATTAGTGATAAGATTAAAGAACTTTTGTTTGCAAAAGCATCAGGAAAAATTGATGAATTTAGACCTTTTGTAGCAAACTCAATGTTTGATACTGAGGAGAAAAGTGCTGAGGAAGATTAATCAATAAATAGATAAAAGTGTATCTAATAAAATAATGACTCATAGACCAGTTGGCGTTGGAGCCTCATTTAATTTTTCAACAGCAACAACGACAACTTCATCTGCGTTTTCTGTTAAATCAGACACTATTAGAGTTGTTGCAGTTGGTGCTGCTGCTCACATTGCAGTTGGAGGAACTCCATCAGCAACTACTGCCGACTACTTTGTTCCAGCTGGAGGAACAGTAACTCTTGCTCTCACGAAAGCATCAAATAGCATTGTTGGAGTTACAACCGGCACTTCAACAGTTCTTACTTGTCCAGAAGGAACTCAACTTCCTTTTGGTGTTGGAGATTACGTAACACTGTCAGGTTCAACTTATCATAATTTTACTTCTGCAGAAGTTCTCTCAGTTGACACATCCTCTGGAGTAAACGGTTTTTTCCAGACAAGAATGACTGTGAATTATAATTCAAGTGGAATTTTAACCGCATTTAGTTCACCAAATGCATCTGTTGTGACTGCAAATAAAGTTTCTGCATACGGTGTTGGTGCAGGAACTCTTTATTATCAACAAGTTCAACTTACCAATCAAGCATAATGAAACTCATCAGAGAAGAAATCGAAAAAGTAGAAGTTATTATTGAAGGAACTGGCAAGTCAACAAGACTTTATATCAAAGGACCATTCCTTCAAGCAGAAACTGTGAATCGTAATGGACGCATGTACCCCATGTCTATTATGGAACGTGAAGTAAATCGTTACAATGAGCAATATATTCAAAAAGGACGTGCTCTTGGAGAACTTGGGCATCCAGATGGACCTACTGTAAATCTCGATAGAGTTTCTCACAGAATTACAGAACTTTTTCGTGATGGTAATAATTTTGTTGGAAAAGCACAAATTCTCTCCACACCAATGGGAAAAATTGCTGAGTCTCTTCTAAAAGATGGAGTAACTCTTGGTGTTTCTTCTCGTGGTATTGGTTCACTTAGAGAAAACAACAAAGGATATAAAGAAGTTGGTGAAGATTTTATGTTAGCAACTGCTGCTGATATCGTTGCCGATCCTTCCGCACCCGATGCATTTGTTCAAGGAATTATGGAAGGAAAGGAATGGTGTTGGGATGGTGGTCTCTTAAGAGAGAAAGCAGCAGAAAAATCTTATAGAAAAATTAACACTCTTGTTGATCAAGGTGTTCTTGAAGAATATAAGTTATCAGTGTTTAATGAGTTCTTAAATTCATTATAATTTATTGTAATTCAATTAAGTTATAAATAAATATAGATTTACTACAGGAACAATACGGAGAGTTCAAATGTCTCGTGGAAAACAATTACAAGAAATGGAATCTGCTTCTACACCTGGACAAGGTGGTGGTGCGGGAAGTGGAGCAACACAATCCAAGACTGCTGTGAACTCAGGAGCATCTGCTCCTGATCCAACTCCAAGTCTTTCTGGATCAACACCAGGTCAAACTGGATCATATGAGGATCTTGGTGGTCCTACCCCAGAAAACTATAAACCAGATGATGATTCAGCAAAACTGAAAACACCAGGCACAACTCTTAAGCAAGTTAGAGATGTTGTTAATAAAGGTGCAAAACCTGCTGAAGCAGTGAAAGAAGAAGAAGATCTTCAAGACGAAGATTTTATTGAAGAAGAAATGCATGATGAAGAAGAGGACGAAGAGGATAAAGAAACTCATAAAAAGAGTAAGAAGAATAAAAAAGAAGAGGATGATGAAGAAGATGACGAAGACGAAGAAGTAAAAGAAGAGTTTGACATTGACGAAGATGTTAATGCTCTCCTTGCTGGTGAGGATCTTTCTGAAGAGTTCCAAGAAAAAGCAAAAACAATCTTCGAGGCTGCTATTCGTTCAAAAGTTTCTCAAATTAGAGAATCTCTTGAAAAACAGTATTCCAATGTTCTTGCAGAGGAAGTCGAAGAAATTAAGACTGAACTTGCAGATCGTGTTGATGCATACCTTGAGTATGTTGCTGACGAGTGGATTTCTGAAAATGCACTTTCAATCGAGCACGGACTTAAAACTGAAATGACTGAATCATTCCTTCAAGGGATGAGAGGTCTTTTTGAAGAACATTATGTATCAATCCCTGAAGAAAAATATAATGTCATCGAGAGTATGGTAGAAAAACTTGATGAAATGGAGACAAAACTCAACGAGCAAATCGAAAAAAATATTTCACTCAACAAGCGTCTTTCAGAGTCGGTTGCTGATGGAATCTTTGATCAAATTTCCGAGGGTCTTGCAGACACTCAGAAAGACAAGCTCGCCTCACTTTCCCAAAGTGTAGAGTTTGAAAGTGAGTCACAATATCGTGAAAAGTTGGAGACATTGAGGGAATCATATTTTCCTTCGAGAGGAGTTTCTCCTTCCGCAAGAACTGAAACCTTGTCTGAAGGATTAGATGCTGCACCAGAATCTTATTCAGGTTCAATGGCTAGTTATTTAAAGACTCTTTCAGCATTCAGCAAATAATTGAATTTAATATAATTCAAACCAAACAAACAAACACTTAACAAAGGTAAAAGCAAATGTTTCAATCAGAGCATCTGCAGGAAAAGTGGGCACCTCTTCTCAATTATGAGGGTCTTGATTCAATCAAAGATTCACATCGTAGAGCTGTAACCGCAGTCCTGTTAGAAAACCAAGAAAGATTTTTAAGAGAGCAATCCTCTTTCGAAACTGCAGGTTCATTCCTGACAGAAGCACCAACCAACTCTGTTGGTAACGGTGGATTTACTGGAGCATCAGCAGCTGCTGGCCCTACCGCAGGTTTCGATCCAGTTCTGATCTCATTGATCAGACGTTCAATGCCTAATTTGATCGCCTATGATATCGCAGGCGTTCAACCAATGAGTGGTCCTACTGGACTCATCTTTGCAATGCGTTCACGTTATGTTAATCAGTCCGGTACTGAAGCATTCTTCAACGAAGCTGATTCGGCGTTCTCTGGTCAACCTGCTGGTCGTGACGATGCTGCTGGATTCAGTGATACTGCTGCTGGTATTGGTACCACTGCCCAAGGTGGTGTTAATCCCTCAGTTTTAAACCCTGTTGGTACTGCTACTTCTACTGCCTATAACGTAGGTCAAGGTTTACGCACGGATTCTGCTGAGAACCTTGATGGCACAGGTTCTGATGCCTTCAATCAGATGGCGTTCTCAATTGAGAAAGTTACTGTTACTGCAAAGTCAAGAGCACTCAAGGCTGAGTATTCATTAGAACTTGCACAAGACCTTAAGGCAATCCATGGCCTGAATGCTGAAGCGGAATTGGCAAACATTCTCTCAACTGAGATTCTTGCTGAAATCAACCGTGAAGTTATCAGAACCGTCTATAAGGTTGCTGAGCAAGGTGCAGTTCAAAACACTGCTACTGCAGGTATTTTTGACCTCGATATTGACTCCAACGGTCGTTGGTCAGTTGAGAAGTTCAAAGGTCTTCTGTTCCAGATTGAGCGTGATGCCAATGCAATCGCACAAAGAACTCGTCGTGGAAAGGGCAACACCGTTATGTGCTCTGCTGACGTTGCTTCAGCATTGACCATGGCTGGTGTTCTTGACTACACCCCTGCTCTTAACAGCAATCTGAACGTTGATGATACCGGCAGCACTTTTGCTGGTACTTTGATGGGCAAATTCAAGGTCTACATCGACCCATATTCTGCTAACCTAACTACCGCTAACGGAACTCCAGGTAATCAGTATTATGTTGTTGGTTATAAGGGTTCTTCACCTTATGATGCTGGACTGTTCTATTGTCCTTATGTTCCTCTCCAAATGGTTCGTGCCGTTGGTGAGAACAACTTCCAGCCTAAAATTGGCTTTAAGACTCGTTACGGTATGGTTGCAAACCCATTCGCTGAGGGAACTAACCAAGGACTTGGTGGTCTTACAGTTAATGCAAACCGTTACTACCGTAGAGTTGCGGTTAAGAATCTTATGTGAGTTTTTCTCACAAGATTATACAAGACCTCCTTCGGGGGGTCTTTTTTTTATCTAAATAAAAATAAGGATATCATAATCAAAATGAAACCAACACCGAGAGAAACAAAAGAAGCAGTTGAAAGATACAATTTTGTTGTTGGGCACTTAATCAAAGAAGGTTATGCTCAAGACAATGAATCTGCAGATTTAATTATTACTGGCATGAGTGAAGAATGGTATAATACTATTACCAATGAATGAGAATATAGATAATGGCAACTGATCAACCAGAAAATAGAAATTTTTTATCTCCTACAGGATTTAAATTTTCTCTCAAAAGAACTCCTAAAGTTTCATTCTTTTGTAATTCTGCAAACATTCCAGAATTAACTCTTGGAATCGCAGTTCAACCAACATATTTAAAAGACATTGAACTTCCAGGTGACAAGTTAATTTTTGGAGATCTTACTTTAAGATTTCTTGTAGATGAAGACTTAAAAAATTATCTAGAAATTCAAAATTGGATGCGTGGAATTGGATATCCAGAAAGTTTAGAGGAAATTTATACATTTCAAAAAACTGGAACTATAAATCCAAAACTTGAATCACAAAAACAACTAGGTCTTTTTTCTGATGGCACTCTTCAAGTTTTAACAAATTCATCACTTCCAAATTTTCAAGTTGCCTTTAAAGATTTATTTCCATATTCGTTGGGAACTTTATCGTTTGATGCAACAGCAATGGATGTTCAGTACTTTACAGCAGACGTGAGTTTCAAGTATACTATCTACAATATAGTAGATCTTGGCGGTAATCTTTTATGAGTATAGACCTTGATGTAATTCAAAGAATATGGGAACAAGATTCCAAAATTGATACAGATAATTTACATACAGAATCACTAAACATCCCCGTTCTTCATTCAAAATATTTTGAAATGTATAATACAATTCTTTTATTAAAGAAAAGAGCAGAGCAACAAAAAAAAGGCATTAGACATCAACGATATGAATACTTCACTGGTAAAGCAGACCCCGATGTTTATGTAGAAAATCCCTTTCCTAAAAAAGTAAGAGACAAAGAAACACTTCAAGGATATTTGGATTCGGATGAAAAACTATCACAAATTTCTTTAAAGGTCGAGTACTACGAAACAATGCTCATGTATATCGATAGCATTCTTAAAATGATAGCAAACAGAACATATCAAATTAAAAATGCTATTGAGTTTATGAGATTCAATGCAGGACTAGGGTAATGAATGACGACTTATACACAATAGAAATCAATATTGGAGATATAAGAATTATTCATCAAGGATTATCTCTTGCTCTTAAATATTGGTCAGGAGGTGATCCGCAAGAACAAATACAATTAAATGCAATGAAGAACTATTTTTATAAGATGATTTTGGAATATCAATACGATAGTATGTAAATAAATACTCATAGTATTATGATTACTATGAGTGACGTAATTATTGAAAAGAAAAATGAAGTACACCTAAAACTTCATTGCGACCCGCACGTTTTATATGAACTTCAACCTTACTTCACTTTTGAGGTTGAGTCAGCAAAATTTATGTCTCAATATAGAAGCAAACACTGGGATGGAAAGATTCGACTATTAAGTTCTCATACTGGAGAAGTTTATGTTGGATTACTAGATAAAGTAATTGATAAACTTACTCTTCACAATTACACATATGAGTTTAAAGAAAATAAATTTTATGGAATGCCGTTTGAACTGAATGATGACATTTCATACGAAGGTGTTAAAGATTATATGCAATCTATTTGCTCACATTCTCCTAGAGATTATCAAATTGAGGGAGTATACGATTCTCTAAAACATAATAGAAAATTATTGATAAGCCCCACTGCGAGTGGCAAATCTCTGATGATATATTCTATTGTAAGATATTATGTTGAAAAAGGACTAAAAATTCTTTTAGTTGTTCCAACGACATCTCTAGTAGAGCAAATGTACAAGGATTTTCATGAATATGGTTGGGATGCTGAATCATATTGTCATCGTATCTATGGTGGGAAGGAGGTGACAAATATACATTCTGTGACTATTACAACTTGGCAATCTGTGTATAAGTTAGAACGTTCATTCTTTAACGATTATGGCGTTATTATAGGTGATGAAGCACATTTATTCAAGAGCAAATCCTTGATTGAAATCATGACAAAACTTCATCATGCAAAATATAGATTTGGATTTACTGGAACTTTAGATGGAACTCAAACTCACAAATGGGTTTTAGAAGGTGTGTTTGGCCCATCCTATAGAGTTACAAGAACAATTGAATTAATGAAACAGGGATACATCTCTCAATTAGATATTCAGTGTCTCGTTCTTAAACACTTACCACAAAGATTTGAAACTTATGAAGATGAGATACAATATTTAATTACTCATGAGCAAAGAAATAAATTTATTACAAATCTTTCTTTGGATCTAAAAGGAAACACTTTAGTTCTTTATAGTCGTGTAGAAACTCACGGTGCAATACTTTACGAACTCATAAATACATCTAGACAAGATGACCGTAAAGTATTTTTTATACATGGCGGAGTGGATGCTGAAGAAAGAGAGTTGGTGAGAGAGATTACGGAAAAAGAAAACAACGCAATTATTGTTGCTTCTTATGGAACCTTTTCTACTGGTGTTAACATTAAGAACCTTCATAATGTTATCTTTGCTTCCCCCAGTAAATCGAGAATTAGAAATTTACAATCAATTGGAAGAGTACTTAGAAAAGGAAAAAATAAAACTAAAGCAGTCTTGTACGACATTTCTGATGATTGTACTCATAAGTCAAGAAAAAACTATACTTTAAATCATCTGATTGAACGTATAAAAATATATAACGAAGAAAACTTTAATTACGAAATTATAACAATACAAATAAAGAAAAATGGGAATTGAAGAAGATTTTTACGCAACAATTAAATTAAAAACAGGTGAAGAAATATTCGCAAAGATAGCAGCTTCGGAAGAAGAAGATAGGACGATGCTGATTATTTCAAATCCCATAGTTATTTCAGAAATAAAAAATAGATCAAAAACAGTAGGATATAAAGTAGAACCTTGGTTAAAAACAACAAAAGATGATATGTTTATTATCAATCTCTCTGATGTTCTGACTCTCTCAGAGTCTTCGGACATAGAAATAATTATGATGTATCAATCTTATGTGCGGCAATCTAGTAGAGAAGAAAATAATCAACCAAGAATGAGTCGTAGAATGGGATATGTATCTAACGTTACTGATGCTAAGGAAATACTAGAAAAAATCTTTAAGCTTTCTTAAGTTATAACTTATGAACCTCCACAAAGGTTATTATACGAATATTTTAACCTCTTGTCAACCATTTGAAAAAGTGTTATAATATCTACATAATAATGAAAAAAACTTATGATAACTACAGCAGTTATGAATAAAAGAAAAAGGTCAGAACATTATGTAAATAATAAAGAGTTTCTTGCTGCTCTCATTAAGTATCGTGAGGATGTGGAGATCACTTTTATTCAACTATATGGAAGAGAACCTTTAAAAGAAGATAGAGCAAAAAAGTGGGAAACAAAACCTCAAATTCCCAGGTATGTGGGTGAGTGTTTTTTAAAGATTGCAAATCACCTTTCCTTTAAGCCAAACTTCGTAAACTATATGTTTAAGGAGGATATGATTTCTGATGGTATTGAAAATTGCGTTCAGTATATTCATAACTTTAATCCAGAGAGATCACAAAATCCTTTCGCATATTTCACTCAAATTATTCACTTCGCATTTCTTCGTCGTATACAAAGAGAAAAACGTCAATTAGAAATTAAAAATAAAATACTTGAACGTTCTGGATTTAGTGAAGTATTTACCGACGACAATACTATTGACACGGGTAACTATTCGGATTATAATTCCATTAAAGATGGCGTTCACAGCAAACAACGTTACTAAATGAAAGTTGCAATCTTAACAGACACTCACTACGGAGCACGAAAAGGGTCAAAACTTTTTCATGACTACTTTGAGCAATTCTATAAAAACATTTTCTTCCCGACACTGGAGCAGTACGGGATTACAACTGTTATTCACATGGGAGATGCTTTTGATAGCCGTAAATCAATTGATTATCAAAGTTTAGATTGGGCAAAAAGAGTTGTATTTGAACCTCTTAAAAAATATGATGTTCACATGATTGTTGGTAATCATGATAGTTATTACAAGAATACAAATAGTACTAACTCACCACAACTTTTGTTAAAAGATTATCTCAATATTAAAACTTATTCTTCACCAACAGAAATTAAAATTGAGAACCTTAATATTCTTCTTCTTCCTTGGATTTGTGTAGATAACGAAGAGCAAACACTTAATATGATTAAGAAAACCAAAGCAAAAATTGTAATGGGGCATCTTGAACTTCAGGGGTTTAAAGTAAATCGTCAAATTGTAATGGATCATGGTTTAGAAGCAAATATTTTTAAAAACTTCACTAAAGTATTTTCTGGACACTATCATACTCGTTCTGATAATGGAACAGTATTTTATCTCGGAAATCCTTATGAAATGTTTTGGAATGATGTAAATGATCCAAGAGGATTTCATATCTTTGATACTGAAACATTAGAACATACTTCAGTTAATAATCCTCACAAACTCTTTTATAATATTTACTATGAGGATACAGACTATCAAACTTTTGATGCTCGTGAGTATGAAAATAAAATTGTAAAAGTTATAGTTCGTAAAAAGTCTGATATTAAAAAGTTTGAAAAGTTTGTTGATAAACTCTATTCTTCTAATATTGCAGAATTAAAGATTATTGAAAATTTTGACATTCAAGAATCAGAAGACTTTGAAGCATTTGAGAATGAAGATACGATTTCTATTCTGAATAGATACATTGAAGAAGCAGAAATCAATCTTGATAAATCAATCATTCAGAAAATGATGCAAGAAATATATCAAGAGGCATGTGAGTTAGATTAAATGTACATTCTAACAATTGCTGATAGAGAACAAGACGGTGTATATTCTGTAGTTGATGATGATGGAAATGATATTCTCTATCTTTTTCAAGAAAAAGATGATGCAATAAGATATACTTTATTGTTAGAAGAAGATGGATATCCCGAAATGCATATAATTGAAATTGAAGATCGTGTAATGATGAAAACTTGTGAAATGTACGGATACCAATATGTACTTATTACTCCCGATGACATTGTAATTCCTCCAAATATTGATTATGATCTTATTTAAGAATATAAAATATAAGAATTTTTTGTCTACTGGTAATCAATACACTCAAATTGATTTTACCAAAAACAGAACTAATTTGATTGTCGGTACAAATGGTGCTGGTAAGAGCACTGTTCTTGATGCTCTTACTTTTTCTTTGTTTGGAAAACCATTTAGGAAAATCAATAAACCACAACTTGCTAATTCTGTTAATGAAAAAGATTGTATAGTTGAGATTGAGTTTACTATTGGTAGTATTGACTGGAAAGTTGTAAGAGGAATTAAACCTGCTGTATTTGAAATTTGGAGAAATAATTCTGTTTTAGATCAAGCTTCTGCTTCACTTGACCAACAAAAGTGGTTAGAGCAAAATGTTCTGAAGATGAACTTTAAGTCTTTCACTCAAATTGTTATTCTTGGAGCAAGCACTTTTGTTCCTTTTATGCAACTTTCTGCTGCTCATCGTCGTGAAGTAATTGAAGATCTTTTAGATATTAAAATCTTCTCTTCTATGAATGTTGTAATTAGGGAAAAAATAAGATCTTTAAAAGACGAAATTAAGGTCTTAGATCTTAAGAAACAATCTCTCGTAGATAAAGTTAAGATGCAAGAGAACTTTATTGGTGAACTTGAGAATCGTGGTAATGCCAATATAAGTGCCAATCAAAAAAAGATTGTCAATTTAGATGGTGAGGTTGGTATTTATTTGAGAGAAAGTGGTGTTCTTGAAGAAAGCATCTTTGAGAAACAAAAAAAAGTTGAAGAATATGTTGGTGCCGGGAATAAACTTAAAACACTTGGAACATTAAAAGGTAAGATCTCCCAAAAAGTATTTGCCATTACAAAAGAGCATAAATTCTTTACAGAAAATTTGGTTTGTCCTACCTGCACACAAGAGATTGACGAGACCTTTAGAATAAATAGAGTTAACGATGCTCAATCTAAAGCAAAGGAATTGCAGTCTGGTTATAAAGAACTTGAGGAAGCAATTAAAGATGAAGAATACCGAGAGCATCAATTCCTCACTCTATCTAAGGAAATTTTAAAACTTACAAATGACATTTCTCAAAACAGCATTAAAATTTCTGGATGTCAGAAACAGATCAGAGATCTTGAATTTGAAATTCAAACTATTACCCAACAACTTAAAAATAGAAATACTGAACATGAAAAGTTAGAGGAATTTCAGGGCAATTTAAAAATTACATACAACGACCTTTCTTCCAAGAAAGAATCAATAAACTATTACGATTTTTCTTACAGTCTACTTAAGGATGGTGGAGTTAAAACTAAAATTATCAAGAAGTATCTTCCGATGATTAACCAGCAAGTAAACCGTTATCTACAGATGATGGATTTCTACATTAATTTTACACTTGATGAGGAGTTTAACGAAACCGTCCAATCACCCATTCACGAAGATTTCTCCTATGCTTCTTTTAGTGAAGGAGAAAAAGCACGAATAAACCTTGCTCTAGTTTTTGCTTGGAGAGAGGTTGCAAAGTTTAAAAATTCAGTTCACACTAATCTCATTTTATTTGATGAAGTATTTGATGGTTCACTTGATGGATTTGGAACTGATGAGTTTCTAAAAATTATTCGTTATGTAATTAAAGATGCGAATGTTTTTGTCATTTCTCATAAGACTGGTCTTGAGGACAAATTTGAAACTATCCATCGTTTTGAGAAAGTCAAAGGTTTTTCGCATATAGTGTCTTAACTGGATTAAAAAAATGCAAGTACCAAACCGATTCCACCATTCTAAAAAGGAACAAAAACGAAAACTTAAACCACAAGCACTGAGGCAAGCTAAAGCACGACTTGCCCAGTTTAAAAAGTGTTACATGGGTCGTCTAAAAGTCGACCCTTCGTCATATGATAGGTTAATACAAATACAGATCTGCAATGTCGGTTAATCACGAAATCAAATCTCAACTTGCTCGTTTGCTTGCGACTGAAGACCTTGTAGTTGAGCATAAAAGGGTTGAGACTGCTTGCTTTAATGTTCATACTCGTGTGCTCACTCTTCCTCTATGGGAACATGCCTCTAATGGTTTGTATGATATGCTGGTAGGGCACGAAGTGGGACATGCTTTATTTACTCCAGATGAAGATTGGTTGGAAGAACATAAGATCCCTCAACAGTTTGTAAATATAGTTGAGGATGCTCGTGTAGAAAAATTAATGAAACGTAAGTATGCCGGACTTGCAAAGACATTTTATAGTGGATATAAGGAACTAAATGAAGATGACTTCTTCTCAATTGTTGATGAAAATGTTTCCACTATGAATCTTGCTGATCGTGCAAATCTGTGGTTCAAAATAGGAAATCATATAGATGTTCCGATTAAACGTGGTGAAGAAATGGAAATCATTAATTTGATTGCTGATGTTGAAACTTTTTCCGATTCTTTAGTTGCGGCAAAAAAACTTTATAACTACTGCAAAAAAGAAAAACAAGAACAAGAATCTCAAAAAAATCAAGTAGATTCTGAGTCTCCTGCAAATAAAATTGAAGGAACTCCCGACTATTCTTCTGAGCAAGAGGATGATAGTAATAACTCTCGACAACAAACAACAGAAACTGGTGATACTCTTGGAGGTCAAGTTTCCCAAAGTTTTACTCAACAAGAAGAACCTGAAGTTCGCACCGCAAGTAACTTAGAAGATAAAATTCGTAAACTTACAAACAATGATGGTCAAGAAAATGTTTATGTTCAGATTCCTCCGGTAAATCTTGATACTATAATTGCTAAGAACTTTGATGTTCATAAAGAAATTGATGCTTGTTTTAAATTCCAACAAGACAATTGTCTAGAAGAAAAACTTTTTGAAAATGTAGATCAGCAATTTAAGAAGTTTAAAGTTTCTGCACAAAAGGAAGTTAACTATATGGTGAAGGAGTTTGAGTGCCGTAAGGCAGCAGATAGTTATGCTCGTGCTTCTACTGCTCGCACGGGGGTTCTTGATACTGCTCGTCTACATTCTTATAAGTTTACTGAAGACCTCTTTAAGAAGGTTACTATCATTCCCGATGGTAAAAATCATGGACTAGTATTTGTGCTTGATTGGAGCGGATCTATGCAGAATGTTCTTTTAGATACTTGCAAACAACTCTTCAATTTAATTTGGTTCTGCAAAAAAACTTCAATTCCTTTTGAGGTTTATGCATTCACTAATGAGTGGCGTCGTGGTGAATATGATTATGAAACAGGTAAGTTTAGTCCTGCAGATAGAATTCCACACTACGAAAAGAAAGAAGGTTTGCTTCAAGTAGAAGAAGGATTTTCTTTATTGAACCTTCTCACCAGTAAAGTTTCTCAAAATGTATTGGAACATCAGATCTTAAACATCTGGCGTCTTGCCTCTTGTTTTGAAAGCACCTACACTTATGGGTATACTAATCCCGTTCGTCTCTGTCTTTCTGGAACACCACTGAATGAGGCACTGATTAGTCTTCATCAAATTCTTCCTAAGTTTCAAAAGGAGAATAACCTCCAAAAGGTTCAGTGTATTGTTTTAACTGATGGTGAAGCAAGTCATATTCCTTATCATATTGAAGTAAAACGTGCCTTCGATAAGGAAACTTATACTTATATGGGATCTAATCATGTTCATCCAGAAAGAACCTTTTTGCGTGATAGGAAACTTGGAACTACTTATAAGTTTGGATATGGATATTATGAATTTATTGATGTTTTTCTTCGCAACCTTAAAGACAAATTTCCCTCAATAAACTTCATTGGTATCCGTGTTCTTGCTGCTCGTGATGCACATCGTTTTATTAATCTCTATCATTCTTCGAGTGATAAAAACTATACAAAGATTCAGAGTGATTGGAAGAAACTCAAAAGTTTTACTATCACTAACTCTGGTTATGATGCATATTTTGGTATTTCTTCATCTGCACTCTCTGAAGAATCTGAGTTTGAGGTTGCCGAGGATGCAACCAAAGCACAAATCAAATCTGCTTTTGTTAAATCTTTAAAAACTAAGAAACTCAACAAAAAAGTTCTTGGTGAGTTTATATGCTTGATTGCTTAATAAATAATTAGAAAAATGAAAAATAAATTTCCACTTGAGCACTTAGTCAAGTATGATACAAAAGAAGTATGGGTAATCTGTGAGAGTGCGATTACTGCGATGGGTGTTGGTGCTTTTGTAAAAAAGTATTATCTCGGTTATAGGGGTAAGATCGTAAGTAGGCAAATCTTTGATGAACACAAAAATCAGTTGACAAACTGACCATCCAGAAATTTGGAACACTCCTTTTTGTTCTATAATGACTACAGTTGAAACAAATTACTCACGTTATGATCCGCACCAAAATGACCGACAATCAAATCCTAACTGATCTTAAAAACACCTTTGGCAAAGAATTTGTTGCTGCTGATGTTCGTGGTTATTGTGCCTCTAAAAACATTTCATACCAAACTGCCACAAAACGTCTTGAAAACTTTAAAGTCGGTCGTGGAAAATGGAATCTTGAAGTTACTCAACAAAAGGTGGAAGAAATCGAACGTACTTTTCAGTCTCCTGCTGCTCTCTCTGCCGTGGAACAAACTCTTATTCCTGATAAAGATGATACTTTCGTCAAGTTTGGTAACTTCAATGATATTAAAAAAATTATTCAGTCCCGCATATTTTATCCTGCGTTTATCACGGGTCTTTCAGGTAATGGTAAAACGATTAGTGTGGAGCAAGCTTGTTCTCAACTTAAGAGGGAATTAATTCGTGTTAATATTACCGTTGAAACTGATGAGGATGATCTTATTGGGGGTTTTCGCCTTGTTAATGGAGAGACAGTATGGCACAACGGACCCGTCATCGAAGCACTCGAACGTGGAGCAATCCTACTTCTTGATGAGGTTGATTTAGCATCCAATAAAATACTTTGCCTTCAATCTGTTCTGGAAGGTAAAGGTGTATTTTTAAAGAAGATTGGTAAGTTTGTAAGACCTACTTCTGGATTTAATATATTTGCAACTGCTAATACAAAAGGTAAAGGTAGTGAGGATGGGAGGTTTATTGGAACTAATGTTCTTAATGAAGCATTCTTAGAACGATTCCCTGTGACATTTGAGCAATCGTATCCTGTTCCTACGGTTGAGCAAAAAATTCTGGAAGGTGTTGCTCTGGATCTGGGTGTTCAAGATAAGGATTTCTGCAAACGTTTAGTTGATTGGGCAGATGTAATTCGTAAAACCTTCTATGATGGTGGTATTGAGGAAATCATCAGCACTCGTCGATTGGTTCACATTGTTCGCGCTTATGCTATCTTTGGTGATAAAGCAAAGGCAATCCAAGTATGTGTTAATCGTTTTGATGATGAAACCAAACAATCCTTCCTGGAACTCTATGACAAAATTGATGTAGATTTTGTGATGCCTGTTGACGAAGTGGAGGTTTCTTGATATAATGACTAATGCATGGTCCCTATACAATGAATTAAAAATGACTGAAAACTTTGAAACCAATTATAAAAGTTCAATTCCCAATCAAGATTTTTGGGAAGAAGATGGTATTAGTATGACCGGAAATCCTTGTAACCTTTCCCCAGACGTAATTACTTTCGGGAATACTAGTATCTCCGGAAGTACAGGGACGGATTATATTAACTTTGATGAATATCCCTGTGCGGCGCACTCTGGATTTGGAGGCACTCATCTTCCCGGTGGAATGGGGGACGACCACATCAGTTTTATTGGATATCCTTATTCATCATATATTGTTAACATGGATACTACTCCTAACCTAACTAATAATTCTCCAGCAATCCCCTGGAAGTATAACGAGGATAAAATTGTAAAAGAATTGCTAGAATATGTTCGTGGAACATATAATCAACACTATTCTGCTGGTGATGACAAAATCCAAACTCTGGATTTGATCGAAGCTTGTGGTGATGGTGAAGCATTCTGCCGCAGCAACATTCTCAAATATGCCTCACGGTATGATAAGAAAGGTACTTCTCGTCGTGACATTATGAAGATTCTGCACTATGCTGTGCTTCTAATGAACTTCAACGATAAGAACGCAAAACGTGAAGTTTATTCTCAATGACAATGAAACTGAAACCCCAAATTATGAAACTCTCTGACAAAACTCTGACTCTTCTCAAGAACTTCTCTTCTATTAATCAATCGATTTTGTTTAAAGAAGGCAGTTCACTTCGTACTATTTCTGTGATGAAAAACATTCTTGCAGAAGCAACAATCGAAGAAGAACTTCCCAAGGACTTTGCTATCTATGATCTAAACCAGTTCTTGAATGGACTCAATCTACATCAGAATGCAGAACTTGATTTTGTAAATGAAAGTTATGTTATGATCAAAGAAGGCAGGTCACGTTCCAAATACTTCTTTGCTGATCCAAGTGTTATCGTAATACCTCCCGATAAATCCATCTCACTTCCTTCTGAAGATGTTTGCTTTGTTCTTGATACTAAAGAACTGGATAAACTTCTGAAAGCTGCTGCTGTATATCAACTACCTGATCTGTCTGCGATTGGTGAAGCAGGTGTAGTGAAATTGGTGGTTCGTGATAAAAAGAATGACACCTCTAATGACTTCTCTATTGTAGTAGGTGAGACTACTGATGTGTTTACCTTTAACTTTAAGGTTGAGAACATTAAAATCATTCCTGGTTCATATGAAGTAGTTATCTCACAGAAACTTCTTTCTCGGTTTAATAACACAGGATTTGCTGTAACTTACTACATTGCTCTGGAACCTGATTCTACTTTTGGATGAACATCTTTGTAACTTCCGAGTTCCCCGCAGAGAGTGCTATCTGCCTTCCAGATAAACATGTAGTCAAGATGCCTCTAGAGTGCTGTCAAATGCTCTCTATCGTGGCATCAGAGAAGTGGGGGTATAACTATGGAACTCTCCCCAAGACCGATGGAACTCCCTACAAGACAGAGAAGGGTGCCTTCCGTAATCACCCTTGCACTCAATGGGCAGCAAAGACAATTGATAATGCCTATTGGTTAATCAAGTGGGGAATGAACTTGTGTGATGAGTATACCCTGAGGTATAATAAAACTCATTCATGCTACAAGACACTTGTAGATGCTTACTATTTGTTTCCCAAAGGTAAGTTGACGAATGTAACTCCATTTGCTCGTGCTATGCCCGACGAATGGAAATATAATGATAGCATTGATACCTTTACAGCTTATAAAAGGTACATTGCTTCCAAACCTTGGGTGAAGGATAACTACCTTCGTGTGCCCAATCGTAAACCGAATTGGATTTGATTATGGCAAGTGATTTTCTTTGGGTGGAAAAATACAGACCGCAAGTAATTGAGGATTGTATTCTTCCCGATGATACTAAAAAAACGTTTAAAGAGTTTGTGGAGAAAGGAGAAATTCCCAATCTTCTTCTTGCAGGTCCACCTGGGATTGGCAAAACTACAATCGCAAAAGCACTATGTAAAGAATTAGGAGCAGATTATTATGTCATTAATGGATCTGATGAGGGAAGATTCCTGGACACAGTACGAAACCAGGCAAAGAACTTTGCTTCGACCGTTTCACTTCAAGGAACTGACAGACACAAAGTCATCATCATCGATGAAGCTGATAACACAGGCAACGACGTACAACTCTTACTACGGGCGAATATTGAGGCATTTTATAGTAACTGCCGATTCATCTTCACCTGCAACTACAAAAATAAAATCATTGAACCCCTCCATTCCAGGTGTGCGGTGGTTGACTTCACAATCAAAGGGAAACAAAAGATACAGTTGGCAGGATCCTTCTTCAAGCGTTTACAAACCATCTTGGATGCGGAGAACATTGAGTATGATCAAAAAGTCGTTGCAGAACTTATTACCAAACACTTCCCAGACTTCAGACGAGTCTTAAATGAGTGTCAACGATACTCAACAAGTGGGAAGATTGATGCAGGTGTTCTTGCATCCTTCTCTGATGTTTCTGTAAATGACCTTATCAAGTATCTAAAAGAGAAGAACTTTACAGAGGTTCGCAAATGGGTTGTTTCTAATCTCGATAATGATGCCTCTATGATTCTTCGTAGAGTTTATGATTCACTTTATGATACTCTTGTTCCTGCATCTATTCCTGCTGCTGTTTTAGTTATCGCAAAGTATCAGTATCAGATTGCTTTTGTAGCAGACCAAGAGATTAATCTTCTTGCCGCGCTAACTGAAATTATGTGCGAGTGTGAGTGGAAATGAAAGTAAAAACTTTTCCCTTAAAAACTTGTCTTCGTTATCCTGGAGGTAAATCTAAAGCAACAAAAACTCTTGCTCCTTGGTATCCAGAAAACTTTAAGGAGTATCGTGAACCATTTATTGGTGGTGGTTCTGTTGCTTTTTATACAACTCAGGCATATCCAGATGTTCCTATTTGGATTAATGATTTGTATGTTCCACTTTATAATTTTTGGATTCAACTTCGTGATAATGGAGAAAATCTATCTGAGAGATTAAAAGAAATCAAAACTAATGCATCTGACTTTGGAACTCAAAATGCAAAGGATGAGTCGCACAAAGAATTGTTTAACCAAACTAGAATAGACATTAATAATCAAGATGGATTAGAAAGAGCAGTAAGTTTCTTCATTCTTAATAAATGTAGTTTTTCTGGTTTGACTGAAAACAGTACATTTTCACCAACTGCTGCTCGTTCTAATTTTTCATTTGTTGGAATTGAAAAACTGAAAGAATACTCAAAACTAACAAAAAATTGGAAGATTACAAATATTGATTACTCTGAGTTAATGAATGCCGATGGAGATAATGTGTTTGTTTTCTTAGATCCACCATATGATATTAAAGATTTCTTATATGGAAAAAATCGTGAGATGCACAAATCATTTGACCACGATATTTTTGCAACGAATGTATATAAATGTCCTCATAAGTTTATGATTACCTATAATGTAAATGAAAAACTTCTTGAGTTCTATAAGGATTATTATCTTCGTGAATGGAAATTGCGATACTCTATGGCACATCGTGGAGAAAAAGGTACTGAAGATAATGTAAAAGTAGAACTTTTAGTGACGAATTATCCAACTGAAAAAGTAGGACCATTAGAGGAGTTTTATGACAAAAATTCAAAAATTCAATTTAGTTTTGATGGATGCTATAATTATGATAGATTGAAGAGTGAGGGTCTAATTGATGACTGAACTAAAAGATTGGTTGAACTCTATTAACTTTACCAAAGAAAATATAATAGAACAAGATGAAACCCTAAAGAAAGATTACCAACCTTATATCATTAACAAATGTTTGTCTGGGCATATTGATTGTATTTTATATGCAAATGAAATGAATCTTCATCATTCTTTAGAAAAAGATATGCAATATTCCTTTTATCTAAATAGTTTGAGGAAAAAGAAGAGATTCTCTCCCTGGCTCAGAAAAGATAAGGTGAATGATTTAGAGTGCGTCAAAAAATACTATGGTTATAGTAATGAGAAAGCGTCTCAAGCACTTAAAATTCTAAATAAATCTCACATTGACTTTATAAAAAAACGACTTGAAATTGGCGGAATGAAATGATTGATCAAACAATTGAACCACAAGTACAGTGGACACCAAGTATGATGATTGAGGTTCTATTAAATGAACCAGATGATTTTCTTAAAGTTCGTGAGACTTTGACACGTATAGGAGTAGCATCACGTAAAGAAAAAAAACTTTATCAATCTTGTCACATTCTACATAAGCAAGGTAGATATTATATTGTTCACTTTAAAGAGTTATTTGCTCTGGATGGTAAACATGCTAATCTAACTGTAAACGATGTTCAAAGACGTAATCGTATTGTTCGTCTTCTTTTAGATTGGGGACTATTATCTGTTGTAAATCCAGATGAAGTTGTTGATATTGCCCCACTCAATCAAATCAAAGTTTTGGCATATAAAGATAAAGAAGAATGGATTTTAGAACAGAAATATAATATTGGTAAAAAAGTAAAAGCAGCAGAAACCGAATAATAAAGTAGGGAGTTCCACACTCCCTTTTTTATGCTTTCTGTTATAATTAGTATTGTGAATGCCGTAAGGGTTCGCACTATCAAATCTCGCTTTCTAAGGAGCAAAACATGACTAATCTTTCTAGGTACACATCTGCTGACCTTCCTGCCCTGATGGATAGGATTACTCGTAATAGTATTGGAATGGACGAATATTTTGATCGTCTATTTAACCTTCACGAAACAACTTCAAATTATCCTCCATATAATCTAGTTCAAATCAGTAGTGTAGAGTCAAGGTTAGAACTCGCACTTGCTGGATTTTCTAAAAAAGAAGTTCTTGTTTATACACAAGATGGAAAACTTTTTATTGAAGGTCAAAAAGAAGATAAAGAAACTGACACAAATTATTTACATAAAGGTTTAGCACAAAGAAGTTTTACCAGAACCTGGACTCTTGCTGATGATACAGAAGTCTCTTCTGTAAATTTTGAAGACGGATTACTTACAGTAATTTTGGGAAGAATCGTTCCAGAATCACATAAGAGAAAAGATTATCTCTAAATAACAATGAGCTAAACTATCGTTGCTGCAGGGAGGTAACTGGTAAAATCCAGTTGCACCTCCCCTTTTTTTGTGCTATAATTCACTGAGGTATGGGAGAACTATGACGATTAAACTGATGCTTCTTAAGTCAGGAGAAGACTTAATTTCAGATATTAAGGAAATGGTTTTTGGAGAAGATGAGGAAAAACGAGTCGTTGGATATTATTTAAACCGACCTTGTATTGTAAAGATGCAATCTCCAAATCTTGTCACAGAAGAGAATAAAGATAAAGGTCCTCAAAAAGTGGGATATCAAGTTCAACTTCATCCTTGGATGCCTTTGACTACTGATGAAGAAATACCTGTTCCTGCTGATTGGGTTGTTACGATTGTAACTCCAACACAAAAATTAAAACAAATGTACATTGATGATGTTGTAAACTATGGAAAAGATAATCAAAGTGTTAGTTCTGACGAACAACCAGATATTGGTCTCACAGATTGAGGAGGTTGGTGCCGATATTGGAGAACCAGATTGTAAGTTAGTAAAACCATTTGTAGTCTCCAAAGATCAAACTTTAGAACCATTTTTAATTGGATACACAAAAGAGGATACTTGTATGATGAGTTCTGAAAAAATTCTAACACTTGTAAATCCCACGCCAACACTTCTTGAAAAATACCAGGACCTTACCAAAGAATGAGTCAAACCTTTTATACTAATGTTCAATTGATAGGGAATCAGTTTCTGATTCGTGGTGTAGAGAATGGTAAAAGATTTGAAAACAGAGATGAGTTTTTTCCAACACTATATGTAAATAGTAAAAAGGAATCAAAGTATAAAAACTTAAGTGGTGAAAATGTAGAACCAATAAGACCAGGAACAGTTCGAGATTGTCGTGAGTTTTATAAAAAGTATGAGAATGTAGATGGGTTTGATATCTACGGGAATGATCGGTATGTTTATCAATATATTTCAGAGAAGTATCCTGAAGATGAGATTAAGTTTGATATCAGAAAAATCAAACTTGTAACTTTGGACATTGAGGTTGGGTCCGAGTCTGGATTTCCTGACGTAGAATCTTGTATTGAAGAAATTCTTGCAATCTCTATTCAGGATTATACAACTAAAAAGATTATTACTTGGGGAGTTAAACCATTTAACAATATTCGTGCTGATGTAACTTATCATCATTGTCCGAGTGAATATGAACTTCTCAATCATTTTATTAACTATTGGATGACTGATGTTCCTGATGTAGTCACAGGATGGAATATTCAACTTTATGATATCCCATACATCTGCAAACGATTAAATCGTGTTCTTGGTGAAAAGTTAATGAAAAGATTCTCTAATTGGGGATTGGTTACTGAGAAAGAACTTTACATTACTGGTCGTAAGCATACTACATTTGATGTCGGTGGTTTGACTCAGTTGGATTACCTTGAGTTATATAAGAAGTTCACTTATAAGGCACAGGAATCTTATCGTCTGGATTATATTGCTGAGGTTGAACTCGGACAGAAGAAACTGGATCACTCAGAGTTTAATACCTTTAAAGATTTTTATACTAAAGGTTGGCAAAAGTTTATTGAGTACAACATCGTTGACGTAGAACTTGTTGATCGTCTGGAAGACAAGATGAAGTTGATTGAACTTGCTCTTACGATGGCATATGACGCAAAGGTAAATTATGCTGATGTATTCTATCAAGTTCGTGTTTGGGACACGATTATCTACAATTACCTTAAGAAAAGAAATGTTGTAATTCCTCCTAAAAACAGATCCCAGAAAGATGAAAAGTATGCTGGTGCTTATGTAAAAGAACCTATTCCTGGTAAGTATGATTGGGTCGTTAATTTTGACTTGAATAGTCTATACCCACACTTGATTATGCAGTTTAATGTGAGCCCAGAAACTCTTGTTGATGAAAGACACCCTACTGTAACCGTAGATAAGATTCTGAATCAAGAACTTACTTTTGAGATGTATAAGGATTATGCGGTCTGTCCTAATGGTGCTATGTTTCGTAAGGATGTTCGTGGATTTCTTCCTGAGTTAATGGAGAAGATGTATAACGACCGTGTTATATTCAAGGATAAGATGATTGTTGCAAAGAAGCAGTATGAGAAAACAAAAACAAAAAATTTGGAAAAGGAAATTGCCAGGTGTAATAACATCCAAATGGCAAAGAAGATTTCTCTTAACTCTGCTTATGGCGCTATCGGCAATCAGTATTTCCGTTATTACAAACTAGCAAACGCAGAGGCAATCACTCTTTCTGGGCAGGTCGCGATTCGTTGGATTGAGAGTAAGATGAATATTTATCTCAATAAACTTCTAAAAACACAAGATGTTGATTATGTTATTGCTTCTGACACTGACTCCATTTATTTGCATATGGGTCCTTTGGTTGAAACTGTATACAAAGGAAGAGAGAAAACTACTGAGGGCGTTGTTTCTTTCCTTGATAAGATCTGTCGGATGGAACTTGAAAAGTATATTGAAAGTTGCTACAAAGAGTTGGCGGAATACATGAATGCATATGATCAGAAGATGCAAATGAAGCGAGAGAACATCGCTGATCGTGGGATCTGGACTGCAAAGAAACGTTATATTCTCAATGTATGGGATAGTGAAGGTGTCCGTTATGAAGAACCTAAACTGAAAATGATGGGTATTGAGGCAGTTAAATCCTCCACACCTGCTCCTTGCCGCAAAATGATCAAGGATGCTCTTAAGTTAATGATGAATGGAACGGAAGAAGATGTAATTGCCTTTATTGACAATGCTCGCAAAGAGTTTAGACAACTTCCTCCAGAACAAATCTCATTCCCTCGTTCTGCGTCTGATGTGAACAAATACAAGTCTTCTTCTACAATTTATTCCAAGGGAACACCAATTCATGTTCGTGGAGCACTGTTGTTTAATCATTACATAAAAGAGGCAAAACTAACCAACAAATATTCACTTATACAAAACGGTGAAAAAATTAAGTTTGTTTATCTAAAGAAACCAAATATAATTCACGAGAATATTATTTCATTTATTCAAGAATTTCCTAAGGAGTTAAACCTTGACAAATACATAGACTATGAACTACAATTTGAGAAGGCATTTTTAGAACCACTCAAAATTATTCTTGATTCAATTGGGTGGAATATTGAAAAGACTATTAATCTGGAGTTATTTTTTTCCTAATGGATTTACCTATTAACGATAAAGAACTTGCAACAATCGTAAGTTGTCTAAGACTTGGTGGAGACGTTGCTCTTTATCAAAAAATGAATACAGTCAGACAGGTTCGGAATTCTGTTCCTGATGGACCTTACAAAAAAACTTTACGTGAACAATATGGGATGACAATCTAATGAAAAATCTAATCAGAGTTAAGTATTATTTTAGGGAGCATCCCGATACAACTCTTTCTGTATTCTTTAAGACACAGGAACAAGTTGAGTCTTATAAAGCAAAACACCGCAATTATGTTTACGTTGAAGAGAGTAAGTAAATCATGGATTTTTTGAAAGATATAGTAAAAGAGATTGGAGATGAATTCACAAAACTTGCATGTGATATTGACGAAACTGAAACATATGTGGATACTGGCAGCTACATTTTTAACGCTCTTGTATCTGGTAGCATCTTTGGTGGTGTTTCTGGTAACAAGATTACTGCAATTGCAGGGGAAACTTCTACTGGAAAAACTTTCTTCAGTCTTGCCGTCGTTAAGAATTTTCTTGATAGTCATCCTGATGGATACTGTTTGTATTTTGATACTGAAGCAGCTGTCAATAAACCACTCTTAGAGAGTCGTGGTGTTGATTTAACTCGTTTTGTAGTTGTTAATGTTGTTACGATTGAAGATTTTCGTAATAAGGCACTTAAAGCAATTGATATATATTCTAAATCCCCAGTAGAAGAACGCAAACCTTGTATGTTTGTATTAGACTCTTTGGGTATGTTATCCACAACTAAAGAAATTAATGATGTTCTAAATGATAAGGAAGTTCGGGACATGACTAAATCCCAACTTATCAAAGGAACATTTCGAATGTTAACTCTTAAACTAGGGCAGGCAAATGTTCCACTCATTGTCACAAATCATACATACGATGTCATCGGAGCTTATGTACCAACGAAGGAAATGGGGGGAGGTTCTGGACTCAAATATGCAGCATCTTCGATCATCTATCTCAGCAAAAAGAAAGAAAAAGATGGAACAGAAGTTATTGGAAATCTTATCAAAGCTAAGACTCACAAGTCGCGTATAAGTAAGGAGAACAAAGAAGTTACTATCCGTTTGTATTATGATGAACGAGGACTTGATCGTTACTATGGTCTTTTGGAACTTGGTGAGATTGGTGGATTGTGGAAAAATGTAGCAGGACGTTATGAAATGAATGGTAAAAAAATCTATGGTAAGGACATACTAAAAGATCCTGAAAAGTATTTCACTGAAGAGGTGATGCAAAAACTTGATGAAATTGCTGGTCAGGAGTTTAGTTATGGGTCATGATCAAAGTATTAAAAACTAAAATTAATGTTGCTAAAGTTACTGAGCAATTAAAAAAATATCCTCAAGATTGGGATCACCAGAAACATCTGGAAAACTCTCATTCTCTAGTTGATAGGGGATTTGCAGATTTGCCAACGAGTGCATTACAACTTATAATAGGTGCAGTTAAGAAGAAAGAAGATTTTGTTGGAGATTCTGAAATCAATATCAAAACTCCTGCATATGAACATCATAACGAAATACGAAAGATTATTCGTAAAGAGTTTGGAAGTAAAGAACTACAACGTTGTGGATTTTTGTCCTTACCAATTGATGAGATTGTAGGAGCACATATTGATAAAGGAACTTATTACGTAACAAGAGACAGATATCATCTTTCAATATCGGGAAGATATCAATACTTTTGTGGAACTGATACTGTAATTGTTGAACCAGGAACTCTTCTTTGGTTTAATAATAAGTTACCACACGGAACAGTAAATATTGCTGATGAAACAAGAATAACATTCGTATTTGATATTTTACATTCCCCAGATAATCCTCACCATAAACTAATTTAATGGAAAAAATTGAGTTCTTAATTTTAAGAAACCTACTTTACAATGAGGAATACACAAGAAAAGTCTTACCATTTATCAAAGCAGAATACTTTGAAGATTCGAATCAAAAGATTATATTTGAAGAAATATATTCATTCATTACAGAGTATAATAAACTTGCCACTAAAGAAGTACTTTATATTGAACTGGGAAAAAGAAACGATCTAAACGAAGAGACCTTTAAGCAAACTTCAAAGATTGTTTCTTGTCTTGATGATGTTCCTGTAGAAAAGGATTGGGTTGTTGATACCACAGAAAAATGGTGTCGTGATAGAGCAATCTATCTTGCACTTGTAGAGTCTATTCACATTGCTGATGGTGATGACAAGAAAAATCGTGACTCAATTCCATCAATACTTTCTGATGCCCTTGCAGTAAGTTTTGATAATCACGTTGGTCACGATTACCTACAAGACTATGAAAAACGATATGAATCTTATCACCGAAAGGAAGAGAAGATTGAGTTTGACCTAGAATACTTTAACAAAATCACCAAAGGTGGATTGCCTAACAAGACTCTTAATATTGCTCTTGCTGGTACTGGTGTTGGCAAAAGTTTGTTTATGTGCCATGTAGCATCTTCTGTTCTTCTTCAAGGTAGAAATGTTCTTTACATCACTCTTGAGATGGCAGAAGAACGAATTGCTGAAAGAATTGATGCTAACCTTCTAAATGTTCCTATTCAAGATATTATAGAACTTCCTAAGAACATATTTGAAAATAAGGTTAATAATATTGCTAAGAAAACTCAAGGAACTTTAATCATTAAAGAGTATCCAACTGCATCTGCACACTCTGGGCACTTTAAGGGATTGATTACTGAACTTGCACTTAAGAAATCTTTTAAACCTGATATCATCTTTATTGATTACTTGAACATTTGTGCTTCCTCAAGATTTAAAGGTGGAAGTAATATCAACTCTTATACACTTGTTAAGTCTATTGCAGAAGAACTTCGTGGTCTTGCTGTAGAGTTTAATGTTCCTATTATGAGTGCGACACAAACTACAAGAAGTGGTTTTGGTTCTTCTGATGTAGAACTAACCGATACTTCAGAATCTTTCGGTCTTCCTGCAACTGCTGATTTAATGTTTGCTCTCATATCTACAGAAGAACTTGAGAATCTTGGACAGATATTAGTCAAGCAACTTAAGAACCGATACAATGATCCCACCATTCATAAGAGATTTGTGGTTGGTATTGATCGTGCGAAGATGAGACTTTATGATGTAGAGCAGAGTGCTCAAAACGACATACTTGACAATGGTAAAGAAGAGGAGTATGATAATGAAGAAAAGAAACCTAAAAAATCATTTGAGGGATTTAAGTTTTGATTTATTATTCAGTATTTGATAGAGACGGTAAAAAAATCGTTGATTGTAATAATATTAAAGATGCAATAATGCTTGTTGAATTTGATAACACCAGAACATATCGTCAAATGAAACATATAAATCCACAGACTGTTAATGTTCCTTACATTAAGTTGCCAGATGATTTAAGACTTTCTGAACAAAAAATCCTAAACCAATGTGATCTAGAACCTTTTATTGTATGACTATTTCAATTAAAAAAGAAAACATCTCTGATGGAAGCACCGAGTATACTATGACTGAAAATAATATTATAGATACAAAAAAATATATTGAATTCGTCCGTGAGACCACAAGTCCTGCAAGTAGTGATTTCGCAGCACTTCTTGCCCGTATGACCGAACTTGAAGTTCAGAATGATGCTGACATTCCTCGTCTTATGACTGCCGCATTTGGTATGAGTGCCGAGGCAGGTGAGTTCACCGAAGTTGTAAAGAAGATTATTCTTCAGGGAAAACCTTATAATGAAGAAAATGTATTTCACTTAAAGAGAGAACTCGGTGATATCTGTTGGTATATTGCTCAAGCCTGTATGGCACTTGATACTAACTTTGAGGAAGTCTTACAAATGAACTTTGAGAAACTATCATCAAGGTATCCAGAAGGGACTTTTGATGTGTTCCGAAGTGAAAATCGTGTAGAAGGAGACTTATAAAATATACACTCTCTCCTCTTCTGGGGATTTTTTTATATAAATAATTAGAAAGTGTTATATAAATGAATTCCCAAGACTTTTGCAATTTACAAGAAGCATATTTAAATGTTTATCAAGAGGAAGTTCTTGATGAGGCAGTGTATGGTGGAGAGCCAAAGAAACCAGAAGCACCTAAAGACGATAGAATGGTTGTTACCAACGCAGATAAGAAAGCAAATACTAAAGCATATCAAAACTTTAAAGCAGGTGTTAAGGGTTATAAATCTGCCGATCATTTAGGAGAAGGTGTGCGTGACCTTGAATCCAAGAAAGGAACTGCAGAGAGAAAAGCACGTCTTGAGAAGAAGCGTGGAATGAAACTTGATGACCATCCTGAATATAAGAAAGAAAAATCTGTTGATGAAGCAACTGCCATGGCAAAGAGAGGCAAGGATGAGACTGAAATTCGTAATACAATTGCTAAGAAAACTGGTGCTAGTGGTGCTGGTGCGTTTGCAGACAAAGCAACTTCACTAGCAGATCGTGAAACTTATGGTGATAATAAAAAGAAAGAAGGTAGAGAGAAACTTGCAAGAACTCAAAGAGGCAATTTCCGTAATACGACTTCTTCAAGTCCTGGTCTTCGTGGATATGGTCATAAATCAAGTGATCCTGCTGTAAAAGCAAAGCAAGATGCAAGAGGAGCACAAAGAGGAAGGGCTGCTCTAACTCCTAATGAGAGAAAGCAACTGAATATGGAGTTTGATTTCTACGATCTTGTTCTATCACACTTACTTGATGAAGGTTATGCTGATACTAAAGAAAATGCATTAGTGATTATGGCAAATATGAGTGAAGAGTGGAGAGAGAATATTCTTACAGAAGTAAGTCAGGATGAGTTTCGTGCTGGTATGATGAAAGCAGCAGCAAAAATGCCTTCAGATGTTCGTACACCATCTAGAGAAGAACTTTTTGGGTCAAAAGAAGAAAGGTCTAAAATAAAGATACCTAAAGGAGTAGTAAATCCTACACCAGACACATCAGCAAATATTAGAAAGTCTTCAGAATATTCATCACCCAGAGCATCAAGAGGACTTCCAGCAGCAGGATATAACTAAAACTTTAAAGTGTTTGAGTGTTATGGCAACTAATGCTACGGAAACTGCTAAGCAAGAAAATGGATCTAGAGTTTTTTTTGACTCAGTAATTGAAACTGGAAAAGAACCGTCAGATGCGGTTATGTTAAAAGTTTATGGTGGTTATAATGCTGAATGGAAAGAGACATATAGAAAACAGGCAACAGCATTAAAAAATTTTTTAGGATCAAATAAAGGGTATGAATACTCTAGAGACTCTGGAATAATGCCTTATATTGAAGATATTGCTAAAAAAGATTGTGGAGTTTCTGTCAAAGATAGATGGAACCCTATGGACATTGTTATGGTAAAAAAGAATATGAAAAAAACTGTTGAGGGAACTATAAGAGAACTTACTAATATTGATGGAATGAGTAAACAGGCAAATCTTTCACTTTTGAATACTTATATGAAAGAGGTGCTACAAGAAAAAATATTAATTGGTGTTTCTTTAAAGGCAATATCAAAAAATAAAAAAATTGCCAATGCTGAACTGGCAAATATGGGTGGCAATAAAACTGTGCCAATTAATATTGATCTTATTTCGGGTTCATTAAAATGCAATCTTACTTTAGGAAAAAAAGCAAATTTTTTATTTGATACTGGAGAACTTGGATTTGATTTAAAAACAGAATCTGGAGGACAGATACACGGACAATCTAGAAACTTTCAGTATTCTCAGGCAAGAAATGTAGTTCAAACTGATTTAACTCCAAAAGGAAAAGATGCTGGAGCAAAACTTGGAAAAGTTTCTAGTGTTGCGATGGATAAGTTTTTTTCAGATCTTGGAATGACAAGACCATCCTCTGCAACTAAACATCCACATATTCCTGCTGTGGGAAAATGGAACGAAGCTGATAAAAAATATTGGATAGATTTGTTTAATAAATTAAAAAGAAATTCTATGATTGACTTTGGTGAAATCGCTGTATATCAAGATGGTAAAAAAATAGGAAATACTTTTGAAGAGATTTTAGAAAATGCAATTATATACGAAACAAATACTAATGATAGAAGTTCTGCAGGAAGATTTTCTTCAAAACTTATTGCTATAGAATGGTGTAATACTTGGATACAAATAGATATAAAAAAGAAAACAAAAGATTGGTGTAGAATTTTATACTATGGGGCAAAAAAAGAATTTGGTTCTGCTAATGGTCCATTTTTAAAAATATATTAAATCAATAAATAAAGGTATATAAACAAGTAGTATGAAGAGTTTCTTCCAATTTTTATCTGAGGCAACTGAATCTCAAGCAGCAATGCAGGCAAAGAAACTTGGATATACTGGAGATGGTCATGGTGGATGGGTTGACCGCACTGGAAAAGTAGTAGCAAGAACTGAAAACGGAAAACTTAAACTTATTGGTAAAAAATCTTCAAAGGGTGATGAAGAACCAGCAGATGAAAAGAAACCAGCAGCAGCACCTCAAGCACAAGATACTTCAAAGGTACAAGCACAACCTGCTCCACAACCCTCAGGAGCACCACAGCAGGAACCAGAGGAGCAACCAGATGAGGAAGGATCTACATTAACGATTGCCTTTGGTCGTTTTAATCCACCAACAGTCGGCCACGAAAAACTTTTAAGTGCTGCAAAAAGAGCATCAGTAGGTGGAGACCTTAAGATTTACCCATCAAGAACACAAGACCCCAAGAAAAATCCACTTGACCCTGATATGAAAATATCTTTTATGAAGAAGATGTTTCCAAATTATGAGGATAATATTATTAGTGATTCTAATATGAAATCTATTTTTGATGTTCTTACAAATGCGAATGGAGATGGATATAAAAATGTAAATATTATTGTTGGTTCTGACCGTCAGGCAGAATTTGAAAATCTTGCACAGAAGTATAATGGAGACCTTTATAACTTTGATTTAATTCGTGTGATTTCAGCAGGAGTTAGAGATGCTGATGCTGATGGTGTGGAAGGAATGTCTGCTTCTAAAATGAGAAAGGCAGTTATAGATGATGATTTTGAGTCATTTCGTAAAGGAACTCCAAAGAAACTTAATGATACTGATGCTCAGGCACTTTTTAATGCTGTTCGTCAAGGAATGGGAGCAAAGAAAAAGAAAAAAGAAGTTATTGAGTTATGGCAGATTGCTCCAAAGTACGACCAACAAACTCTTCGTGAAAACTATGTAAAGGGTAATATTTTTAGAATTGGAGATATTATAGAAAATTTAAATACAGGACTTGTTGGTAAAATTACTCGTAGAGGCACTAATCATTTGATTTGTCTTACAAAAGAAGAGTATATGTTTAAGTCTTGGATAAAGGATGTAATGGAATATACTGAAACTAAAATGAATAAAAAGGAAAGACTTCCTGGAAAACCAAATACTCTTGTCGGAACCTCTGATTATTTTAAGTATGCTGTGGATATGACTCCTGGATTTGAGAAGGGTGATAAAACGAATCTACAACAAGGAGCAAAACCATATAAAGGTTACAGTAATATAAAAGAATTCATAAATAAATATAGGAAAATAAAAGAAAGCACTTATTAAAATGTCAATGAATATTCTTAACGATATTTCCAAGGTTTATCTGGACCAGGTTGTTGATGAAGGTAAAGCAGATAAAAAACTTCCAGAATATAAAAGATCTGCTGCAAGACTTGCAAGATATGATAATCCTTCTGGTGCTGAAATGCTAGGTGGTGGGCAGCAAACAACCCGTAGAGCAGAGCACGAAGAAAGAAGAAGAGTTAAGAAAGAAGAGTTTGTTAATGAAGCAAAGAAAAAACCAATGATAAAGATTCAAGTTCCACCGGAAAAACTTGGATATAGAGTTGCTGATATTGGACCTGGTGGAAAAGAGTATAATGTAAAAACTTATGGTTCTATGAATAAAGAAGCACTTGACCCAGTAGGGCAAGAAGACGCTGATATTAATAATGATGGTAAGAAGAATACTAAGACAGATAAGTATCTTCATAATCGTCGTAAAGTAGTTAGTAAGGCAATTCAAAAAGAAGGTAAGTTCTATGACCCAATGGATGACCCTGATTTTGATCCTATTGAGGCAGAAAAAAATAGGGGAGTATCTGGTAAAAATAACCCTAAAGGTGGTGTAGCAGCTGGTGAATTATTTAATAATAAAAGTAAAAAGAAGAAAATAAAAGAAGGTTATTCTGATTGGAGAGAAGACTTATCTGAAGTCATTGGAGATGTAAAAAAAAACAAAAGTGAAGATGTAAAAATTACTGAAAAGCAAATTGATAATAAAATTAAAATCAATCCAAGTCTTGGTGAAGCAGTAAAAGAACTTGGTGGAACTTTACTTGAAATGGTGGAGATTGAAGATATTGATTGTGTTCTTGATGACCTTTCAGAATCTGAAGTTTTCCTTCTTTCAGACAAACTAATTGAAGAAGTTGTTGAAGAGTTGTTTAATGAGTGTATCCAAGAAGGATATGATATTAAAGAAGTTGAAAATGTTTTGATTGAATCAATAGATATTTCTGCTTCTCTTTTAACAGAAGCAAAAGTTACTCTAGGACACGATACTGATATTAAGACTGATAGACTTGCAAAAGTAAAATCTGCTGTGAAGAGAGTAGTTGGTGCTGGTGCAAGAGCATTATCAAGAGGAGCAAGAAATGTTGCCCGTGCAATGAAAGATAGAGGAGGTTCTTCTGATAGTAGTAGTTCTTCTTCACCAACACCAGCACCACAAACAAGTTCTTCATCATCAAGTTCAACTGAAACAGGATCTAAGAAATCCGGACTTTTTGGAAGAATTGGATCAGCACTCAAGTCTGGTCTGAAGAGAGTAATTGGTGCTGGTGCAAGAACAGTATCAAGAGGAGCAAGAAATGTTGCTCGTAGAATGGAAGATGGTGGAAGTAAAACTACTACTACCACATCAACACCAGCACCTACACCAACAGCAACAGCAGTAAAACCCAAAGCAAAACCCAAAGCAAAACCAGCATCCAAGAAAGGTAATCTAGACAAACTTCTTGATTCTGTTCGTAACGAAGAATTTAAACTTAATGAAAAGACATTAACTGATTCTGAAACTGAAAAGAAAGAAGAAATTGTAAAATCAATGAAGGATAAAAAAGAAGATTTTGAGAAGAGATATCCTGGTCGGGGTGAAGAAGTGATGTATGCTACTGCCACAAAAATGGCAAAGAAAATAGTAGAAAAAATGGATGATGAACCAGCAATAGCAACTACGGATACCGCGGCTCCTGCTATTGACAAGAAAAAAGAAATGATGGATAAGCAGAAACTTGCTAACCTAAAAATTCTTCAACAAAAAAAGCAACAAATAGATCGTCAGAAATTTCAAATGCAAAGATCTAACAAACTTCCTCTTGAGGCATCTTATCAACCAGAAGGTGAAGTATTGGAAGATTATATGATGATAAAAAAAGATTGAATCTAGATTTGACTAAAACATAAATAACTACAGGAATTGTTATACTATATTCTTATAAATAATTTTTAGCAAGTAACTTTACGGGAATAACAAAATGGCACTCTGGGGAAACAAAGATAACATTAATGCTGCAGGCAGAGTCACTTTAGACTATGCTACCGGTATTGCTACAGGATCTAACTTGGAAACTCCCGGTGCTGGAACATCATTTGGACTTACTGGTAGTATTCAGGTAGGAGATGTTATTAGATTTGGTTCTCCTGTAAAAAATGGAGTGTATTTTGGTGATGCAGTTGTTATCAGTATTGCCAGCACTACCTCACTGACAATTGGATCTACTGCAGGATTGAGTGGTGCTGCAATTGCATCTACTTCATTCCAAGCATCACAACTTCCAAAATATACAATTCAGGATTCTTCCTTCAGTCGTTCTCAGGCAGTTAATAATGCCGCGCCACGTAAAGTATATGGAATTTCCACTGATGGGTCGGGAGCATCTTCTGGTACTCAATATGAAGAGGGTGTTGGTTGGGTTGGAATTCAAACGTATATGGGAACTGAAGGCACTTTGAGAGTTAGAAAGGAAGTTTTAGTTGCTATGTCTGGAATTGAAACTGGTAATACTCCTTCTTACCCAAATATTGTATCTGCTAGTTGATTAATATATGATCTTTAATGAACTGAATGAGGACAACTTCCTCCTATTTGCTATTAGGTACTATGAAAATCCTAAAGCAGTTATCAAAGAAGATTTTGAAAAAGACTTAAATCATTTTAAGTATATCAAAAGATTATTGAAGAGATATAAAAAATCAGGTGAATTAAAAACTCATCTGATTTTGAATCATTTTATACTTCTTTATAATATATTTGGAGAGGCAACTACACCAATGTTGTTTTTTAAAATTGAGCAAGAGTTATGGTCTGCTGCTAAATCATTTATTATCTTTCTTAATAGACTTCCAGAATACCCACAATCAAGTATTCATGACATTCAGGTTGATATTAATTGTTTAAAGGAACTTTACAAGATCTATAATGGAAAAGAAGACTCTTAATAAAATTATAAATAGTATTAGAAAGCATATGATTGCTGAGAATGCTCCAACTAATAATGTTGGTGGTGGACAAATATCAGGAACAGTTGAAGCAGATGATGATCCCCCTGTTCGTAAGAGAAAAAAATATATGAGTGGTGGTACAGGTTCTCGTAAATTATGGATCCAATACCTAAAAACCAAGTAAAATGACCTCCTCATACCAAACACTAGAAACTAAAGTCGCAATATTAGAAGAAAAAATTTCTTCTTCTGATCTATTGTTAATGAAAATTGATAATGCGATTGATAAGTTGATTGAGGCAAATTCAAATGTAACACGGATGCTTGCCGTTCACGATGAAAAGTTAGATAAGCAAGACCGAATAGATGCTGTATTGTTTGAGAAAATTGACAGTCTTCACAGAGATATGACTCGTCAGACTGATATTATCAAAAACGGATGTGAAAGAGATATTATAAAAGTTAGTGATCGATTAACTAATTTAGAAAAAAAGATGTGGATGATTGCCGGTGGTCTTGCTATTGTCTCTTTAATCTTCTCTACTGTTGGTAGTAATATCATTACAAATACATTATCTCCCACTCCTATTTCAATAGAAAGACTAATAAAATAAATAGTTGAGTGTTGGTACTTGGATGCCATGAAAACTAAAAATGCTCCTACTACATACTCTCTGCATAAAATAACTAATTCAATTATCAAATGGACGGCAGTAATCACTTCACTCTGTCTTGACAAGGTAAGGTAATATGATAGAATATCTAAACAGGTTAATTTTTTCTTATGGATTTTGTTGATGTAAAATACATCAATTTGATATCTTCTAGATTTAAAAAATTTAAGAAGGTAAAGAATAATCTCTACAATTTTCGTTGTCCAATTTGTGGTGACTCTCAAACGAATAAGAACAAGGCAAGAGGATATTTATATCAAATAAAAAATAACACAAACTACAAGTGTCATAATTGTGGAGTAAATGTATCCTTTAATAATTTCCTAAAACAAATTGATACTGAAATTCATAAACAATATATTTTTGAAAAGTTTAAAGAAGGAAATACTGGAAAGAATTTTATTGTAGAAGAACCTAAATTTAACTTTGATGCTCCTGTATTCAAAACTAAATTAAATTTACCTAAGGCATCTGAAAACCCAAGTGCATTTGGATACTTACTCGGTAGAAAGTTAAACCCAGATAAGTTTTACTATGCTGAAAAATTTAAGGAATGGACAAACTCAATCAAACCAACATTCCCAAATACTAAATATGAAGAACCAAGGATTATTATTCCTTTATTCTATCAAAATACTCTTGTTGGGTTTCAGGGAAGAGCAATCGGGATTAATAAGATTAAATACATTACTATAATGATTAGTGATGATGCTCCAAAAATTTACGGACTTGATGAAATTGAAAAAGACAAAACTGTTTACATTACTGAAGGACCATTTGATTCAACATTCATTTCAAACTCAATTGCTCTTTGTGGAGCTGACGGTGATGTTGATAAGTGGGGCATTGGTGATCGTGTTTGGATATATGATAACGAACCACGTAATACAGAAATCTTATCAAGAATTTCCAGAGTTATCGAACTGGGACAAAAAGTTGTTATTTGGCCCCCAAATACTGAAGAAAAAGATATAAACGATATGATTTTGACTGGACATGATGTTCAGCACATGATAGAATCTAATACATATTCAGGATTAGAAGCAAAACTAAAATTTAACATCTGGAAAAAAATATGAGTAACGGAACAAAGGTAGTCAAGAGAAATGGAGCAATTGAATCTCTTGACCTAGATAAGATGCATTTAATGGTTGAAGAAGCATGTAAGGGTCTCGCAGGAGTCTCTGCAAGTCAAGTTGAAATTACTTCAGGCATTCAATTCTATGATGGTATTTCTACTGAAGAAATTCAAGAAATCCTTATTCGTAGTGCAAGTGATTTAATAACATTAGACAACCCAAACTACCAATTTGTTGCTGCTCGTTTGCTTCTTTTTGCGATTCGTAAGCAACTTTATGGAAAAATGCAAGAATTTCCACATCTGAACCAACACATTATGGATTGTGTTTCAGCAGAAGTGTACGATAGTGACATTTATAATAAATATTCAGAAGAAGAAATTGATAGTGCCAATTCCTTCATTCGTCATGATCGTGATTATTTGTTTACTTATGCTGGATTACGTCAAGTAGTTGATAAGTATCTTGTGCAAGACCGGAATAGTGGTGGAGTATATGAAACTCCGCAGTTTATGTACATGCTGATCGCATTAACAATATTTGCTGAATACCCTAAACAAACACGACTATCATACGTCAAGAAGTATTATGACGCAATCTCAAGACACCGAATCAACATCCCCACACCAATTATGGCAGGAGTGCGAACCCCACTTCGTCAATTTGCATCTTGTGTTCTGGTTGATGTTGATGACACCCTCGATAGTATCTTTAGCAGTGATATGGCTATTGGCAGGTATGTCTCACAAAGGGCTGGTATCGGTATTAACGCAGGCAGAATCAGGGGTATCAACAGCAAAATCCGAGGTGGAGAAGTTCAGCATACAGGGGTTATCCCATTCCTCAAAAAGTTTGAAGCAACTGTTAGATGCTGTACACAAAACGGGATTCGTGGTGGAAGTGCTACTGTCCACTTTCCAATCTGGCATCAAGAAATAGAAGATATTCTTGTTCTCAAAAATAATAAAGGAACAGAAGATAATCGTGTTCGTAAACTTGACTATTCAATTCAACTTAGTAAAATATTTTATGAAAGATTTATTCAAGATCGTGAGATTACACTTTTCTCCCCGCATGATGTACCTGGACTTTATGATTCTTTCGGAACAATTGAGTTTGATTCTCTTTACATTGGATACGAAAATAACCCTAATGTTCCAAAGAAAACAATAAAGGCACAGGAACTTATTCTTAGTCTTCTTAAAGAAAGAGCAGAAACGGGTAGAATCTATATTATGAATATAGATCACTGTAATAACCATAGTTCTTTTAAAGATAAGATTGAGATGAGTAATCTTTGTCAAGAAATTACTTTGCCAACATTTCCAATTCAGCATATTGATGAGACCACAGGAGAAATCGCACTGTGTATTCTTTCTGCGATTAATGTCGGAAAAGTGAAATCAGATGATGAACTTGAAGAACTTTGTAATCTTTCTGTTCGTGCTCTCGAAGAACTGATAGATTATCAAAAGTATCCTGTACTAGCAGCAGAAGTTGCCACAAAGGCACGGAGATCTCTTGGAATTGGTTATATTGGACTAGCACATTATCTTGCTAAACTTGGGTTCAACTACGACTCACAGGGGGCATGGGATGCCGTTCACGGTCTGTCTGAGTCCTTCCAGTATTACCTTCTTAAAGCATCAAATCAACTTGCCAAAGAGAAAGGATATTGTGAATACTTTGGCCGCACTAAGTATTCTGATGGCATTCTTCCTATTGATACATATAAAAAGGATGTTGATCAAATTTCATCTGTAGGTCTTCAACATGACTGGAAATCTCTTAGGGCATTGATTCTGAAACATGGTCTTAGACACTCGACACTGTCCGCACAGATGCCTTCTGAGAGCAGTTCTGTGGTATGTAATGCAACTAATGGTATCGAACCTCCTCGGGGATTTATATCCATCAAGAAGTCAAAGAAAGGTCCATTGAAACAAATTGTTCCCCAATATGCAACACTTAAAAATAATTATACTTTGCTCTGGGATATGAAAAGTAATGATGGATATATTAAAATTGTTGCGATGATGCAGAAATTTTTTGATCAAGCCATCTCTGGAAACTGGTCTTATAATCCAGAAAATTATGCTGATAATGAAGTTCCTGTTAGCGTAATGGCACAGGATATGCTTACTTGTTTTAAGATGGGACATAAAACAGCATACTATCAAAACACCTATGATATCAAAACAGATGAGATAGTTGATGACCAAAAACAGGAGCTTCAATCTCTCCTAAATGATATTATGAAGTCGAATGAAGAGGCATGTGAAAGTTGTACAATCTGAACATTCGTAAAAACTTAAATAGTAATGTAAGAGTCAATCAAACGGTAAAGAGGAATCGCATGGGATACGAGTTCATAAAATCAGAAGAACAAAAGGAAAAAATTAAAGGAATGACTGTTTTTAATACAAAACAAGTCGATACTAAAAAACAACCAATGTTTTTCGGACAACCCCTAGGCATTCAAAGATATGACTCTTATAAGTACCCAGTTTTTGAGAAACTCACCACCCAACAATTAAGTTATTTTTGGAGACCCGAAGAGGTTTCCCTACAGAAAGATCGTGGTGATTATCAAACACTTCGTCCGGAACAAAAGCACATCTATACTTCTAACCTGAAGTATCAAATTATGCTTGACTCTGTTCAGGGTCGTGGACCTGGCATGGCATTCTTACCTTATTGTTCTCTTCCTGAATTGGAAGCATGTATGACTGTATGGGAGTTTATGGAGATGATCCATAGTCGTTCATATACCTATATTATTAAAAACGTATATTCAGACCCTGCCGAGATCCTTGATACTATTATTAGTGACCAACGTATTCTAGAACGTGCTGAGAGCGTTACAGAGTCTTATGATGACTTTATTCAGTCAGCACAAAACTATGGTGCTTCCGAGTCATGGAAGCACAGACTTGAAGGAGTTCATTACGCAAAGGAGAATCTTACCGATGTCAAACGAAAACTTTACAGAGCAGTCGCAAACGTTAATATTCTTGAAGGTATTCGCTTCTACGTTAGTTTTGCTTGCAGTTTCGCCTTTGGTGAACTTAAGCTTATGGAAGGATCAGCTAAGATCATCTCTCTTATCGCAAGAGACGAAAACCAACATTTAGCACTTACTCAAAACATTATAAACAAATGGAGAGAGGGTGATGACCCAGAAATGCAGCAGATTGCAAAAGAAGAAGAAGAGTGGGTTTATAAGATGTTTGATCGTGCTGTAAACGAAGAAAAGAAGTGGGCAGATCACCTATTTAAAAATGGTAGTATGATTGGACTTAATGATAAACTTCTTCAACAGTATGTGGAGTGGATTGCAAATCGACGTATAAAAGCAATTGGATTAAAACCAATTTATGACATTACTGCTAAAAATAATCCACTTCCTTGGACTCAGCATTGGATTTCTTCCAAGGGTCTTCAGGTAGCACCTCAAGAAACAGAAGTTGAATCTTATATGGTCGGTGGTATTAAGCAAGATGTGAAAAAGGACACATTCAGTGGATTCAAACTTTAATGTCGAAGAATCAAATTACTAAAGACGAATTAAAAGTTCGTGTGCTAAAATTAAAAGAAAATTATATAATGACTAATTAAGTATTAACTCTAAATAACTTGTTAATAAATACTTAAAAGAAGTCATTAATATAATTGATGAGTATAGATGTTGACTATGAAAACCCCTGGTTTTTTGAAGGAGTCCCTTTTTTATCTAAGAATATTAACGATAATTTCGGTTTTGTTTATCTTATTACAAATATACAAAACAATCGAAAATACATCGGCAGGAAATACTTCTGGTCATTTAGAACACCAAAGGGAAAAAAACGTAAAGTAAAATCAGAATCTGATTGGAAAAAATATTATGGATCTTGTCCAGAACTTAAAGAAGACATTGACAAATTGGGCAGAGAGAATTTTAGTCGAACTATCTTATCATTACATAAAACAGGTGGCAAAACAAACTTCGAAGAGACTAGACAACTCTTTGTCAACGGAGTCCTTACAGAATCTCTTGACAACGGAGTCCCAAGGTATTACAATAGCAATATCCTCAGCAGATACTTCCGAAAAGACTACTATGAACACAACAACTGAAGAAATTGTTGGATATCTAAGAGAATGGTCTCTCGAACGAGCAGCAGATGAAAGCATATCTAGAAATGATGCTAAATCAATTCTTGCTGAGTTCTATGAGTGGATAGAACCAGAAGATGATGAAATCGAAATTTATTCCTTCGAATCAAAAGATTTTCAAATCTAAATTTTTTCCAATAAAAAACTCATGAGAATTTCTCACAAATATAAATTTGTCTATATCGCAATTCCTAAAACAGGTAGCAGTACAGTAAGGTATTTGCTTGATAAGTATTCTGATATATCTTCTGATGATCCTTATTGGTCATTAACAATTGGCCCTCACCCAAATGCTAAACAAATAAAGACATATTTTGATATAAAAGGTTGGAATTGGGATGAGTATTTTAAATTTACTGTTGTTAGACATCCAATTCCAAGAATAAAAAGTAGTATTGCTTATGCATTAAAAGCAGGAGAGCAAGCTTATAAATCTAGCAATTATAGTCTGAAAGTTTTGACTGCCTATGCAGATGCGATAAGTTCTGCTAATATTGACAATGGACTAAAAGGTGATCAACTTAAATGGGAACTTTCAACTCGTATGTTATATGAAGAAAAAATTAGTGTAATAGATTTCATGTATAAGCATATGGCTAATCAATATTCATATGTTTACAATGATTCAAAGAAATGTTTAGTTAATGAAATCATTAAATTAGAATACTTTGAGAGTGGACTTCAAAAGGTTTGGAAACGATTAGGACTTGACAATAGAGATCTCCTACGTATACCAAAATATAATGTTACGGAACCTTTATTCCAGACCATGTGTTCGAATAAACTAATGGATATAGATGTGTTTGGAAAATACCGAAAGTTTATTAAAGAAAAATTTCAACAAGACTTTTATCATTTTAAATATGAATACTTAAAAGATTTTCTGTCACCGTGTTAAATATAAATTTTTTCCAATAAAAAACTCATGAGAATTTCTCACAAATATAAATTTGTCTATATTTCAATTCCTAAAACAGGTAGCAGTACAGTAAGGTATTTGCTTGATAAGTATTCTGATATATCTTCTGATGATCCTGATTGGCCTTCAAACTATATTCATCCAAATGCTAAACAAATGAAGGCATATTTTGGTATAAAAGGTTGGAATTGGGATGAGTATTTTAAATTTACTGTTGTTAGACATCCAATTCCAAGAATAAAAAGTAGTATTGCTTATGCATTAAAAGCAGGAGAGCAAGCTTATAAATCCGGTATAGTCTCTGTAAAAAATAACTTTAGTGATGATCAAACTAATATTACTGAAGATTGTCTGAGACAAATTAAGAAAGTGCAGTATAATGAAGATTTCATATCTAAAGAACTTAAGTTGTATAAAAAAGAAATTAGTATAGTTGAGTACATGAATAAGTATATGTCTACTCAATATTCATATACTTTCGATGATTCAAATAATAAATTTTTACTTAATACGTTCATTAAATTAGAAAACTTGGAGAGTGGACTTCAAAAGGTTTGGAAACTATTAGGACTTGACAATAGAGATCTCCTACATATACCAAGATATAATGCTACGGAACCTTTATTCCAGACCATATGTTGGAATAGACTAAAGAATATGAATGCATTTGATAATATTACTATAAAAGAGTTTATGTGGCCGTTTAATCTAAAATTTAATCAAGACTTTAAATTTTTTAAATATAAACATTAATAGATAAATCCAGAAGATGAGGAAATGGAAATTCTCTCCCTTGAACCAGAATCTTGACAAAACCTAAATAATTTCATATAATGCTTAAGCAGTTCTTAATAAGACTGCTTTTTTTTATTATAAGATTTTGACGTGACAACCTAGAGCCGTGGAAGATGCCCCCGAGAGGAAGGTAAACCCCTCTTCTATACGGATGCCGAATTCTATTAAACTTAATGCTACTATCAACAATTGCTACCCTTTCAGTCTTAACTGCGTTTCAGTCACCACTCTTGATACCAGTGAGTGCTCCACCAGTTCCTGAGAAAGAAAGTTTAGAACTTACTGTTCAAGACTTCTCAAATCAGAAAGACACCAAATCTGAAAAACTAAACATTACAGAAACGAAGGTCGAAAATAAAGAAAAGATTTGGAAATGTAAAGGGTGTAATCAAACAGAAACTTATGCTTTAGATTACTTACAAAAACAAGGAATCAAAGATAAGAATGCTCTTGCCACTATTATGGGAAACATAAAACAGGAATCTGGATTTGTTCCTAATATTTGTGAAGGTGGTGCCAGAATAAAATATGAGTCTTGTGGAAGTGGAGGATATGGATTAATTCAGTGGACAGATTCTTCACGATATAATGGTTTGGGAAATCATGCTACCCGTCTTGGTGGTAGTGCATCTTCACTTGATACTCAACTCAACTATATGTTGAATGAGAGTGACTGGAAGATGATTGAGAGGGGAATGAAGACCCCTGGAAGATCCATCGACAGTTATATGGGTCTTGCATCAAGATGGATACGTTGGGGACATCACGGTGCTCGTACCGACTATGCCTATCGTTATGCTAACAAGATGGTACTTGATACCTAAATTTATTGGTGGGGAGAAACCTCCTCACTTTTTTGTTTTATATATAAATGTAATCACTTTTTATAAAAAATGTCAGAAACAATACAAAAACTTTTGGATGCTGTAGATGCATGGAAAGATGAGGATGATAAGTTTGTTGCAGGAAATAATGCTGCAGGAACTCGTGCTCGTAAGGCACTTCAAGAAGTTGCTAAATCTGTAAAGGAAAGAAGAACCGAAATCACCGAAGAGAAGAATGCCCGTAAGGCATCTGCTTGACCGAAGGGGAGAATTGTTCTATAATTCTATCATGTCTTGGTAGCTCAGTTGGATTAGAGCAATTCACTTCTAATGAATTGGTCGGGGGTTCGAATCCCTCCCAAGACGCCTTATTCTCCATTAGAGGAAACTCTGAGGTTGGGTAAATCCTCATCTGCGGATATGGTGTAGTGGCAACACAAGAGTTTTCCAAACTTTTATCCTCGGTTCAAATCCGTGTATCCGCTTATAAATATTTCAAAAAAAAACAATGATTTCTATACGGTGCAAAGATTGTAATAAAGAATTAATAGGACATCCAACAAAAACAGTTAGTTGTGGATGTCCAAATATGGCAACAATCTGTTGTGATAAGGTATCCTCAGTTGATTTGTCGCGTGTTGTAATGTTAAACTCACCACAGAAAGAACAAAAAACAAATGTTCTTTCAACTAAAGATATTATGTGGCAAGAAGAAAGGAGGCAAAGAAAAGTTCGTCGTTTAGATTTTGAAGTTCGTTGATGATTCTTGGAAGAGTGGCCGAGTGGTTTATGGCGTCAGTCTTGAAAACTGAAGATGTGCAAGCATCCAGAGGTTCGAATCCTCTCCCTTCCGTTAAACAACATATTATGAAAAATGGACAAAGACCTTAACGAATTAGAATCATTTACTGTCAAAGAGTTTCAAGCAGATTTTGATGTCCTTCTGGATAGGGTTAAGAGGGGAGAATCCTTTCTTATCAAAAGCGAGAACTGCAATTGCGTTATAGTTCCTTACAAAGAAGTTATACAGGTTTTTGAGGATGCTGGTGTTAATGAAAAAGATATAATGAAAATATACACCGACCACGAAGAAGGTTCATAATTTTATTCGTTATTTTCTAATACCGAATGCTCCTTTAGCAATCTGGTGAATGCACCGAACTCATAATTCGGCTAAGGTCAGTTCGATCCTGACAAGGAGCACTTGACTTATCAAAGTCAATTCACTATAATACATAGGCAAACAAACCAGTCAAATGACTCTCACAGACAAGTTTAAGAAAGATGTTCAGGTTCTTCGTGCTGCCGTAAACGGAGACTTCTATCTTGATGTAAAGAATCCAAAACTCTTCAAGAAAGTTCGTAAGTATTATCAGAACGAAGGAGTAATTTTTACCGATGATGCTCTTGATAATTATGATATTTTAATTGACTGTATCGTTCAAGACCTTGAATCTGTAGAAGCATGAGCATCATTTTTGAACGATTTCCCTATCGTTATGTTGATACTGGAGTCCTAGAAAACGGCAAACCAGACTATCGTATTCAGAAAGTAGATAGTTTGACCAAGCGTTATAAGGATATGTATTTACTTGATAATGAAATGCAACTTGTGACTGCTCTGGATGACTATGAATATACTAAATGGTTAGATCCAGACCCTGAGGTTGGTGCCTATCGTCATTACACTTAGTCACGGAAAGACTTTAAAAGAACTGGTAGAGTCAATCTGACCCTATTACACACAAACACACACAGAGACTATATTGTCGACTGTTTCCTAGTTCAGTAAAAACTAGGTGGCGAGCCTAAAAAACCCAAATGAGAGTTGCATAAACTCTCATTTTTTGGTATAATAAATAAAGAAAACAAAGATAATTTTTATGAGTGAGTATAAAAAAACAGCACTTGTTCTTGGTGCTGGTGGATTTATTGGAAGTCATATGGTTCGCAAATTGCGATCAGAAGGATACTGGGTTCGTGGTGTAGATCTTAAGTATCCAGAGTTCTCAGAAACAGAAGCACACGAATTCATTCAGGGAGACCTGAGAGATGTGAGTTTTGTTGAGAGAGTAATTCAGTTTAAAGGATATCAGGGAAATTATTATCATAATGTTCCTTCACGATATCTACAACCATTTGACGAAATCTATCAGTTTGCTGCTGATATGGGTGGAGCAGGATTTGTTTTTACCGGAGAGAATGATGCAGATATTATGCACAACTCCTGTACAGTAAATCTGAATGTGCTTGAATCTGTTCGCAAATTTAATGATATTACTGGTTGGAATACTACTAAGATTTTCTATTCTGGGTCTGCTTGTATGTACCCAGAACACAATCAATTAGATCCAGATAATCCTGATTGTCGTGAAGAATCAGCATATCCAGCAGCACCAGACTCTGAATATGGGTGGGAAAAACTATTCTCGGAAAGGTTATATTTTGCGTATCATCGGAATTACGGTATACCTGTGCGTGTATGCAGGTATCATAATATCTTTGGTCCTGAAGGAACCTGGGAAGGTGGTAGAGAAAAGTCTCCAGCAGCAATCTGTCGTAAGGTAGCATATCTTCCTGCAGAAGGTGGAACAGTTGAAGTATGGGGTGATGGAAAACAAACTCGTTCATTCCTCTACATTGATGAGTGTATAGAGGCAACTCGTCGTATGATGGAATCTGATTTTATTGGTCCAGTAAATATTGGTTCAGAAGAAATGGTAACTATCAATCAACTTGTGGATACTGCTGCAAAAGTTGCTGGTAAAAAAGTATCAAAAAATCATATTGATGGACCTCTTGGTGTTCGTGGACGTAACTCCAATAATGATTTGATTCGTAAAGAATTGGGTTGGGATTATTCTCAGACACTTGAAGAAGGTATTCGTAAGACTTATAATTGGATTAGTGAAAGAATTGATGACAAAAAATGACTTTAAATTATACCAACATCGTGAAGTTGGTTTTGGGGCCCACTTTCAAATAGTTCTTTGTTTAATTGATTATTGTCTCAGTAATAACATTAAATGTGAAATTGATATTAGAAATTTAAATTATTCTAATCAAAATCAAAATACTTGGGAACTTATATTTGAACAACCATTCTCAAATGTAATTCCCAAAACAATAATATCAGACCAATTTAGTGAACTTATAGATTTTATAGAATTTTGGAATTTGGGATACGATTCTAAAGACCGAAAAAAGTATTGTGATTTTAAATTTGTTGAAAAGTATAAAACTATATGTAAAAAATATATTAAAATAAACCCATATATTCTCAATGAAGTTGAAAACTTTTGTTTAAAATTAAAAAATAAAAAAATATTGGGAGTACATAAAAGAGGAAGAGATCATTTAACAATAGGACATGCATCAAATCAATCACATTTACTTAAAACTGAAAACATTTTTTTCTTTATAGATAAGGAAATTGATAATTATGATTACATATTTTTAACTTCCGATGAGTACTCTGTATATACAGATTTTTTTAAAAAATATCAAAACAAATTATTGATTTATGACAATAAATCTGAATATAATTATGATCATTCTATAGGAATTCATGCATTACAAAAAAGTGATGAAGAAAAAATTAAGTCTCTTAAAAATTTGTTTATAGAAATATTAATTCTTTCTAAATGTGATAAAATGCTTCTTATGAATAGTAATGTTTCACACATATCATTATTCTTTTCTGAACATTATAATTATGAATTTTACGATAAACACTTAACATATCTATAACATGAAAATAACTATTCTTGGATCTAGCGGACAAATTGGAGCCTACTTAACAGAATATCTTAGAGATAAAGGTCATAATGTTTATGAATTTGATAAAAATAAAAATCCTAGTCATGATATGACCACAATTCCTAATCAATATCTTGAAGATGTAATTGAAAATGCAGATTTTGTTTTTTTCCTTGCATTCGATGTTGGTGGTTCTCGTTACCTTAAAAAATATCAACACACTTTTCAATTCATTGATAACAACACTCGTTTGATGGCAAATGCCTTCGGTCTTATTAGAAAATATAATAAAAGATTTATTTTTGCATCATCTCAGATGAGTAACATGAGTTATTCTCCTTATGGACTACTTAAAAATGTTGGAGAACTTTATACTAAATCACTCAAAGGACTTATCGTTAAGTTCTGGAATGTGTATGGGATTGAGAAAGATCAAGAGAAAGCCCACGTAATTACAGACTTTATTCGTAAAGGATTTGAGACCGGTGTGATTGATATGCTTACTGACGGACAAGAAGAACGTGAGTTTCTGTATGCCGAAGATTGTTGTGAAGCACTTGAAGCAATTATGAATAATTATAATGATTTTACATCAGAAGATAATCTTCATATTACAAGTTATTATCCAACTAGTATTTTAGATATTGCTCATACTATTAAGGGACAATTTAATTTGATTGGTAAGTATGATGTGAAATTGCAACCATCTACCGAAAAGGATAGTGTTCAGATGGATAAAAAAAATCGTCCAGACATGTACTTATCTAAATGGTGGATTCCAAAAACTGGAATAGATAAAGGTATTGCAAAAGTATTTGATCATATGAAACAGAAATATGTTTAAAATCAATTTACATTCTAACGATTCTCTCACTCCATCCACATCGGATAAGAACACCTCCAAGTATACTCAGTGGGTTTATGATGGTTCAGGCGCAGTGAGTCTTTATGTGAATCAAAAATCTTTAGATATTTTTCAGGATGTTTCATCAACCCCCAAGTATATTTGGCTTCTAGAATCAAAACAAATTATTCAGGGTGTTTATGATTGGATTATTGAAAATTATGATTTTGTTGCCTCTAGAGTAGACGGCATTTTTACTTGTGATAAGCATCTTTGTGAAAAGTATCAAAAATTTCAATATGCATTAAGTAATGCGGCTCCCTGGATTGAAGAACGGGAAATTTATAAAAAGACTAAGTTAGTCTCTATGATTTCTTCTAACAAAAATATGGTTTCTGGTCATCGTAAAAGACTTGAATTTGTGAATAAGTTTCGAGATCAAGTGGATTTATATGGTCGTGGATTTCAAGATCTATCTAGAAAAGAAGATGGTATGAAAGATTATATGTTCTCTATATCAGTAGAGAACGCCGTGTATGATACATACTTCACAGAAAAACTAACCGATTGTTTTGTAACAGGAACTATTCCAGTTTTCTATGGCTGCAAGGGAGTCACTGAGTATTTTGATGAAGATGGCATTATATTCTTGGACGATAGTTTTGATGTCTCTATCTTGACAGAAGAACTTTACTATACTAAAATGAATGCGATCAAGGATAACTTTGAACGTGCAAACAATCTGCTTATTGCAGAAGATTACCTCTACAAAACATACTGGAAATGAATAACTACAAAGGTTGGACAGCTGAAAAACAATACGCAGATGAGTACATAGATACTTGCATTTCTCTTGTTGAAGATGAAGAAGTTTTTGCAAAGTTTAAATCTATTCAAGGATATAAAAATATTTTAGAACATGTTAGCCCTATCCAGGGTGCAGAGTATCTTCGACTTGCCATGGAAATGTCTGGAGATGCTTTACTTGAAAATATTGAAGCATTTAGGGAGAATGATACTATTGGGTCTCCGGATAGATTTTCCTACCCAGAAACTGGTAAAATCTCTCCCACCACAATTCGATATATTAAGAATGTATTTGAGATGGCTACTCTCATCGAAGATAATATAATCAACCGTGTAGTTGAAGTGGGCGGCGGATATGGAGGTCTTTGTAAGACTCTCAGTGTAGTATGTGAATTTGATGAGTATATTCTAATCGATCTACCAGAAGCAGTTAAAGTTCAAGAAAAATATCTTAGTAATTTTCCTGAGTTATATTCCAAGTGTAAGTTCGTTAGTTGTGATGATGTTGTAGAAGTAAAAGACATCGATCTCTTCATTAGTAATTATGCTTTATCGGAGTGTGAATATGACACTCAAGTAAATTATTATGATAAATTGATTGCAAATTCCAAATATGCATACATCATTTATAACCTTGTCAATTTTAATGATTCATACTATAATAAATTTACAACAAGTATGCAAGAATCTTTTGAGTTTACTACTAATAAAGATTACGAAAATACTGTAATTCTAGCAAAAGCTAAAAACTAGAAAGGAGTAAAATGGCAATTTCTTTTAATGGTCTTGGAAATGAAGGACGACTAGGAAATCAAATGTTCCAGTATGCTGCTATTCGTGGTATATCAGATAATCGTAGATTTGATTGGATGATTCCATCAGCAAATGTAGAAAGATGTGATAACTACGGATTGTTTGATGCATTTAACCTGATTAATTGCAAAGAAAAAAATCAAGGAGAACAACTCAAAAAAACTATTTCTTGGAGAGAGTTTCACTTTAATCAAAACATCTTTGATAAAATTGATGATGACATTAATCTTGATGGGTATTTTCAATCGGAAAAATATTTTAAAAATATTGAAAATGAAATTCGTGAAGATTTTACTTTTAAGGATGAGTGGTTGGAACCTTGTAAAGAATATATTGATAGCATTGGAAATAAAAAACTAGTATTTCTTCATGTCCGACGTGGTAATCCAAATCTCCAAGGAGTTAGGGGTGAAAAGTGGTCATATCAACTTATTCAAGAGTATCATCCTTTGTGTAAGTTTGAATATTATGAAGAAGCACTAAAAGAATTTGATGATTCTTATCAAGTTTTAGTTTTTTCTGATGTTATTGATTGGTGTAAGGAGCAATCATTCTTTAAAGGGGATAAATTTTTAATGTCTGATAATTCTAAAGATGTTTTTCATGATGGAGCATCAGTTCCTTATGTCGATCTTTGTTTAATGTCTCTTTGTTCTGATGCTATTATTGCGAATAGTACACTCTCTTGGTGGGGTGCTTGGTTAATTAACAATCCCAATAAGAAAGTTATTGTACCAAAACCTTGGTTTGGATCTGCATATTCTCATTATAATATGGATGATCTAATCCCAGATGAGTGGGTTGAAAAATATAATGATCCCAAAGAGGTTCCCCCCGAGGATTGATATGAAAGATCTAACATTTTTATTACCATGCAGAATTGAATCTCAGGATAGACTGCGAAATGTAGTTACTTCTGTAACTTATCTCCTGAGGAATTTTCCAGAATCAAAAGTAATTATTAAAGAGGTAGATACATATTCACATTTTAAGTTTATAGCCTATCCTACAATTAGTAATTATGCCAATACTAGTAATTTAACTCACATATTTGAGGATAGTACTGAGAAATTTTTTCATAAAACTCGTATTTTAAACGATTTATTGGTTGCTTCTGACACCGAAATTGTTTATAATCATGATGTTGATATTGTTTTGCCAGTATCGAGTTATCAATCGGCATATCAAGATATATTAAGTGGGAATGTAGATGTAGTATACCCATTTGGATGTGGAGTTTACCAGTGGGCAGTAAATTATTCTGAGAGTGCATTTAATAAATTCTTAGATTCTGGATTTAATTTTTCAGTATTAGATGATTGCAAGTTTAGAGTTGCTTCTTCTGTTGGTTGGGGACAGATGATTAAACGTCAAACAGAAATTGATATTGGACTTTGGAATGAAAATTTTCTTTCTTGGGGAGCTGAGGATTGTGAATTTTATTTCAGACTCAATTCATTTGGATGTAGAGTTGGGAGAGTTAATTCCGATGTATATCATTTTGAACACAGTAGAACTTTTAATTCTCATTATCATAATCCTAAGTTCCAGGACAATCATAATCTATGGCAAAATATCAGAACCTGGGGTCCACCTAAATTAAAGGAATACTACGAACAACAATCTTATATTCAAGAAAGGAGGAATCAACTCAATGTTAGCGTTTAATGAACTAGGAAATATAGGTCGTCTAGGTAACCAGATGTTTCAGTATGCAGCACTCAGAGGTATTGCTGCAGCAAAAGGTTATGATTGGTGCATTCCCCCCTACGGTGTTCAAAGAATAGATAATTATAGTCTTGCAAATTGCTTTACACTTGATGGAGTGAAATCTACGAATCAATACATTCTTGATTGTGGAGTTGCTCCAGTTGTTATGGAAAAACATTTTCATTTTGATAAAGAACTTCTAGACCTTTGTCCAAATGATGTATCTCTCCACGGATTTTTCCAAACTGAAAAGTATTTCAAACATATTGAATCTGAAATTAGAAATGAATTTACTTTTCATGAAGACTTAACTAAACCTGTGGTTGGATTTATTTCTGAATTGAAAGACCCAATTTTCCTTCATGTTCGCCGTGGAAATCCCAATCTTGTGGACGCTAGAGGATTTAAGTGGGCTTATACTGAGTGTTCTGATATGCATCCGACACAATCTATAGAGTATTATGAAGAAGCTCTCAAACTCTTCCCAGAGGATCAGGAAGTTGTAGTTGTTTCGGATTCCCCAGAATGGGTGTTGGAACAGGAGATTTTTAAACCGGATCGTTTTTATGTCTCAACTCCAGATGAAAAGTATCCAGATGGATCGTATACTCCTTACGTTGACCTATGCATAATGGCTAATTGTAAAGGTGGTATTGTTGCTAACTCCACTCTCTCATGGTGGGGGGCTTGGTTAATTTCAAACCCTAATAAAAAAGTAATTGCTCCTCGTATGTGGTTTGGTCCTGCATATTCGGATAAAGATACAAAAGACCTTTATTGTTCTGATTGGATTGTGTTATGAATCGGATTAAAAATTACGAAAACCTGAAAATGAGGATTACCTCCTGGATTCAGAATTATGTTTCTGATAATAATATTAAAGCACTTGTTATCGGAGTATCTGGTGGTATTGATTCTGCTGTAGTATCTACTCTCTGTGCAGAAACTGGAATAAAAACTTATGTTTTGTCGATGCCACTTTTGTCAAAGATTGATAGTGATAAACTGTCTGATGAGCATACAAAATTATTAGAAAAAAAATATAACAATGTTATTCGAATTCGTGTAGATCTTTCTGATGTTTATAATAAATTTATTCATAGTTTAAATCTATGGACTGATAGCTTAGAATACATTAATAATGAACTTGCTAATGCAAATACAAAGTCTCGTCTTCGTATGGTGACTTTGTATCAGATTGCCGGAACTGTTGGTGGTATTGTTGTTGGTACTGGTAATAAAGTTGAAGATTATGGTATAGGATTCTATACTAAATATGGTGACGGTGGAGTTGATATTGCTCCCATCGCAGATCTCTATAAAACTGAAGTATGGGAACTTGGAAAATATCTTGGGGTAAATCAATCAATTATTGATGCAAAACCAACAGATGGACTTTGGGATGATGGACGAACTGATGAAGACCAGATTGGTGCCTCATATACGGAACTAGAACAAGCAATGGAAACTGGAGAAGGTCCTGGACTGGGACCACTTTTAAAATTTTCTACTATGAATAGACACAAAATGAACCCTATCCCCACATTTAAGATATGATTAACTATGATTTGCAAACTGTAAACGATATGTATGCAGGTGGTTTACAAGATATCTATGCAATGATTGTCTTTGGTAAACAGCACCACGGCACTTTTGTTGATATTGGTTGCCGTCATCCAATATTTCATAATAATACATACCTTTTGGAACAATATGGGTGGAGAGGTTTTGCTGTTGATTTGGAGTATTTTACTCCAGAATGGGAAAATGAAAGACCAAATAGTAAATATTTAAACCGTGATGCGTTTACTGTAAATTATCAGAAAGAATTTGAAAATTTAAATTTGGAATCTCCAATAGATCTTCTTTCAATTGATTTAGAAATTCCTGGAGAAAGATTTAATATTTTAAAAAAAGTCTTTGAAACTGAATATGAATTCAAATCTATTACAATAGAACATGATGCATATTGTGGTTATGATGAAACCGAAAAAATTCCACAAAGAAATTTTTTGCAAGAAAAGGGATATATCCTTGTTAGACAATGTGAATGGATAGAAGATTTTTGGATTAATCCAAAATATATTAGTGAGGATAAGTATGAAATTCTTAAACAGGTAAATTCTAGAGATGGAGTAGAGGTTCATCCTTGGACACATTTAAAAAATAAAGGATATGATTGGACACATTTTTATAAAGAACTATGAAAGCAACTATAGAAGAAGTAAAAAGATTTTGGAATGACCGTCCTTGTAATATTAAACATTCCAGTAAAGAGATTGGAACTAAAGAATACTTTAATGAAGTAGAAAGAAAAAAGTTTTTTGTAGAACCTCATATTCTAAAATTTACTGAATTTCCTCAATGGAAAAATAAAAAAGTTTTAGAGGTTGGTTGTGGTCTTGGTACAGTTGGAATTAACTTTGCATTAAATGGTGCAGATTATACTGGAGTAGAACTCTCAAAAGAAAGTCTTGAAATTGCAAAAAAAAGATTTGAGGTGTATAATCAATCTGGTAAGTTTTATCTGGGTAATGCAGAAGAACTTTCTTCTTTTGTTCACATTGAAACCTATGATTTGATTTATTCTTTTGGTGTGATACATCATAGTCCACATCCAGAAAAGATTGTTTCTGAAATTAAAAAGTATATGAATGAAAATAGTGTACTTAAAATTATGCTTTATGCAAAAGACTCTTGGAAAAATTATATGATTGATGCAGGATTGGATCAACCAGAAGCACAATATGGTTGTCCGATTGCTAATACATATACAAAACAAGATGTTGTAGAATTATTGGATGAATATGAGGTTCTCTCTATTGAACAAGATCATATCTTTCCCTATCAAATAGAACCTTATAAAAAAGGTAAATATATCAAACAACCTTGGTTTGATGCAATGCCCACAGGAATGTTTGAGACTCTTGAGAAAAACCTTGGTTGGCACTTACTTATCACAGCAAAATTAAAATGAAAATAGGACTTATTGGTGCAGGAAGACTTGGCATATGCCTTGCACTTCTTCTTGAAAAAGCAGGATATGAAGTAATTGTATCTGATTGTCGTGATGATTATGTCACTAGATTGAATAATCGTATTATCAACACAAACGAACCACAAGTTGTAGAAATGCTTGATGATGCTAAAAACTTTATAGCAACTCTTGATAATGTGGAAGTCATTAAACAGTGTGATATTGTTTACACACTTGTTCCAACACCATCACTATTAGATGGTAGTTATGATGTGAGTGCCGTTTGGCAAGTAGTGGAAGATTTCAAAAATTGTGAATTTCCAATTCATGGTAAAACATTTATCGTTGGATGTACCACAAATCCTGGTGATTGTGAAATGTTTCAAGAACAATTAAGTTCTTATGGTATTGATGTATATTATAACCCAGAATTTATTGCACAGGGATCTATCATTAAAGACCTTCAATATGCTGATATGGTCTTAATCGGTGGTGAAGGAAGGTATCTTGATGTTATTAAAGAAATCTATACTAAAATACAATTGATTGAACCAAAAGTTCATACTATGAGTACAACTGCTGCTGAACTTGTTAAATTAGCAGTTAACTAAAATACAATTGATTGAACCAAAAGTTCATGTAATGAGTACAACTGCTGCTGAACTTGTTAAATTAGCAGTTAATTGTTTTCTTACTACTAAAATCACTTATGCAAATATGGTAGGAGAAGTCATGGCTTTAAGTGGTAGAGAATGTGAAATTTCTAAAGTTCTTAAAGCAATTGGTGATGATACTCGTGTTGGTTCTAAGTATCTAAAATTTGGATATGGATATGGTGGTCCTTGTCTTCCAAGAGATAATCGTGCTTTTGCTGCACATGCAAAGAAGTTGGGATTAGAATATAATCTTGGATTGACGACTGATAGTTTTAATCAAGAACATTCTAAATTTTTAGTTGATTGTTTTGTAAATAAGAACGAACAAAATCTTCCATTTTGTTTTCATTATGTTTCATATAAGGAAGACACTGATATTATAGAAGAGAGTCAACAATATCGTTTATGTTGTGACTTACTAAATCTTAATTATAAAGTTTATGTTGTAGACGATCTTGTAAAATCTAAATGTGATGATAGAATTATATGGGGAATTCCTTGTGAAGAAGTTTTTTGGATTGATTTATGATTGGATATAATAGACTAGGAAGTAATGGTCGTCTGGGAAACCAGATGTTCCAATATGCAGCACTTAGAGGTATTGCTACAAAACGTGGATATGATTGGGTGATTCCCCCAGATACTTATGATCATAAAGATAACTATGGTCTCTTTGAAACATTTAAATTATTAAATGTTAAACCAAATAATATTGGATTTGTGGAAGGTAATTACATACAAGAAAATAATCATTGCTTTATTCCAGACTTTTTTGAAGAATGTCCAGATGATGTAAGCCTAGATGGATATTTTCAAACTGAAAAATATTTCAGTCACATTTCAGAAAAAATCCGTGAGGACTTTACTTTTAGAAAAGATTACCTCGATCCTTGTAAAGAGTATATTGACTCTTTAAATGGTGATCCTATCTTTTTACATGTTAGAAGGACTGATGCAATAGATAGGGAACAATATCACCCAATTCTTCCCATTTCATATTTTGAAAAATCTTTAACTCAGTTCCCTGAAGATACGCAATGTTTTGTTTTCACTGATGATATTGAGTGGTGTAAGAAACAAGAATTTTTTAAACAAGATCGTTTCTTGTTTAATGAAAGTAATGATAGGTACACATATAAAACTGTAGACGGTCTTGGAAAACCTCAGAATACTCTTCTCCCACAAGTTGACTTGTGTTTAATGAGTCTGTGTTCTGGTGCAATTATTGCAAATTCATCATTTTCTTGGTGGGGTGCATGGTTGCAAAATAATCGGGGAAAAGTAATTGCACCAGATCCTAAGAAGTGGTTTGGAACTGCTAGTTCGCACCTAGATATTTCAGACATTGTTCCTGATCGTTGGATTATTCAAAATTGGAGTAAGTAATATGAATGTAGTAATGGACAAAAATAAATCTATAGATAAACTTAAAGGAATTGGTCCAATATATTACTTAAACCTTGATGGGCAACCAGAAAGAAAAGAATATATGGAAGAGCAGTTTAAATATTGGGAAATAGAAAACTATACTCGTATCTCTGCGTATGATGGTCGTGAAGATGATTTGAGTGATATTGTTACTGGTCGTTATCCAGAAATGATGTCATCAAGTGAAATTGGATGTACAACTTCACACTTAAAAGCAATCAAACATTGGTATGAAACTTCTAATAGTTCCTACGCAATCATTATGGAAGATGATTGTAATTTGGATTTAGTTCGTTTCTGGAATTTTAATTGGAATGATTTTTATGCTCATGTTCCTTATGATTGGGATGTAATACAAATCGCAATTATTTGCACTGGTGATATTCATGTTAAACTTCACAAGAGATTTGTGAATGATTTCTCTACTGCTTGCTACTTAATTAATCGTCATCATGCTGAAAAACTTTTAAAGCATCATACCAGAGGTGAAAAATATAAACTTGATAATGGATGTAAACCACGTCCAGTTGCTGATGATTTGATTTATAATTCTGGAAATACATATAGTATTCCACTTTTACTTTATAGAATAGAACTTGGGTCTTCAATTCATCCAGAGCATATTGATGCATTTCATAGAGCAAATTACAATGCCCTATCTCAATTCTGGGAACAGAATGGTGTCAATATTGACATTAAGGATTATATGAACTATGATCCATATCTGGGTCGGATAACCGAAAATTCTTCCGTACAACCCCCACCTGAGGGTTGACAGAAGTTTTACCCCCATGCTACAATAAATAGGTTCTTGAGATTCCTGAAAAATCTCTATTAACATTTCACAATAAAAAATTTATGTTTATTCGTTCTTTAATTGCTAGTACTGTTGCTCTGACTGCGGTTGCACCTGCATTTGCTGCTCCTGCATCCTTCACAGATGTACAACCAACTGACTGGGCATATGGAGCAATCCAAAATCTCAATGCTCGTTATGGATGTCTTGTTGGTTATCCTAATGGCACTGTGAAGCCTGCTGCTGATGCAACTCGCAGTGAAGTATTTGCTCTGACAAATCATTGTCTAGATAACATCACTCAATTTTACACACAAGCAGACGCACAACTTGCTGCATCTCTACGTGCTCAGATTGGAGCCACCAATAAGCGTGTAACCACTCTTGAAGTTGCTGCTGTAACTGCGACACAACGTCGTCAGTTAGGTGTTGGTAACTATGGTGGTATTGCCTTCTCTGGTAATGCTGCTAACTATCCAGGTGTAACACCATTGGATAATCGTGTATATGAATCAGGTGTAACACTTCAAGGTCGTCTAAGGGCACTTGATTTGGGTAATCAGTATGCTATCTCTGCTCGTCCTTATGTAACCTTTACTTCCACTCCTAACTATGTAAGTGGTGGTGTATTCGGTGGTGGTCTTGCTACTCTGGATATTCCTCTCTCACGTAGGACTCTTGCCGATGGAACTAAAGTGTCTGCTGCTAACCTCTACGTTGGTGCTGGTGGTCAGGTGGGTGGTAATCAGAGTGCTGGTGTCGGTGTAGTTGGTGCTGAAGTATCAGTAGCAAAGAACATCGTTCTATTTGCTGATGCCAAAATTCCTTTTGCCGAAACTGGTGCAGAAACCTTTGGTTCTGTAAGGTCTGGTCGTGCTACTTATAACTACAGCAGTGGTCAAGGTTACAATGTAACTGGAACCGTTGGTGTCGGTATCAAGTTCTAATTTTGGTATGACAGTTACAACAGAAGACGGTAACAGACAAAATCTGTTTGCTGTCGAACCTAAAATGTACATTACGGAGAAAGACATGGCAGAACATCAAGAAGAAACTTATGCTCAAAGGGCTGAGAAACTAAATGGGAGATTAGCAATGCTGGGATTTGTAATTGCCGTTGGCAGTTATTTGACAACTGGTCAAATACTTCCTGGAGTATTCTGAAATCCTAACCTAACTATTCTATACAAAAAGACTCTGTTCTATATAAGAATGGAGTCTTTCCTCTTTTTATGCCAAAAAATCAATTGACCAAAGACGAAATTAAGTGCTGGGTATTAAAATTAAAACAAAGTTTATACGAAGAAAAAATAACCCAGTATTCATCAGACCCAAAAACATTAGCAAATGTATATTTAGATAAAGTTCTAGAAAAAATCAACGAATTCAGATACTAAATATGTATTACACAGAAATTTTATTATTTTTTTGTGTGAGCATTTGCCTTATAATTATAAAAATTGGTTACTTTAATGGAGACAAAAAATGAAAATTGACTTACATAAATTCTTTCAATATTATGATGAGAAGAATCCAAAACACGTTGCGGCAGTAGAGCAACTTGAATTAGACTTGATTGATTCACCATTAAGTGATGATACCTCAAACTGGGTTAGAATTTTTAGAACCAAAATTGAAAAACCGAAATCTGATATTCGTTTAGAAGTTCCTTACTATCCACAGACAGATAACTATACAAATGCAGAACGCACTTGTAATTCTTCTGCCTGTGCAATGTGTCTTGAGTATTTCAAACCTGGGACTCTTAAAGGAGCACAAGGAGATGATGCATATATTCGGAAAGTTTTTGCTATCGGTGATACAACTGATCATGGAGTGCAGACACAAGTTCTTGCAAATTATGGAATTCAGTCAAGTTTTAGTTATAATCTTTCTTTTGCTGATCTTGATAAAAGTCTTAATACTGAAAAACCTGTTGTTATCGGCATCTTACATCGTGGTTCTTTGTCTTATCCTACGGGCGGCCACATGGTTGTAGTGATTGGTAAGACACAGAGTGGTGACTATGTTATAAATGATCCTTACGGATCACTTAACGATGGTTATACGGGTGATGTTTATAATGGCAAAGGTGCTATCTATAAGAAATCAGATCTATCTGCTCGTTGGTGCCCAAATGGTAATGACGGATGGGGAAGAATCTTTAATGTAAAAAAGTAGAAAACTCTGCTTCCAGTAAAGGAGTAGAGATAATTAAAGATAATACTTGGAATGGTGTTATGGCAGCGGCTAAATCTTCTGGTGCCAAATACCCAGAACTAGTAGCAGCACAGTGGGCAGTAGAATCAGGTTGGGGAAAACACGTTTCAGGAAAACATAATTATTTTGGACTTAAAGGATCAGGAACTAATACATCTACGCAGGAATTTATTAACGGGAATTGGATTACAATTACTGATGGGTTCCTTGATTTTGCTGACCTACTCACTTGTGTTTCCTATCTCGTTGACCAGTGGTACAAAGACTACAAAGGATACAAAGGTGTTAACAACGCACCAAACAGGAATGAAGCTGCCAAGCAACTTAAAGAACAAGGTTATGCCACAGCACCCGATTATCCCGAAAAACTGATTGTGGTAATGAATCAACAGCAAGGCAAACTTTAATAGTTTTCTGCCTTTTCTTCTTTGTGTATCCAGTCCTTAAGCTCTGAAACATATTCTCTTAATATCTGTGCCTTCTCTTCGTGCCACTTATCACCAGTTTCAAGATATAATTTTGTATGATTATCAACTGCCTTTAGAATTCTGTGTATAGGTCCATTCCAGGGTTCTCTGGTAGGATTATTCCATTCCCTTGACATTGATGGGAAGCAATTTTAATTATTTAGAAAAAAATAAAGATACATAAAGAAGAAGAAGGAACAGCATATATCATTTACTATGTACTATGGTAATCATATCTAGAGGATCGGAATGCAGTTTAATTTTAATTTTGGTAAGAAGAAATCTGATATTAAACAATATGCAATTATAGGAGTTGTATTGTCATCCACTATTGCAGTACTCTCTCAATGTTCTGGAATATCCACAGATAATTTGTGGGATTTATTAGATGAGATACAACGAAAATATTTTCCACAAACTATTCTTAATGACTTTATTATTAATGACGATAAGAAACTTGAAAGAAGAATTGGAAGGGATGTAGATATTGCAGTTGATGATTACTGGAGGCAAACTGGAGAAAAACCAGTAGAGATACCTGCTCAAATATTCTTAGAAAAAGATATAGATAAAACCGTATGTCACACCAAAGAATGTCAATCCCTTGGTGGTGAAATACGGTTATGTGCTCCTTGGGTGGATACTTGTTCTAAAACTACTCTCAGGGAGTAATGTCTTTTGCGCCTTTTGCTTTCAGAGCATTTTGTGCCTGAATAAGAATAAGTGAAAGAATACCATTAGCCTTGATTTTTGGATTTGCTCCAAGTGCTTCCGAAACTGCAAATAATACAGTTGCTAAAAGTGCTTGATTAGATGATACCCATGCCCATACGATTGCGACTGACATAATAACCTCATATAAAGAGTTTCGTTTTTATTTATAAAAAAACTCCCTCTATTTTATCATCAATACTTTAGGAACAATTGCTAAATAAAATTAAATTATAATATTATGATCACTTGGGGAATATCTTCGGAAAGCCATAATGCTTCATTGTCTGTGCTATCAGACGATACTTTTTTGTTTGCAAGTGAGAGTGAAAGATTTAGTGGTATCAAAAATGACCCCTACTTAAATGATCAGATACTTAATTATGCATTGCAGTTTGGAAAACCTGAATTAATTTGTTGGTATGAAAATCCATATAAGAAAACCCTACGACAAATTTTCTCTGGACAGGGATTGGTACAAAACGTTAAGAAATATATTGATGTTCCGATTAAGTATTACGATCATCATTATACTCATGCTTGTGCTGGTTATTTCACCAGCAAGTTTGATGAATGTTGTGTGGTGGTTATCGATGCTATAGGTGAGTTTCAAACACTCACGATATGGGAAGCACGAGGAAATAAATTAAATCTGAAATTTCAATTAAGATATCCCCATAGCATTGGACTTTGGTACTCTGCAATGACTCAAAGGTGTGGATTGAAACCCAATGAGGAAGAGTATATTCTTATGGGTATGTCTGCTTATGGAAATCCAGATAGATTAATTTCTGATATCTATGAGGACTTTATCGGCAGCAACTTTAAATTTAAGAAAAATCTTCATAGGGGATGCAGAAACTGGAGACCAGATCTGAACTCTCAGGAAGATATCTTTGATATTGCTGCAGCAACTCAAAGAGTTTATGAACAACTGTTCGAAAAAGTATTACAACTATCTACAACTAAAGTTAAAAGTAAAAATTTAGTATTAATGGGTGGGTGTGCATTAAATTGTGCAGCAAATCATATCTCATATAATCACTACGAAAATATATGGATAATGCCTTCTCCTGGAGATAGTGGATCTAGTTTGGGATCTGCCCTTGCTCATCGACAAAAACATATTGATTGGAAAGATCCATATCTAGGATATGATATGGGATATAAGACTGATAACTCTGAGATAATTCAGTATCTTTTGAAAAATAAAATCTGTGGTTTATCTAGAGGTAAGGCAGAATTTGGTCCAAGAGCTCTAGGAAATCGTAGTCTAATAGCAGATCCCAGAGACCCTCGCATAAAGGATAGAGTTAATGAAATAAAACAAAGACAAAAGTTTAGACCTTTTGCTCCTGTGATATTGAAGGAGTATTACGATCAATATTTTTGTGAAGGTGGTAATAACTATATGCAATTTGCTGTAAAATCTAAAACGCAATTATATCCATCCATACTACACACAGATAATACCAGCAGGGTTCAAGTATTATCAAAGTCTGATAATCCAAAGTTTTATGATCTTCTGAGTCAATGGAATGATGTTACTGGATGTCCAATACTTTTAAATACAAGTTTAAATATCAAAGGCCAACCTATGGTTAATGATGAGATTCAATCCAAAAAATGGGAACATACATATAATATACCAGTGTTTACTTAGGTTTATGAAATTTATTAAAAAACTTATTTCTTATTTTTTAAAGAAAAAAAATATAGATGAGACGGATGACTTAGATTCAATCATCGAAGAAGTTAAGAAAATTAAAGATCCATTCATATATAAATGAAAAATTCAGTAGTAAGAAGCATTATTGATAATACATTTTTACCTAATTATTATGTTATACAAAATTTTTTTGATGAAAATAATCTTGTTTATGATAATGAGGATAAAATTGATGGTGGATTTACTTTAAACTTTGGTGGTTATGATAGCAAAGAATTATTTGAACAAAATCTTAAAACTCAACCAGAAGATTGGTATTATAGAACTCATGAAGTAAAGTATACTTTAAATTCATTGGGATATAGAACTAGAGAATTTGATGATATAGATTGGAAAGAGTCTATAGTAATGTTCGGGTGTTCTCTTGTTTTTGGAACTGGTGTTACTGATGAACATACCATACCTCATTTTCTAGAACAATTATTGGGAAGACCAGTAATTAATATGAGTATTGCGGCATCTTCAATTCAAACAGTCTTACATAATTCTATAATTTTAAATGATTCTAAATATCCAACACCAAAGGCAATAGTGTATTCTTTTACTGATCTTCGTAGATTTCAAATGTATGATAGTGGTATGGTGACCCACACGTCTAAAGACTGGAATTATCCAAAGGAGACATTCGGAAAAGAAGAAAATATAATACCTTTTAATCTCATGAATGTTAAAATGATTAGAGACTTGTGGAAAAATAAAACTATCTATTATGAAGGTACTATGTTTCCTCAAGGAAACTTGATTAATAAATTAGATAAAGAAATTTATTGTGAACCTTTTGAATATAATAAACTAGATAGAGACTTTTCCACCTGGTTAGGTGATAAACTAGCTAGAGATCTTAAGCATAACAGTCAAGTAAAAAATCTTGAGATTGCTGAAAAAATATATGAAAAAATAAAACTCCAACTTAAAAATTAGTAAAATGAAAAATTCAGTAGTAAGAAGTATTATTGATAATACATTTTTACCTAATTATGAGCCTATATTCAATTACTTTCAAGAAAATAATTTTGCTTATAATAATGAGGATAAAATTGATGGTGGATTTACTTTAAACTTTGGTGGTTTTGATAGTAAAAAATTATTTAAACGAAATCTTCAAACTCAACCAGAAGATTGGTATTATAGAACTCATGAAGTAAAGTATACTTTGAATTCTTTAGGATACCGAACCAAAGAATTTGATGATATAGATTGGAAAGAATCTATAGTAGTATTTGGTTGTTCTTACATTTTTGGTATTGGAGTTTCTGATGAACATACCGTACCTTATTTTCTAGAACAATTATTCGGAAGACCCGTTATTAATATGGGTGTTGCGGGATCTTCAATTCAAACAGTCTTACATAATTCTATAATTTTAAATGATTATAAATATCCAACACCAAAAGCAGTAGTGAATATGATAACGGAACTGCATAGGTATCAAGTATATAAAGATGATTTTGTACACCACATTGGAAAATGGAGTTACTCGTCTCAGCAATTTGAAAAAAAAGAAAATATAATACCTTTTAATCTCATGAATGTTAAAATGATTAGAAACTTGTGGAAAAATAAAACTATCTATTATGAAGGTACTATGTTTCCTCAAGAAAAATTGATCAATAAATTAGATGAAAAAATTTATTGTGAATTCTTGAAAATCCACAACAGACCTTTCGAAAATCATTGGGGTCTATATAGAGACCTTTTATTTAAAATATACAACAAATCTTTTGAAAATGATAGGGGTTTAGCTAGAGACCTTATTCATAAGGGTCCAGTAAAAAATCTTGAGATTGCTAAATGCATACATAAAAAATTAAAACTCCGACTTAAAAATTAATAAAATGAAAAATTCAGTAGTAAGAAGCATTATGGATAATACATTTTTACCTAATTATGGTTCTATAAAAGCTTATTTTAAGGAAAATAATTTTGTTTTTAACGAAGAAAATATAATTCCTGGTGGATTTACTTATTGGTATTATAGAACTCATGAAGTAAAGTATACTTTAAATTCATTGGGATATAGAACTAGAGAATTTGATGATATAGATTGGAAAGAGTCTATAGTAATGTTCGGGTGTTCAATGACTTTTGGAATTGGTGTTACCGATCAACATACCATACCCTATTTTCTAGAAAAATTATCGGGAAGACCTGTTATCAATATGGGTATTCAGGGAGCTTCAATCCAAACTATGTTACACAATTCTATAATTTTTACAGATTCAAAATATCCAACACCAAAGGCAGTAATAAATGCCTGGCCAAATGCGGGCAGATATCAATTGTATCAAAATAATTCGTCATTCAATTTTGGAGACTGGAATTACTTACCAGATCAAAAATTTTCAAAAAAAGAAAATCTAATACCTTTTAATCTCATGAATATTAAAATGATTAGAAACTTATGGAAAAATAAAACCATTTATCATGAAGCTCAGTTCTACTTCCACATCAAGACGTTGATTGATAGATTAGATAATAAAATTATTTCTCAATTTTATCCTGCCACTTGTAGTTCTGGTACTTCTGCTAGAGATCTTCAACACATTGGTCCATCTCAAAATTTTGAGAATGCTAAACGCATATATGAAAACTTAAAACCCCAATTGAACAGTTAATAATCTGGCACAGACCCCTTGACCTTTTATTAAGATTGTATTATACTAAATAAGTTAGGAAACCAAGATAAAACTTTACGATTCCTCACACTTCTGCAACCGAGACCATCAGAAGTAAAGCGTCTCTTATATCCAAGGCTTAGGGTGCCATGGAAATACTTACTCTCAGTTCTACCCTTGAACTCATATTTACTACCCTTTTTAAAAATGACTACTGCTACAATTGCCTTACAAAGACAATCTAACCCATGGAATCAATTCTGTGAATGGGTTACCTCAACTAACAACCGCCTGTATGTAGGTTGGTTTGGTGTATTAATGATTCCTACACTGCTTGCTGCTACTGTATGTTTCATTGTTGCCTTCATCGGTGCTCCTCCTGTGGACATAGATGGTATTCGTGAACCTGTTGCTGGATCTTTACTCTATGGAAACAACATTATCTCGGGAGCAGTCGTACCAAGCTCCAACGCAATCGGACTACATTTCTACCCAATTTGGGAAGCTGCTTCTGTTGACGAATGGCTCTACAATGGTGGACCGTTCCAACTTGTGGTCTTCCACTTCCTCATTGGCATCTATGCTTACATGGGACGAGAATGGGAACTTAGTTATAGATTAGGTATGCGTCCTTGGATCTGTATTGCTTACAGTGCTCCTGTTGCTGCTGCCTCTGCTGTATTCTTAGTGTATCCTTTTGGTCAAGGTTCTTTTAGTGATGCGATGCCTTTGGGTATCTCAGGCACTTTTAACTATATGCTTGTATTCCAGGCAGAACATAACATCCTTATGCACCCCTTCCATATGCTTGGAGTTGCTGGTGTCTTCGGTGGTTCGTTGTTCTCTGCGATGCATGGTTCTTTGGTAACCTCATCATTGGTTCGTGAAACCACAGAAACCGAAAGTCAGAACTACGGATATAAGTTTGGTCAAGAAGAAGAGACCTATAATATTGTTGCTGCTCACGGATACTTTGGAAGACTTATTTTCCAATATGCTTCGTTCAACAACTCACGTTCATTGCACTTTTTCCTTGCTGCTTGGCCCGTTGTAGGCATCTGGTTCACTGCTCTTGGTGTATCCACGATGGCATTCAATCTAAATGGTTTCAACTTTAACCAGTCTATCATTGATAGTCAGGGACGTGTTGTAAACACCTGGGCTGATATTCTTAATCGTGCTGGATTAGGAATGGAAGTTATGCACGAAAGAAATGCTCATAATTTCCCACTTGACCTTGCTGCTGCTGAGTTAACTCCTGTTGCTCTTACTGCACCTGCAATCGGTTGATCTAAAAACATGTTATAATAAAGGGGTCTTAGGACCCCCTATTTTTTTCCACTGAATTGTAAAGTTTTATGATAGGTAAATTATCCCCAGAGGATCGTGTGATGGACTACAGAACTGAGATTTATTCTCAAGTTGCAAATGTAATCAAAGAACTTGGATGGGACGAGAACGATAATATAGCAGTTGAAGTTGGTGGTGCTCTTACAAGTGCCATACATCAAAAGGAAGGAGTGAATCCAAAGTGGTCTAAACCATTTGGAACCACCACCTATCAGAAAGATGCCTTCATCGTTATCAAAAACAAGTCAAGAAATCCTGTAATTGAATTTACGGCAGACTCAACTCTCAAACAACATCATTCACAAACAGTATTAGGTGATAAATGACTGGACTACCTGAATTTTTTGAACAAACTTGTGATAAACCTTATGATCGTCATGACTATAAGATAGTTTATACTGATGGGCACTTTAAGGTATTTAATACCCACGAAGAATTTCAAGCAACTTGGTTTCAAACTGCAAATATGTTTCTAAGTCATGCAGAAGTCTTAGATAAAAAAACAAAACAAAAAACATTAAAAGGATTTATGTAAATGGCATCATCAACACTTTCATTTCCAAATCAACAACGAGGATGGTTCGATGTACTCGACGACTGGCTTAAACGGGATCGTTTCATATTTGTTGGATGGTCTGGATTACTTCTTTTTCCCTGTGCTTACCTTGCTATTGGTGGTTGGCTTACTGGGACAACTTTCGTTACGAGTTGGTATACTCACGGGTTGGCAAGTTCCTATCTTGAGGGTGCAAACTTTCTTACTTCGGCAGTTTCTACTCCAGCAGATTCTATGGGTCATTCTCTTATGCTTCTCTGGGGTCCTGAAGCTCAGGGGGATATTGTCAGGTGGTTCCAACTTGGTGGACTTTGGCCCTTTGTTGCTCTCCACGGTGCCTTCAGTCTGATCGGGTTTATGCTACGTCAGTTTGAAATCAGTCGTTTGGTGGGCATTAGACCTTACAATGCTATTGCGTTCTCTGGTCCTATTGCAGTATTCGTTTCAGTATTTCTCATCTATCCACTGGGTCAATCCAGTTGGTTCTTTGCTCCCTCCTTTGGAGTGGCAGCAATCTTTAGGTTCCTCCTATTCCTACAAGGTTTTCATAACTGGACACTCAACCCCTTCCATATGATGGGTGTTGCTGGTATTCTTGGTGGAGCATTACTGTGTGCTATTCATGGTGCCACAGTAGAGAATACTCTGTTTGAGGATGGAGATGGTGCAAACACCTTTAAGGCATTTGAACCAACCCAAGAAGAAGAAACATATTCAATGGTTACTGCCAATAGGTTTTGGTCTCAGATCTTTGGTATTGCATTTAGTAATAAGAGATGGTTGCACTTCTTTATGTTGTTTGTGCCTGTGATGGGTCTCTGGGTGTCTTCTATTGGTATCATCGGTCTTGCTCTTAATTTGAGGGCTTATGACTTTGTATCTCAAGAAATTCGTGCTGCTGAGGATCCTGAATTTGAGACGTTCTACACAAAAAATATCCTCCTTAATGAAGGTCTTAGAGCATGGTTATCAACAGCAGACCAACCTCACGAAAACTTCAACTTCCCTGAAGAAGTGATGCCTCGCGGAAATGCCTTATAAAATACTCAAATTGAAAACGGAAGGTTAATCTAAATATTCATAAGTCGCAAACACTTATGGTTCCTCCACACTCCTTCAAGGACTATTTGTTTAATCTTCAAGCAACAAATAAATCAGAAGCGAAACGAATGTGGAGGGCAAATATAAAAGACCACTGGGAATACAAGTGTGCTTATTGTGGGTCAGAAGAAAATATCACACTGGATCATATTCTTCCACAGTGTAAAGGTGGACTTGATGTTAAAATAAATGTAGTTGCTTGTTGTCACTCTTGTAATCAATCTAAAGGGCATGAGCACTGGAAACTATGGTATGGTCAACAAGACTTTTTTACAGAAGAAAAACTATATAAATTATACGAGTGGATGAAACCAGAAAAACCACAAGACTTATACATTTACAGACCACGAAGAAACAACGCAAGTTAGCATTATGAAATTTACAGTTTACTCTAAGAATGGTTGTCCTTATTGCACCAAAGTAAAACATGTGTTAGAATTATCAAACCTAGAGTACGTTATCTACACACTTGGAGAACATTTTAATCGTCAAGATTTTTATGCCGAGTTTGGTCAAGGTTCTACTTTTCCTCAAGTTGTTCTAAATGATCAACAACAACTTGGTGGATGTACTGACACTGTTCAGTATCTAAAGGAAAAAAACATAATCTAATGGAATCAAACTTTCACCAAGTTTATTATGATGTAAAGCAAGCAGAGGATGCACGGAAGTATAGTTATGATAAACGACCAGGAAGACGAAAGAAAAACCCTAAATAATTCTGAACCCGAGATCAATCGGGGTATTGAATTACTACTTAGGAATAAAAGGAGAAGAGATTCTAAACCAAAAACTTTTTTGATTAAATTTGGTAAAATGATTTCTCTTTTTCGACGAGAGTTTCATTTTTTTATAGAATTTCATTTTGATATTAAAAAAAATCAACTTCTTGGAGAAAAAAAATGGAACCAGCATACGTAGTAGCATTCAGCGTAATGTTCATCTTGCTATTTTTTATGGTAGGAAGTATAATTGGTTGGTTAACTTACAGACACACATTAGAATCCAAACCTCCTTATCTACATCCAGAATTCTTTGATGAAAATGGTAATATAATTCCCGACGAAATAGTAGCTGTACACTTTGAAAACGATTATAACTATGACGACAACGACAACAACGAAGATGAAGACATCGACTCAAAAATCAATTGAAATTCTTCCAACAAATCCTTTTGTGTTTGAAATTTTAGAACTTGCTTCAAAACAAAGAAATAATGCTAAAACAGTAGAAGTTCTAAAAACTTATGAACACGATTCACTTAAAACAGTTTTGATTTGGAACTTTGATCCAACTGTAATTTCACTTCTTCCACAAGGAGAAGTTCCCTATGGAGATGTAAAGGATCAAAATGTTTACTCTGGAACCCTCTCAGATAATCTCTTAAAAGAAGTTGCTGGTGGAGAATCTGCAACCGTTCAAGATCTACAAGGTAGAGGACGCACATCTCTTCGCAGGGAGTATAAAAACCTTTATCACTATGTAAAGGGTGGAAATGATACACTCTCAACAATTCGCAGAGAGATGATGTTTATTAATGTCCTTCAAGGACTTCATCCAAAAGAAGCACAACTATTAATTCTTACAAAAGATAAGAAACTTACAGATAAATACAAGGTAACTTTTGAAAATGTAAAGGAAGCTTTTCCTGATATTCTGTGGGGCAATCGTTCATGACCGCCGTCGCACCAGAGAAACCGCAGAAAAAGAAAATGGAAGAAAACAAAAGAGAGAAAGAAAAGGAAGAGAAATCTATTTCTTCCAATCAATATGGATGCGAAATTCTTCTTGAAAAAACAACCATTGAACAATCTAAAGACTCGTCCCTTCCAAATGATGCATACTTAATTTGGTATGTTGTGGAGGGAGAAACTCATATTGATTTGACTAGATCTGGAAAAAGATCTGATTTGTTTGACTTTTATTATGATACGTACGGTCCAGGAGCAGTTCAGAAAATTGACTTTGGTTATGGGAGAATCAGTCCAAGGTTATGGGGATACAAACAACCAGAGAAAAAGAAAAAAAGATGAGTGAAGGTTTTAATGATGGAAAGGTAAAGGTCAATGTAAATGTTGATGAAATAGATATAATTCTCAAAAAATATAAAAAGTTAAATAAATATAAAAAGTCTGCTCTTTTTGCTGTGAAAACTATTGACGGGACTGAAAGTATTATCACTTCTCTAATCAAAGAAGCACAGGAGGATCCAGTAGTCTAATGGGAAAGCACTATCTACTAAATCTATACGATTGCTCTTTTGTTCTTTTGAATGACGAACAATTTTTAATAAAATTATTAGAAAGTGCGGCAATATTATCTGGGGCAACAGTAATACAAACAATATTTAAGAAATTTGATCCGCAAGGAGTTACAGTTATTTGTTTACTCGCAGAAAGTCATATTAGCATTCATACCTGGCCCGAAGAAGGTAAGGCAGCCGCAGATTTATATACTTGCGGTGATTCAAATCCAAAATTGGGTTGTGATATGATTATCGATCATTTGTGTTCAACAAACCACACTCTTTCTTACATAGAACGATGAATTTCGATACTGTTTTCATTTCTGATGTTCATTTAGGAACGACTAGATGTGATACTGAAAAGTTTTTAAAGTTTCTAAAAAAACTTGATACAAAAAAACTTGTAATGGTTGGAGATATATTTGATATTGCCTGTATGGAACATTACGGGACGAGATGGAGAAGAGAACATACTGAATGTATTCATCAGATTTTTAATCTTGCGAAAAAAGGAACAGAAATAGTTTATATACTTGGAAATCACGAATCACAACTTCGTCGTTATTCTGGATTTACACATCATAATTTTAGTATTGTAGACCAATATGTTCATATAGATGCTAAAGGAAATAAGTTTCTTTGTGTTCACGGAGACAAGTATTCAGAATATTCTTCTGGTTCATGGAAACAATTGATGTTTAATAAAGGATATGAAATCATTAGTCCTTTGAGTTTTTGGTTAGAAAGATTTTTTAGATTCTCTTTGGTTTATTTTTTAAAGAATAGTATTCGTGGAAAAAATTATATTAACCAATATGAAACTGATATTGCATATTATTGCTCTCAAAAAAGTCAAGAATACTCTGGAGTAGTGTGTGGACATATTCACTCAGGAAACATTCGTAATTTTGATGAACTTACCTATATGTGTTGTGGAGACTGGTGCGATACTTGTTCGGCAATTTTAGAAAAAAATGGAATATATTGCTTACAAAAATACTAAAAAATTATAAAGAGAGAAACTTGACGTTTTCTCTTTTTTTGTCTATAATTATAACGAGATATTTAAACTTATGAATCAAGATAAACTTAAAATGATTATTAAAAATCTTGAACTTCTGGTCGATTCTTTAAAGACAGAAGTATATTCAAGTCCAGAATCCTATGCATATGAAGCAGTTGCTCCACGTATTGGAGATATAGATGATTACGATGAGGTATTCGAAGATGACGACGACTAAAAATGAATCTGTTAAATTAGTTTCTGTAACTCCAAATGCAGAAAGACACATTGCATATTGTGCTCGTGTCAGTAATCCAAAAAATCAATTCAACAATTCTTCTGCTGGATTACTAAAGTATTGTATTCAAAATCAACACTGGAGTATTTTTGAACATGCATTTCTAACAATAGAAATCAATACTTCACTTGCGATTGCGACACAAATTCTTCGTCATCGTAGTTTCACTTTTCAGCAGTTCTCACAGAGATATGCCGACAGCACAGAACTACAAGTAAAACTTCCAGTTCCAGAATTGCGAAGGCAAGATACTAAAAATCGTCAGAACTCAACTGATGATTTAGATCCTGTGTTTGTTGATTTGATGCAAAAGAAAATTAAAACTTATTTTGAGCAAGGTCTTTCTCTCTATAAGCATATGTTGGATAATGGTGTTGCAAAAGAAAGTGCTCGTTTCATACTCCCACAATCAACTCAGACACGAATGTATATGAGTGGGAGTATAAGGTCTTGGATACATTACATAGATCTTCGCAGTGCTCACGGAACCCAGGCAGAGCACAAAGAAATCGCAGAAGCAATTCGTTGTATCTTTACATGTGAATTTCCAACAATCTCTTTTGCTCTCAACTGGACTCGTGATAATTGTAACCCTTGCGAGTATCAGAGTGCAATTAGTTTAGAATAAATACTCTTACATACTATGGAGAATTAAATTTGGCATCTTATCCCGTTTATAATAAAGTTACAGGTGAACAGAAGGAAGTTGTTCTGAGTGTTCATGATTGGGATCAATGGAAAGATGATAACTCTGAATGGGATCGTGATTGGTCCGATCCATCAACTTGCCCTGGATCTGGAGAACTGGGTGAGGTTTATGATAAACTTAAAAAATCTCATCCGGGGTGGAATGATGTACTTCACAAGGTATCAAAAGTTCCTGGATCAAAAGTAAAATCGGTTTAAACTCATATGTCACGAAGAAGAAGAGGCGAACAACCAATTGAGGTTGGAATGACTGCCAAACAAATTAAACGCAAGAAACCAATCAATCAAGATATAATGAGAGTGATTGAACCTCTTACAAAGAATCAAGAAATACTTTTTGATTCTTATAAGAAAAATCAAAATCTTGTTGCATATGGATGTGCTGGTACAGGTAAAACCTTTATTACCCTCTATAATTCTCTTAGAGATGTTTTAGATGAGAAAACACCATATGAAAAAATTTATATCGTTCGTTCACTCGTTGCCACTAGAGAAATTGGGTTTTTACCAGGATCTCATGAAGATAAGTCTGATATTTATCAAATTCCTTATAAGAATATGGTAAAGTATATGTTTGAGTTGCCTGATGAAGCGTCTTTCGAAATGCTTTATGGAAATTTAAAATCACAAGAAACTATTAAATTTTGGAGTACTTCATTTATTCGTGGAACTACATTAGATAAATCAATCATTATTGTTGATGAGTTTCAGAACCTAAACTTTCACGAACTTGATTCTATCATTACTCGTGTTGGTGAAGATTCTAAAATTATGTTCTGTGGTGATGCTACACAATCTGACTTGATAAGAACTAATGAAAAGAATGGTATCATTGACTTTATGAAAATACTAAGAGTAATGCCATCAATTGATATTATTGAATTTGATGTAGAGGATATTGTAAGATCTGGATTTGTTAAAGAATATATTACTGCAAAAATGAAAATCGGTGTATGACATTTATTCATCATAATTACTTGGGTGACCTTGAGTTAAATTGTAAGACTACAGAGAGCATTCGTTTGTATAACTTACCAAGTGGTAAGTGGGTTCCTTCAATCACTACTGTGACCTCATTTTATAATCGTGAGATTTTTGTTAAGTGGAGGAAACGTGTAGGTCTTGAAGAAGCAAACCGGATTACAAAAAAAGCAACAGCAAGAGGAACTGATTTCCACCAAGTCTGTCAGGACTATTTGGAAAATAAAGAACTTGTATGGGAGAACTATAAACCCACATCAAAGTTTATGTTCTATCATGCGAAACCTTATTTGGATAAGATAAGCAATATTCATGCGATTGAACGCACACTCTACTCCGAGTATTTTGGACTTGCTGGACGAGTTGATTGTATTGGAGAGTATGATGGAGAACTTGCTGTTATAGACTTTAAGACTTCCGAAAAAATTAAACCAGAAGAGTGGCTTGAAAATTACTTCGTTCAGGAAACATTCTATGCTGCTGCATACTATGAATTAACTGAGATTGTTCCTGTTAAATTAATTACTATTATGGTTACACCTGGTGGAGAAGTGAAGGTATTTGACAAAAGAAACAAAGGGGATTATATTAAGTTATTAGTTCGTTATATCAAAGAATTTGTACATCACAATACTGGGGCAACGAATGGAGAATGAACTAGAAAAGATACTTGAAAGCAAATTCCTTTGTCCAATTAAGTTTGCTAAGGAGATTGAAACCCTTGTAAAAATTAATGTTGAAATGAATTACATTGATGCTATCGTTTATTTTTGTGAAAAGAATAGCATTGATTTAGAATCAGTTCCTAAACTTATTTCAAAACCATTAAAAGAAAAAATTAAATATGAAGCAACGGAACTTAATTTTCTTAAGAAGACTTCCCGTGCCAAATTAGTCTTCTAATTCCATTTTAGGGGTCAAAAATTCCCGGCAAAAAATTACCTATATTACATTTTTGAATGATGCCCTTTGATGCCTATTGCCAATATCTTGCTCTGAAGAATCACTTTACGAAAGACACTTATGATTATCATAAGTATTGTGGTAAATCAAGAGCAACGGTACAATCTTTCTACAAACGAAAGGATAGAATGTGGTTTGAGAAAGTATCAAGACAAAAAACAGATCAAGAAGTTATAGATTTCTTTGTAGCAAACTTTGCATCCTGCTCTGACCCAGAAACTCTTTGGATTGGTGATATAATCAAAGAAGGTGAAGAGAGGTATAAGAACTGGCAGAAAAAAATTCAATCACTATCATATCTTTTTAAAGAAGAATCTGAATATCTCTTTGGAGAACACAAATTTGAAGATGTATTTACTTGCAAAAGGGGGCATCCAGTCGTTTTAAGGAATTTCCTGAGCGGGAATATTAGCCTAGAAACCCTAGTGATATATGATAGAATATTCCTGTTCGGGAACACGTTTGATAAGAAATTAAATGACCCTGTGTGGGAAACAGTCAGTCGTAGAATTAAAAAATATAGATCATTCATAAATATTGATATATTTCATTTTCGTAAAATTTTGAAAGAAATTATTCTGGGAGAGCAATGAGTTTTTTTAATTCTGAACTTGTCCATGCAGAGATGATTGAAATCTCAAATATGCAGGAAGAGATTTATGTAAGTGTATTTCGATTTCCTCTGATGACAAAAGAGGAAAAAATTGAGCACGTCATTCTCTTGGAAAAACTTTTGAATAAACAACAAATTCTTTATACACGTTTGAGTTTATCTGATGATCCTGAAGCAAAAGAGATGAAGAAAAAAATTTCTGACTCTGCTCAGATGATGGGTCTTCCTATTAATGTTGATATGAATGTTATCTTTAGCAATATGACAAAAATGCTTGGAGTGATGAGACAACAAATTGACAAAACAGGTTCCGACCTGTAGAATAAAGAAGTACACAAAAGCCAAATCCAACTAACAAAAGGTAATCAATGACTAATTTTGCTAATCTTAAAAAGCAATCATCTCTTGGTTCACTCACTGAAAAATTAGTGAAGCAAGTAGAAAAAATGAGCACTACTTCGAGTGGTGCCGATGAACGTCTCTGGAAACCAGAGATGGATAAAACAGGGGTGGGTTCTGCAATAATTCGTTTCCTTCCTGCCGTTGATGGTGAGGAAGTTCCATGGGTAAAATTATACACTCATGCATTTCAAGGAAATGGTGGATGGTATATTGAGAACAGTCTGACTACTGTAGGTCAGAAAGATCCTGTTTCAGAATATAATCGTGAACTCTGGAATAGTGGTAATGAGAAAGATAAGGATACTGTTCGTAAGCAGAAACGCAAACTCTCTTACTACAGCAACATCTATGTAGTAAAAGATCCTACAAATCCTTCCAATGAAGGTAAGGTCTTCTTGTTTAAGTACGGCAAGAAAATCTTTGATAAAATTCTGAATGCAATGCAACCAGAATTTGAAGATGAATCACCAATCAATCCATTTGATTTCTGGCAAGGTGCTAACTTTAAGATGAAGATCGTAAAGAAAGATGGGTATTGGAATTATGATAAGTCAGAGTTTGATCGTGTAAGTCCCTTACTGAATGACGATGATGCTATGGAAACAATCTGGAAGAAAGAGCATTCTCTAATTGCAATCACTGCACCAGATCAATTTAAGTCCTATGAGGATCTTGAGCGTAGAATGAATATGGTTCTTGGTTTGACTCATACTTCTTCTCCTACACAATCTCGTGCTGTGGTTGAACAAGAAGAGGAGTATGAATCTTATAATCAACCAGTAAATCGTGAGGCTAAAGTTCTAGAAGAAATTGAGCAGTCTTATACTCGTTCTAAGTCTCCTACACTTCCTACAGTCACTGCTATTGATGAAGATGAGGATGATGCACTCTCATATTTCCAAAAATTGGCAGAGTAATCAACTATAGAGTTTGATATTATCTCCAGTCTTCAAGGATTCACTCACATACTGAGTGGATCCTTTTTTGTATACCATAATTTCTTCCATATCATCAAAAACTATATTTAAGTATCTGGGTTTAAGTAAAAAAATATTTCTCTTATTATTGTCTATTTCTTCTTCGTATTGATAATTTGTGATTGGAGTTGCAATATTTCCTGTAGTAACTTGTTCACCTGTAAGATTATCGTAATAACTTACAGAATAAGAAGAATCTACATGAAGTTCTTTAGGAACAATTACAACTCCTTGACTATTTTTAACTTCTATAGTTTCATAATGATGAACACCATTATAAAGAGTATTATAATCACCATACTTATCTAATACAAATCTATCAAAATCTGTTTGAGGTAATGGCCATTCTGATTGGACATTAAGAACATTATTTGATAAAAGAATAAGCCAATCTAATGAGGAGTCATCATAAACTTCAAATGCAACATTATCAGGACGAGCATCTCCAATGATTTTATACTTCTCAAAAAAGGCAAGATTCTGAAAAATGTCTTCTCTGAGTTTTCCTTTTTTAAATAAATTCTTTACACGAATATAATCTCCTATTTTAGAATCAGGAAGTCTGCTAACATAATTGAAATCTGGAACTCTTTGAAAATAACTTGACATTTTAGAAACCTATTCCATCTGGTGAACTATCATAATCTTTAGTGAATATTGGTTCAAGTTCTGAAAACTGCATTGTAATTTGATAAGAAACCATCACACCATCACTAAAGGTTGCATATTGTCCTTCAGGAGTGTAGTTAGTAGTTATACTTTGTAGGGCACATTCTTTTATTTTACCTATGTTGGGGTTATCTGCGTCCCCCTTCATATATTGAATTGTAAATGTATTAGGTGATTTTAGAAATAAATTTGATTCTGATCTAATTGGAGACATCCCTCTCTTAAAAAATCTTATAATTTTAATAATTGTTTTTCCTTCATCTGGATTTCTTGCTGCTAATTTAAAAGTAAAACTAAAAGCTCTTAATGTTGGTGCATTAAACAAGAGTTCCACATTAGGATTTACAATTTGACCACTTGCCCTTGATAATATTTTAGCACCTTCACCACCCATGGCTGCACCGGCAAACCCAGCTGCTACAAATTTTTTGCTTGTTGGATCTGATCCAAATTGTTTAAGAGATGCCCCAACACTTTCCATTCCTGCGCCAAAACCATCCGTAATACTTGCAAAAGCAGCAGCTGCTGCTGCAGCTTCAACAGCATTCATTTTATCTGCTCCCCACTCGGCAGCATTGACATCAGAAATGTTATTAGGAACTGGAAGAACAACAGTTCCTAATATTTCACCTGAAGCAGGTCTTCCCGATCTACCTGGGGTTGGAATTCCACCGGGGATGTATTTTATCAGATTAAATTTAATTATATCCTGATGCGTTTGAGCCAAGTTTGCAGGATACACAAAAGATCCTGCATCTCCTTTTTTTGTATCTTTGTCTAATGGTGGGTTTACAACTGGAGCAGACTCACTAGCAGATCCACCAGTTGCTGCATTATTTCCAGCAGCAGTTGATTTAAATTGACTTGAATTTTTTATTGCTGCTGATTCTGCTGGTGTTGATATATTTGGAGTTGATAAAAGTACAACAGATGCCTGTTTGCTTGCTGCTTCTGCTGCTGCTAATTTTCCTGGGTTACCTTGATTAAAGTTATCATAATTACCACCTTTTGTTATTGTTCCATCTGCATTTGTTGTTGTGAGTAACCCTCTCTGATTAGATACAGGTTGCACAAAATATAATTGTCTCTGTCCTGTGGAAACATCAGTTACATTCGCAAACTTATTTCCACCAACAATAAATTCTGATGAATATTGCTCTGGTTTGTTTAAATTTATATTGTTCCAGTTTTGAAGTGCTCCTTGACCTGGAGGTAGTCTAGTTGCCATTAGACACGAATGGTTTTATTTATTTAGACGGAATTTTGCATAAGGTATTGTGAGTAGTTCATCAAGTTCATTATATTTAACAATATGAAGTTTTCCTGAGACTTCTTCCCAAGTATATTGCCTTGCCTTTCTCCAATGAAAATTAATTCCTCTAAACCCCCACCTTTCCAGTGAAGTGCAAGCAATTAATGGATGTTGGTCATATTCTAATTTTGGTGTTTTTGCATTGTAGAAAAAAGTATAAAACTTTCCTGGTTCTGGATATAAAACTTCTTCTGTAAAAAGTTCCATAATTATGAGCATTAAATCTTCTGGGTCATTACTCCCTTGCTTCGCAATTTCCTTTTTAAGTTTTCTAACTCTTGCTGTGGATGAGTTGTCTATGTACTGACCAAATCCTTTTTGTGACATTATTTGATACCAAGATGATCTTCGGTGATAATCATAAAGTTAATCATTCGGTCTTTACACCATTCCTCTGCAGCATTCCACTTTGCTTGATTGACTGCATAAGTCTTACATTCATATAGATATGATTTTGTAACTCTTGATTTCCTCTGAGGAACCATTGTTTGCTTTTTAGGTTTTACCTCAATCACATAAGTTTTGATCTCACCAGATTGTTCCTTTACTTTAATAATAAAATCTGGGTAGTATCTATGAACTTTATTATCAATTGGAGATTTATATGGAACACAAAACTCTTCTGAACCCCAAGATATTATATTTTCATTTAGATCACACCACCGACAAAATCTCCTTTCCCAACTGCTTCTGCATATGATATTATTAACGTTGCCAATGTATTTTTGTGGGTAGGATGGCTTATAAACACTCTTTAAACTTTCAGCCATTATCTCTACTACATAATATATACGATCAAAAAGTATTTATAAATGGCTGGTGTTACTCCCACTCCCAAAAATATAGCAGATATTAAACTTAACTTACTTCGTCCTGCACTTACCTCTCATTTTGCTGTTACAATTCCAAAACCAATTGGTGGTGACTTTAGTGCGTTTTTGAAATATAATGGTGTTAATTTAAATCAAGGAAAGTTGGATTTAATGTGCTCAGAAGCAGTTCTTCCTGGGTCTAATTTAGCAACCTTTGAGATTAATGATAATTTTCATGGTGTAACAGAACGACATGCATATAGAAGAGTTTATGATGATCGTATTGACTTAACATTCTATGTTGATGCTGGTAATTATCTTCCAATTAGATATTTTGAAACTTGGATGAAGTATATTGTAGACGAAAGTAGGGGAAAACAAGCAGATAAAAATGCTGGATCGGAAGATAGGGAATATTTTTATAGGGTTAGGTATCCTGAGGGAAAAAATGGATACACAGCAGATGGATTAACTGTTACAAAATTTGAAAGAGACTACACACAAACATTAGAATATAAGTTTATAAGAGCCTTCCCAATTAGCATTAATTCAATGCCGGTTTCATATGATTCTTCTTCTCTACTTAAATGTACGGTTTCTATGAGTTATATCAGATATGTTTTGGTGCAAGGATCTGCTGAGGCATCACAAAAGTCTTCATCCGGATCTCCAAAAGGAGCAGCAGATAGTCCACAAGCACTTGTAGGAGCAGGTGGTCTTACAGGAGCACAATTGGATGCAATTGAAGCACAAGATATTTTAACTACAGAAGCACTGGCATTACAGAATGCTCAATTCGGCACAAGTTCAAGTATACCTCCAATATTCTAATCTAAATAACAATACCTGAAGTTATTATAGGACATTATGCCTTTACCAAAAATTGCTACCCCAACATATCAACTTGAATTGCCCTCAACTGAAGAGACTATTCAATACAGACCATTTCTAGTTAAAGAAGAAAAACTTTTAGTTATTGCTCTTGAGAGTGAAGATACAAAGCAAATTACAACTGCAATCAAAACAGTAATTAAAAATTGCATCATAACTAAAAATATTAAAGTAGAAGCACTTCCTACTTTTGATATTGAATTTTTGTTTCTTAATATTCGTGGTAAGTCTGTTGGAGAAGAAATAGAAGTTAATATTATTTGCCCTGATGATGGGGAAACTCAAGTTCCTGTAAAAATAAACCTTGATGATATTAAGGTTCAGAAAAACGAAACTCACGAGAAAAAAATTAAGATTGATGATTCAGTTATGATGGAGATGAAGTATCCATCACTGGACCAATTCATTAAGAACAATTTTGATTTTGAGGGTGGAAATGCTATGGATCAATCCTTTGATCTTATTGCATCTTGTATTGATAAGATTTACACTGCAAATGAAGTTTGGTCTACTGCTGATGTAACAAAAAAAGAAGTTACTGAATTTTTAGACTCAATGAACTCTTCCCAATTCAAAGACATTGAGAAGTTCTTTGATACTATGCCTAAACTCTCTCATACTCTTAAAATAAAAAATCCAAAAACAGAAGTTGAAAGTGAAGTTATTTTAGAAGGGTTAGCAAGTTTTTTCGCATAGGAATGGTCCATATGGACCTTGAGAATTATTTTCGTTTAAATTTTTCTTTGATACAGTATCATAAATATTCATTATGGGAAATTGAAAATATGATTCCCTGGGAAAGAGATGTTTATGTTGGATTACTTCAGCAGCATCTTGAAGAGGAAGAGTTAAAACAAAAACAACAAATAAGCAATACCAGATTCTAATATTGACGCATAAAAAAAGAGGGTCTTAATGACCCTCAATTTGGTGTTGGTAATTCTACTTTTACGTGTTGTAGTGTTGCAAACAAAACTATTGTTCCACCATAAAGAAGAAATGGAACAAGAAGTATGGAGAGAATAAAAGTTTTCATTAGTTTTTTTTAATTCCTTGAGATAAACCAATTGCACTTACTACACCAGTAAGACCATAGATCCCACCCCACAAACCCAACCAAAGTGCGTTAGTGCGATGAATTTGAGAGGTTTCTGGTACAATTTTATAATACTTGTATGCAGCATTATATTCCTGCACATACCAAACAAAACAAGCACCAGTTGCTACAGTTGTTATTGAAAGAGATAAGCACCAGTTGCTACAGTTGTTATTGAAAGAGATGAAGCAAGATAAAAATTAAGAAGTCCTTTCATAGATTTGTTTGTTTACCTCTATATAATAACACCATATTCACCACAAATCACTCGGAGTGGCCACTTCTTGTTCTGTCCATCCCCCATAAATAATTAAACTGAGATACTCAACAGATGAGCAATGCCCGATTCTAACGATTTAAAAAGTCTAGATTCACAACTCAAAAAAACTTTAATCTCTGCTGAAAGTTTTAAGAAGGGGGGATCTGTTGATGTTTCTAAAAGTATTCTCAACGTACAAAAAACATTTGTAAGTCTTATTGGTAATGTAAGACAACTTGCTACATCAGTTGTTAGTATAGAAAAGATCGTTAATAATAATTCTAGAAAAATAACCATTCTTAAAAATATATTAAAGAGTCAAAGTAGTAGAATAAGTGGAGAAAATATTGGTGCGAAACTACCAGGAAGTTCTACTTCAAATGTAGAAGATAGTATCACAAAGATTTCTGTATCAGTATCTTCTATTGCAGCAATATTAGCAGGTAGAAAAAAAGCACTTGATAATAGTGCTGCTTTTGATAGAAGAAAAGCAGAGCAAGAAAAAAGAGGAGTTGCAGAAGGTAATTTAGAAAAGAGATTTGAAGGATTAAAGTCTGCTGCAGAAAAAGTTATAGCACCAGTCAAAGGTATTCTGGATAGAATAATTGATTTCTTCGTAACAGTTTTTCTTGGAAGAGTTGTCTATAAACTATTAGAATGGTTTGGTGATCCTAAAAATGCTGATAAAGTAAAATCAATTAGTAGATTTCTCAAAGATTTTGGACCCGCTATACTGACTGCTTTTGTTTTATTTGGCACATCCTTTGGTAGGCTTACTTTAGGTCTAACTAAAATGATAGGAGGATTTATTTTCAAAATTGGTAAGGTTCTTATACCTCAGTTGTTAAAACTAATAGCAAGAAATCCAAAAGCAGCACTTGCTGTCGGATTACTTACTGCAGGAGCTACAGTACCTGCTATGTTCCCCGGAACAGTTGACGAACAAGAGAAAAAAACTAAATCAAAACCAGGTTCAACAGAAGATAAAATTAAATCGTTAGAGCAACAAAAAGCAAATCTCAACCCCCTCCAAAAAATGCAGGGTGAGGGGTCAGAAATTGACGAACAACTTTCAACATTAAAAACAGGTCAAACAAAATCTTATGGGTTCTCTGGTGGTGGGTTAAACTTTAAAGGTATGATGGGTGGTGCCGGAATGGGTGCTATGTTGGGACCTCTTGGTATGCTGCTTGGTGGTGCATTGGGTTCTGGAAAACCTCAAGAAATGGTAAATGGGTTTGTGAGTGGTGAGAAAGGTGTAGATAAAGTTCCTGCAATGTTGAGTGATGGTGAGTTTGTGATGTCTACAGGAGCAGTGCAAAAATATGGTGTGGATACTCTTGAGGGAATGAATGCTGCTGGAGGAGGAACAAATAAACCAAAAATAATAAGTGGAACCACTTATGCTAAGGGTGGTGGAATGATTGGAGATGAAAAAGAAAAAGTTAGGGATACAATTTTAGAAAAAAGAGATAAATTAGTAACATCCTTGAACAATTATGGCAGTGCTATTACAACTGGGGGTAAAGAAAAGGGCGGGGATTTACTTAATGCTATTAAAAATTTATCCTTAACTCTTGGTGGTGGCAGTGACGGTCAATCTTCTGGCAGTAGAGGAGGACAAAGTGGTGCTGATCCATCTTCTTCTAGACCTAGAGGTTCGACATCAACAGGATCTTTACTAACTGACCCACTTGGTGCTGCAAAAAGAATAATGGGAATAAAAGATTCAAAACCATCTTCTTCTAGACCTAGAGGTTCGACATCAACAGGATCTTTATTAACTGACCCACTTGGTGCTGTAAAAAGAATAATGGGAATAAAAGATTCAAAACCATCATCATCAAAACCAGGAACTCCAGGATTTTTTGAAGAAATTGGACAAAAATTAACAGGACCGGGAGCATCAACTTATCTAGATGCTGGTTCAATATATGCTAAACAAATGTTAGGTGGATTTGATGGACCGGTAAGTGAAATGAATTTGGGTAAAGATTCTAAAGCAGAATTACAAAAAGCAATTGAAAGAGCAAAGTTGAGAACTGGTGTTGAGAAAGAAAAGGCAGAAACAAAGATTAAAGAACTTGAGGATTCTGGAGCATCAAAAACTCCAAAGGGTAGAGAGGCATTAGCAATTCAACGAAGTTTCTTAAAAAAATTAGATGCAGGTGGTGTAAGAGTTCAATATACAGATTATGCAGACTCAAAAGGAAATATGAGTCCTGCTGCTGAGAATGCTAAAAACATTCTTGGTCAATTTTGGGCTAATAAAAGAAGTAAAGAAATGGGTGGTGGGTATAGAGTAGAAGATAAGTATAATTTTGATTCCCTTAAGAAAAAAGTAAAAGATCCTAAGACTGGTAAAATAGTTGATAAAGATCTTGATACAGGAGAACTAATTAGAGATAAAATGTTTGGAAGAAGTGTTCCATTTAAAGAAAGACTTCAAGCTGCACATCAATTAAATCCTTTTAAAGGAAAAGGTGATGTTGATATGATTCTTGGTGGCAAAAGAACTGCCGAAGAAGAAATGGGTCTCGCTGGAAGTAAAACATTGCTTGGTGGTTTATTGGGAATGTCTGGAAAACCAAAAGACGAAAATACAAAAGCTCAAATTCCAAGATCAAAACCAAAAAATGTAAGAGGGGGAGTAATAAAACCACCAGTAAATCCAAAACCAAAAGTAGTTTATGCTCCACCAGCACCTCAAAAAAGAAATAGACCAGGAAGTGGTGCATCTACAAGCACTCCAAGTTTCAGTGCTCAAGGTCCGGGTGGTAATGCAAAACAAACAACTCTTGGTGTGCATAGGAAATAAAATAGATGACAATCAACACAGATAAACTTTTAAATAAATCATCAGGAAGACTTGTAATGCAAAAGGCACAGCAAGAAAGGATGATTGGTGGTGGGTCTGCTAATATTGTTTTATCAAAAAAATCAATTAAAAGTATAGAGGGTATTAAAATAAACGTTATTAAAATAGAAGATATTCTTAAGGGTTCACTTGCACTAGACAAAAAACAACTTGATGATAAAAAGAAAGCAACAAGTAGAAAAAGAAAAGAAGATATAGAGACAAAGTTAGAAACAAAACCAAATGTAGAGAGTGGTGGTAAAGTCAAACTTCCTGCTGCCCCAAGAATGGGCATTTTGGATTGGATTAAAAACTTTATTGGTAATATTATTCTTGGGTATTTTGCAGTAAGATTGATTGAGCATCTTCCAAAAATAATGCCTATTCTTAAATTTTTAGGAAATGCTGCAGATTTTATTATTGATATTGGAGGAAAATTTTTAAATGGGTTGGTGACTTTTATTGATATAGGATACAAAGCATATGATGCAACAAGAGGACTTGTAAAAAATCTTTTTGGTAAGAGAGGAGAAAACCAGTTTGATCAGTTATCAAGCACTCTGAATACATTTTTAAACACTGTAATAATTGCAGGAATGCTTTTTGCTGGATCTGGTGGATTTGGTGGAGGTTCAAAAGGTGGAGGTTCAAAAGGT